>Ga0209698_10002417_pt1 | contig 21193 bp, 10 predicted proteins | sample LitLauG_LLR_2012_FD_187203 | JGI IMG/M metagenome (GOLD analysis project Ga0209698, IMG submission 187203) | Freshwater sediment microbial communities from Pennsylvania, USA - Little Laurel Run_MetaG_LLR_2012 (SPAdes) (version 2) | ecosystem: Environmental > Aquatic > Freshwater > Creek >...
CTTCAGGCCATGGCGGTCGAGCGAGGTGGTATAGGTCGCGGGAATCAGGACGATGCCCAGCGCCGTCACGGGATCATCGGGATCGTAGCCGGCCATCACATCGAGCATGACGGCGGCGTCGGCTACGGTTCGCGCCAGAGGCCCGGCGGCGTCCTGCGTAAACGAGACGGGGATCACACCGGCGCGGCTGATCAGACCACGCGTCGGACGAATGCCCACGAGGCTGTTAGCTGAGGATGGCGAGCGGATCGAGTTTACCGTGTCCGAACCGGTGCCCACGGCAGCGAAGTTGGCGGCCAAGGCAGCGCCGGTGCCGCCGGAAGACCCGCCCGGCGTGCGCGTCAGTTCATAGGGGTTCTTCGTCTGCCCACCCAGCGAACTCACCGTTATGCCGGTGACCGCCAGCTCATGCATGTTCGTTTTCCCCAGAATCAGGGCTCCGGCCTGGCGTAGGCGCACCACGGTGAATGCATCCTTGGCCGGCTGCATACCTTTTAGCCCCAGTGAAGCGCCCGTAGTCGGCATATCGGCGGTGTCGAAGTTGTCCTTCAGCACCACCGGAATGCACTGTAACGGCTTGAGCTGGGTACCGAGCTTGGTTCCGCGCTTGGTTCCGCGTTTGAGCTCCTGGTCCATGGCATCAGCCTGCTCCAGCACCTTGGGGTTCACGTCCAGCATGGCATTGAGGGCGGGCCCCTGCTGGTCGTACGCCTTGACGCGGTCTAGGTACTGCTGTACCAGACTGCGGCAAGTCAGCTGGCCGCTCTGCAGACCGCGGTGAATATCGCTGATGGAGGCTTCCATGAGTTGGAACTGCTGCCCTGCGGCGTTCGCGGTCGCAAGAATTACTCCCACCGCCAGCACAAAGCACTTCGCTTCATGAAGCACGCCTTCCCTCCTATGAGTTCATTGAACCCTGAACATTGAACATTTAAGCTTGCCGAATTACGGAAGGTTTGCCCGTCAAACCGGCATAATCGAAACCGGGAACCAAATCCTGAACGCTGATGAGTTCACGGAGCAGCCGGAGCCGCTCGGGCAACGGCGATCTCACAAGGGGTTATTTTTTCAACTCTGCAGGCCAATTCGTGACCAACTGAAGTGGTGCCGGGGCTCCCTCCGCGGTGTGGTTCACCAGCAGACGTTTGCCATCGGAGGAAACGTCGAACAACACCCCGATTGCGGCTAAAGGAGTGTGGAACAGATATTGTGGCGTACCGACCTCGATCTCCGATCCTTTCGGGGTCACCCGACAGGCGAAAAAATCGTCCGTGAGAGCCGTATAGAACAGTTCCTTACTATTTCCGCTCCAGGCCATGTAGTATGCGCCGTTGGACGATACCCTCCATTTTCCTTTTCCTTCGGGGAAGGTCGTGAGGTAAATCTCATCTTGTCCGGATTCATCGGAAGTGTAGGCGACCCAGTGGCTATCGGGAGAAATTCGATAAAAGTAAAGGTTGGATTGGGGCGAAGGCGGCTGCACCACCGCAAACGGCTTGTTGTTCCCGCTGACAGGCCGTGTCCAGAGCGAAACCATCTTGTCACCGTCGCAACAGAGGTAGGTCACATATTTTCCATCCGGCGACAAGCTGGGGTAACGGTAGGCGCTCTGTTCGACCGATAGTGTCTTCTCCGCACCGCTGCCGTCCGAGGCTTTGGATTGGATTTCGACGTCGCCGCCGCCGGAGGTGACTTGCAACGAAAAAATGAGCGTCTTGCCGTCCGGAGACCAGGCGGGTTCCTGAACTACCTGTTGGTCGAAGGTGATCCGCGTTCTAGTCTTGCGACCGAAGTCGAGCGTCCAAACCCCGGTTCCGGTTGCAAATGCGACTCGCTTGTCATCCGGCGAGAGACGGACATCGCGCGCGCCCAGCAGGGCACGCACATCGTTGATCGTAGTCTCCTGAGGATCGTAGTCCGCCAGTTGTTTACCCGAGCGGTCGAACCACACCAAGTGGCTTCTTGCGGAGTCGGCACCGCCGGCCTGGTAGACCATGAGTCCATTCTGGGAGGCGGCGAAAATGCTGCGCCACACTCCAACATCGTTGCGCAGATTGTTCACCAGAGGAATAGGAGAACCCGACAAGGTTCCCTTTTGTGGATCGAAGGGCTGGGCCACCAGTGCCGTGTTGATCTGGTAGAGAAGATAGCCGGATGCATATTGGGCTGCCGACTCGGTCGCGATGATCAGGTGGCTCTCAGTGCCGTCGATCGACCCAAAGCAAATCCCGTTTTGTTTGGGATCGCCTCCGGTATGGCTGGTGGCCAGAAAAATAAAATGTTTGCCGTCGGGCAAGAACCAGGGCCAGCGATGGGTGGAGTGCTTCGTTTTATCGAGCACCGTTGCCGGGGTTGCCGTTCCACCTTGCACGCTTACCTTCATCAGCGCTGCCTGAAAATCCGGAGCGAACACAATCACATCATTGCCGCCCCAGCTTCCTCCGCGAGAATTGGGAGCATCGGCTAGGCTCGCAATCGGTCCGCCCGTGGCGGGAATTTTCATCAACTTACCGCCGGCAAAGAAGCCTATGTAGCGGCCATCCGGCGACCAGAAAGGATGCGCAGCGCCTGCGGTGCCATCGAGTTGTTGCGCCGAGTCGTTGCTCAGCACACGGACCCACAGTAGCTTGGTTTCACCCGAATGCGCCACGAAGGCAAGCTTATCTCCCTGCGGAGAAAGCACAGGCATGCCGCCGGCGTCGCCGGTCGTGTCCAGCGAAAACTTGTCTGGCGCTGAGATTTCGGCGTGAAGCGACACGGATGGTTCGGAGGATTTCGCCCAACGGTATCCGGCGAATGCGGCAAGTGCGACGAAACAAAGTAGAAGCGCTCCCAACCCGGCAGCCCATAGCTTGTTGAAGTGAACAAACGCCTGTACCGGTTCGCCCGGTTCTGTGTCCATCAACCAGCGCAGGTCCATTGCCATGTCATGTGCGGATTGGAAACGGTCCGCGGGATCTTTGGCGAGACACGCGCCCACGACGCGATCCAGCATCGGTGGGGCGAGCGGCTGTATGGCGCTGATCGGCTCTGGGTCTTTTTCCAGAATGGCGGTGAATACGCTGAGTTGCGATTTGCCTTCGAACGCCCGGCGTCCCGTGATCAGCTCGTACAGAACGCATCCGAAACTGAAGAGATCGCTGCGCGCATCGGCCTCGGCGCCTTGCAGAACTTCCGGCGCCATGTACTGAAACGTTCCGATGATCGCTCCCTTCTGCGTCAGCGGAGAGGCCGCCGAGGTGAGCGATGCCAGATTCATGGTCGGGGTCGAAGGAGTGAACGGCTCGACGGTTTTCGATGCGATCGACGTCTCCGGCTTGGCCAGACCGAAATCCATCAGCTTCGCGCCCGCCTTGGTCAGCATGATGTTTGCCGGCTTTAGATCGCGATGGATGATACCTTGCTGATGCGCCTTCTCCAGCGCCTGCGCTATCTCCGTTCCAATCTTCAGAACTTGATCAAGGGGCAGCGGGCCTTTCTCCAGGCGCTCGGCCAGAGTCTGGCCTTCGAGATACTCCATCACCAGAAAGTCGGTGCCGTCCTGCGCGCCGATATCGTAAAGCGTGCAGATATTCGCATGCTGAAGCGCGGAAATGGCTTTCGCCTCGCGTTCCATACGTTGTTTCAATTCAGGATCAGAGGAAAGGTGTGAAGGCAGGACCTTGATGGCAACGGTGCGGTCGAGACGGGTGTCTTTCGCGCGATAAACTTCTCCCATTCCGCCCGCGCCCAGCGGCGATTGAATCTCGTAAGGGCCTAGTCTCGCGCCAGAGGTTAGGGGCATGCGTGCGCGTAATTATAGCCTGTGCCGGACGTTGCACGCCGGAGGCGACGGTTCTGGGTGTGTTGTCGCTAGCTTGATCGGAAACGCCTCGGGGCAGACTTTTGGGGCGGAGCGGGGACCTCGATCCGAGGCGTTTTCGATGAGGAGACTAGGAGGAAGCCGCTGGCGTTTGCGGCGGACGCGGTGCGCTATGGGATTTGAACGGCAGCGTGGATGTGAACAGAGCTTGGGGAGAGGCCGTCGGGGGAAGCTTCCGGCTGGTTCTCTGCGTCCGAGTGAAAGTAGGTATCGTCATAAAGGAGCGGGATCGTACCTGGGATGCGGGTCAGTCCGGAACCGTCCCACTTCATCTTCCACAGACCGCCCTCGAGATCGTCCTTGCCTTTCAGGTCGTATGTGCTGCCGTGCGCATCGACCACGAACGCCGACTCTAGAAGGACGACACCGTCATCGATTTGGGAGATTTTCCCGGCGGTAATCAGAGCATCGCAACTTGACGTAGGGCGCTAGCCAGGCCGAGGGACAGGCTCTGTCACTCGGCGCTCAATGGCTCACGAAATCAATACTGCTCGTTTCTATTGGAGCCTTAAGCAGCAACTACCAATGGCGCACACGCCCCACGTCGACGTGCACGAAGTCTGAGCTGCGATAGTACCCCACTCCTCCGCGATGCAGGTGCAGAGCTGCGTCACGCAGTTCCGACGTCGGAATCCCAGGTAGGCGAATGTCGATGGCTTCGGCCTGCATGTGCAGGCTGTGCTGCGCCACGCCGGTGTGCGGGTTGCGTGCGCGCAGGAATTCGTTGCTCCAGGGTGTACGGTAGCCGCAAATCACATCGATTTCACCACCGGAATCGCCGAGCGACGCGGTCAGGTTGTAGAGAAGGTCGAAGAGGCGAGGATCGAAATGATGCACATCTCCGGTACGGTGGTCGCGCAGATAATGGTCGAGCTCGTCCAGCGCTTCGGGGATGTATTGATCACCGCGACGATACACGACGTCCAACCGCTCACCCGTGTGAGTGTGATAGAAGCGGAGCCGGTACTCGTGTGCGGCCGGGGACGCAGATTCTGTGCCACCGTGCCCGAGCAGCGGCGCCATCAGAAACAACAAAATCAGTGACCAACGACGGAGGCCGGATTTGCGTTTTTGTCTCGGCGATGACCCCGATGTTGCCTCACTCCTATGCAAAATGTATTGCCGCATTAGATCTATTCTATGTCAAATGCGGTTTGCTGGGCGCCTTGTGTATGGCGCCTACCAGGCATAGGGATAACCGGCGGCCAACGCTTTCTCGAGTTCTGCGTCATAACCATAGATATCGTCGAAAAACCGAATCTGATTTTCCTCGTTCACCGTAGCCGTGCCGTAGACAATCAGCACTGGAATTCGAGTGGCGAGGTTCACCTGAAGATTGTTTTTCTCGCCGTTCATCGTGGTCTTCACCCGCTCCAAATCCCAGCCAGGATTGTTCCGCAACACCCAGGCAACCAGGTCCGCAGGTTTCTCTACCCGAATGCATCCGTGGCTGAAATCGCGGACGTCCTGCGAGAACAACCCGGGAGCATCGGTGCCGTGCAGGTACACGTTCTCCGGGTTGGGGAAGATGATCTTGACCAGGCCGAGAGAATTCGTTTCGCCGGGCTTTTGCCGCACCATCAGGTGAAGCGATCTTATGCCTTCTAAAACCTCGGTGCTCACTTGATCGTCGGTGACGACCTCGCCTTGGGGCGTGACCACTTCAAAATTATGCTTGGCGATGTAGTTCGGGTCCTTCTGGATGTGGGGCACGATTTCGTTCCGCTGAATGCTGGGAGTGACCTCCCAATAGGGCCGGAAGACCACGTATTGGATCTCTTTCTCAAAGATCGGAGACTTGTGGCCGTAGGCTTTTCCGATGATCACGTTCTTGTAGAAGGCGACGGTGCCATCCGGGTTCATCGCGCGTACACGATACTCAGGAAGATTCACAACCACGGGCGGTTGTGGGAAGGAATGCGGAAGCCACCGCCACCGTTCGAGCGTCAACTTGATCTGGCGAATGCGGGCCGCCGGAGGCGTATTGAGTTCATTGATCGTGCGCGTGTCAAGGTTGCCGGTAGGAGTTTCCCCATGTCTGTCCTGGTAGTGCTTCACGCCCTCGACGACCGCACCTTCATAAATGGTTGCGTCCGGATTCAGTTGTGCGCCTCGAGGAATGTCGCCGATGACTTGAAGAAACCGCCCCAAGCGGTCCACGCCAGCGTAGGGTTGGCCGGGCCGCACAGTCTTCGTGACCGTTGGCAGCTTCTCTCCGGCAACTTGATTTGCGTATCCTTCATAAACCGGCAAGAGCGCGAGCAGCTTCCGATAGCCCAAGAAGGGCGGTTCCAGCTTCTGGATTTCGGCGGCTGGATTGGCTGCATTCACGACCTGGGTCTGAATGAATTCCGCCAATGGGAGTAGTTTCCCCTCCGTATCAAGCTCAAACTTAAATTCTTTGGGGTTTACGCGGCCACAGTGGATGGCACGGATGTAGCGCATTGCCGAGACCGTAAGCGCGGTGTCGAACGAGATCAAGTCTTGTTCCGATGGCTTTTGCCCCAGCTTGAGAAGGCGGCCCGGCCATCGCGGGCCGTCGTAATCTTCGGGGTCGAGTCCTTTGGCGCCCGCATTTTGTAAGAGCTCGATCACGGCCAGCCCCTGGGGACGGGCGCGGCCATTTTCAACCCAAAGCAAAGAATAATTGTTCGTGCCGTAGAGTTTGGCGACCTCTGCTTGGTAGGGGGTAAAGTCGGACCAGCGAAGATCGGGATTACGACCTGAATCCACAATCTCATGGAGTGCGGGAACCCCGGAGCCAGACAATGCTTGGCCCACAAGAGCAGGGTGCTGCACCGGGAAGAACGCAGCGAAGGTCTCGCCGCTCGCAACAGACATCCCGGCAACGACTAGGCTGATGAGAACGATCATCCACTGAGGCCGATAAACAGGATTCCTCATCGCAACCTCCGCTTGATGTTTTATTTGAGTATCGAAAGCAATTCCGGGTTCCCCTTAATTGGAAGGGATTTCTTGCCGGGATGGTCGCGATCGAAGGCTTGAGCCTTAGAGGTTGAGTGCCTGGTAATCAGTCGAAAACTTCAGTTTTTCGAAGCTTTGTAAGCTCGACATCCTTACCCCGCCGCCGGCAGATTCGTTCGTTAAAACGCAGTTCGTTGCCGCCAAGGCTTATTCCCGGTAGCGGATCACAGCATCGCCTAAGCGATCCTTGAGTGGGCCGAGCCAGGGCTCATAGTTCCGCCACTGGAAGAGCCCGTCGCGAAAAATAGGCTGGCGAACCTGCTCTGAGCTTGCCGTGCGAACACTCCGTTCTGTCTTGTGGAACTCGAGGCAGCCGGGTTCGAATGGAAGGCCACAGAATTCGAGGATGCGCTGCACGTTTCCCTCGAGGTCCTCCACGACGTCCTCGTAATAAACTCGCAGGACCCTCCCGGGGAGCACGGCGTCCCAGTGTCGCAGCAATTCGAGATAGGAACGGTAGTAGCGGGCGATATCCTCGATGCTATAAGCGAATTCCTGACCGCGCGCAAACAAATGTTTCAGGTTGCTGAAGCAGCAGGCCATGGGCTCGCGCCGCACGTCAATAATTTTGGCGTTCGGCAGCATGAGATGGATGAGCCCGATGTGGCGGAAGTTGTTCGGCATCTTGTCGATGAAGAAGGGCTTATGTCCACGGTAAGCGCGAGTGTCCGTCAGGTAGCGCCCGCCCAGCCTGCGGAAATCTTCCGGCGCAAGTTCAGCCAGCACGCGCGGATAGCGACTGTCTTTCACGGTACGTAAGCGCGGATCACCGAAGCCCGATTCCTTCCCCCGAATTTCCAGCACGATACGCTGAATCTCGGACAGTTCCTGGGTGCCCTCGACCTGCGAGTGGGAGGCGAGAAACTGCTCGATGAGAGTGGATCCGGAGCGTGGGAGCCCAACCACGAAAATGGGATCAGGGTCGGGCACTCCGACTTGCACCCGTGCGGCGAAGAACTGAGACGTGCACACCTCGATCTGCTGGCGCGAGTTCGTTTCGGTGAAGGCCGCTTCGTAACGGCTTTCGCTGCGTTTGAGTGCGTTGCCGCGCTCGTAAAATTGCCATGATTCCGCATATTCGTTCTGGTCCTCGAACGCCTTGCCGAGAGCGAAACATAGATGGCAGCGATCGACGGTATTTGCGGCCGCTGCGGCCTCGTCGGCGCGCATGAGAGCGATCTCGTTCTGCGAAAAGCGGTAGGTCTTGAGATTGGCAAGGCTCCACCAGGCATCGCCGAACCCCGGCCGGGCGGCTGCCGCCATTTGGTAGGATTCCGTGGCCTCCTTCCGCCGTCCGACAGTCTTCAAGGCATGGCCGAGCAATACGTGCAGCTCGGCGGAACTAGGCGGCGCGGCAAGAAGCTGGCGGTATAGCGCGATCGCCGTCTCGTATTTTCCGAGACCGACCCAGGCGGCCGCGGACAGCGAAAGATAATGATTGTTGCCGGGTTCAAGCCCCAGCAAGGTATCGATCTCTTCCCGCGCCCGGAGGTATTTCCGACGGTCAAGCAGGACACGGGCCAGGTCCACACGTGCAAACACATAATTCGAAGCCAGTTCCAGAGCGGCTTCGAGTAGCAATTCTGCCTCATCCAGCAGGTCGAGCTGGTGTTTGATTCTCGCCAGCAGCCGCAACGCTTCGACATCATCGCCGCGCCTGATCAGATATGGCTGGAGGATGTTCTCCGCCGCAGACAGCTCGCCGTCGGAGAACAGGCTCGCGGCTTGCACGACCTCGGGCGCCAGGTGTTTCAGGGCGGAGACGCGCTCGGCGGCGATCGCTGCATTTCTTACGTCCCCCGTCATGCGATACAGGTGTTCAAGCATGCTCCAACTCTTCGCCAGAGCCGGGTTGAGGTCGACGCCTCGCAAAAAGGCTTCGATGGCGCGCGGCGCATCCCGCAGGGACACGTAGCAATACCCGCGCTCCTGATAGAGGAGGCTGAACCGCGGATGCTGTTGCTCCAGGCGCTGCGAGGTCAGGAGCGCCTCCTGTATCCGGTTCAGGCATCTCTGGTTGGCTGCGATCAGGTACAGGACATTGCGGTTTTGGGGCGCAGCCGCCGCCAGCGCTGCGGCCGCGGCGAGTGCTTCGCGGTGCCACCCGCCCTTGCTGAGCTCGCGGATGCGTCCCATCTCAAGGTCGATCGGCGAGGATGCCGGTGGGCTGTGCATGGTTCCCACTCATGATATCGGCGCTGTGAATTTCATAAGCGCGCGTAACAAGAAATTCATCGCCAGTTCATATTGGCGTTACTGGCCTGAAACAATATTTCCCTAGTCTCAAGCACAATCTCACCAACAGAGAGGTGCCTGATGCCTACCGATCGGCGTAAATTCCTGCAGTTGATGGGTATGACCGCTGTAGCGAGTACCCTAAAAACAAACATTGCCAAGGCGCTTGCGATTCGGGCAAACGACCGCACACGATCGATTCGCGATGTTGAGCACATCATCATCTTGATGCAGGAGAACCGCCCCTTCGATCATCACTTCGGCACCCTCCGCGGCGTGCGCGGCTTTTCCGATCCGCGCGCGGTCAATATCAATCTCCCGCTCCAGAGCGGTACTGGCACCACTCCGGTCTCGGTCTTTTTGCAGCCGGCCGGTGCGGCCAACGTGGCTGCGGGATTCGGAGTACCGCCGAACTACGGCACCTTGGGTGGCCCGTCGAATGGGGTGGACGTGATCCCGCCGTTCCGCGTGAATCCCGACGCCGTCAGCCCGGGTTTGCAGAGCTTGGGTCTCACCTATCTGCCCGGAACGGATCATGGCTGGGGGGCTACGCACTCCGCATGGGACCAAGGTCAGTATGACAACTGGGCGAACCAGAACGGTCCCATGGTCATGTCTTACATGACGCGCGACGACCTTCCGTACCATTACGCTTTAGCAGACGCCTTCACGCTTGGAGACGCCTACCACTGCTCGATCATGGGCCCGACCAACCCCAATCGCTGCTACCTGTGGACGGGCTGCATTGGCAATGTGAGCTACCTGGGCAGCGGGGGTACAGACGGCCTCGGTGCCGGGCCGGTCACCTATAACGGCCTTAGCGTCAACAATGCGTACTTCGTCTGGGAGACCTTCCCCGAAGTGCTGACGGCAGCCGGCGTGAGCTGGAAAATCTACCAGGACCTCGCCGGGGCAACCTTCTCGCCGGATTTCGGAGACGGGACGGGCAATTCCTTCGCCGGCAACTACACCGACAATTCCGTACTTTACTTCAATCAGTACGCGACGGCCCCTTCGGGCACACCGCTTTTCGACAACGGCGCAACGGGCACGGAGATCATCAACACCATCCCCAGCACATCGGCACCTCAAGCGGCATGGCAGGCCTGGGCCGAGAGCTTGTTTAGCAAGTTCAAAAGCGACGTGCAGGGCGGCACCCTACCGCAGGTTTCCTGGATGGTGGGACCAGCCGGTTATACCGAACACTCGGATTACCCCATCGACTACGGCGCCTGGTATATCTCCCAGGTTCTGGACATTCTGGTGTCCAACCCCGAGGTATTCAGCAAGACCGTCCTCATCGTCAACTACGACGAGGCCGACGGAAGCTTCGACCACATCGTGCCGCCGACAGTGCCGCTGACGGCCGCCAGCGGGGCATCGACGGTCAGCATCGAAAACGAGATCGTCACCACGTCAATCCCGAACGGGCCGATCGGCCTCGGCACGCGTGTTCCGTTCATTGCGATCTCGCCCTGGAGCAAGGGAGGCTACGTCTGCTCCCAGGTCTTCGATCACACCTCGACGATCCAGTTCGTCGAGAAGCGCTTCGGAGTGTTTGAGAAAAATATCTCTCCCTGGCGCCGCGCGGTGACGGGCGACTTGACGTCGGTCTTCAATTTTGAGAATCCGAATGATCGTCCCGCCAACCTGCCGAGCACCGACGCCTTTCTGCCGTCGGTTCTCGAACTCTCGGGCGGAAACGTGAACACCTTTCAGCCCAGCATGGACAGCGTGATCATCGGCATACCGAAGCAGGAAAAAGGTGTCCGCCCGGCGCGCGCCCTGCCCTACGAATTGAACGTTCATGCATCGGTTAACGCTTCCAACAGCACGGTTGGCCTGACGTTCTTCAACACAGGCGGCGCGACTGTGGTGTTTCAGGTGCGCTCCGGCAATCCTGCGGATCCAGTCCGCTTTTACACGGTGGAACCCGGCAAGACGCTTTCAGATACGTGGAACGTTGTCTCGTCCTATCAGTTGTCGGTTTATGGTCCCAACGGTTTCGTGCGTTATTTCAATGGCAGCGTTGGCTCCAGCGCCGCAGTTCTCGATGTTCGCTCGAGCTACGACAAGGGCGAGGATAGCGGTTCCATCAGATGGAGAATCACCAGTGTCGCCGCCCACCAGGCTGCGGTCAGCGTACTTGATGCTTATACAGGCAAGTTGAAGACGCGCACGCTCCAGCCCCACGACAGCTTTGAAGACGAGTTATCGCTCGAGAAGTTTCACGGCTGGTATGACCTAATCGTCACGGTAGCCGGAGATACGACTTTCAAGTACCGGCTTGCCGGTCACGTCGAAACCGGAAAGGACAGCTTCTCCGATCCGGCTCTGGGGGGCCTTGTCACCCTCAAGGGCTGAGTCGTCCACGAGGTTCGTTCAGGCGCCAGCCGCCTTCGAAGCGTTCTGTTCTTGCGCCTCGTCCCGTGTCGGTGACTCAACACCGCCGGCCGACGCTCACGTATGAGCCCGCAGGATGCGTGTTAGCGATTGGGAGGTGCCGCCGATGTCGAACCGGTACGTCGGCGGGCCATACTTCTGGGCATTCTGCAGCAGAAAATTGCCGAGAAGCTTTTCCGGAGGCCGTCGCCTCAAGAATTAGGGTGTGGGTCCACATCTCCACTATGTAGGTTCGTGTTTCGATTCCCGCCTTTACTCGGGCACCAGTTCGGGGCATATCCGTCGCCCTGCAGCAAAGGCACGTGTGATTACCCTGTTGCTTCTCCTGAGCGGAGCCAGCGTTTGAGCCGATCGGCATATCTGCGGCCGGATCGGTGTTGAGACCCATCCCGGAGCTTCACAATGTACTCGCGATTCTCCATGCTCCGCAGTTCGAGAATCTCAGCCAATCTCACAATTCTGGAACGGTGAATGCGAACAAACTTGGCGGGGTCGAGTTTGTTTTCTAAGGTGTTCATGGTTTCGCGCAGGAGGTGCGTTGCACTTGCTGTATGTAACTCAGAGTAGTCTCCAGCCGCTGCAATCCACCCCAGATCTTCTACAGGCACAATCTGGATTCGGGATCCTAGACGCACGACGAAACGCGGAGCATAACAGTCCCTGTCCTGGTCTAGGGACCGCAACATCTCTCCAACCAACTCAGCTTTGCGTGTGGTGTCGAGTTGCTCCCGAGCACGATTCACGGCAACAGCAAAGCGCTCATCATCCAATGGCTTCAGCAGGTAGTCCACAGCGTGTACCTCGAAGGCTCGCAGCGCGTGCTCGTCGTGCGCCGTGAGAAAGATAATGGCCGGCAGCCGTTCGGTTTGCAGGGACCGAATCACATCAAAGCCGTCGATCTCTGGCATTTGAATATCAAGGAATACGAGATCCGGCGCCAAACTCAGGATGCTCTCGACGGCGGATGCGCCATCCGCACACTGGCCGACGATCTCCACATCGGGGAACTTGCGCAGGCGTGCAGATACACCTCGGCGTGCCAGAGGCTCATCATCGACGATCAGCACGCGCACGTTTTGACTCCGGTACTCTGATCGCATTTCCGGAATGGCAGCTCAACGACGACATGGCAACCTCCGCTGGCAGGCCATTCGAGTTCCAACTTGTGGTCCAATCCATAAAGCGTCTTGAGGCGCTTTGCCGTGTTCGTCAGGCCGACCCCTAGAGTCTGCGGGGACCCAGAGGCAGGTGCGCAGTTCCGGCGGCGACCAGAATTCATCACAGAGATACGCACGCGCGAATCGCGCATCTCAGTTTGGAGTTCTATTGTGCCGCCTTCTATTAGCGGTGCAATCCCGTGTCGGACCGCGTTTTCAACCAACGGCTGGAGCAGGAGACTGGGGACGAGCGCATCCCAGGTTTCGGGTGCGATGGTCAAGTCCACTCGCAGCCGGTCTCCCAACCGGGTTTGCTCGACGGCAAGGTATTGTTTTGTGAGAACCAATTCGTGTGAAAGGGGAAGTTCGGGAACTGTTTGGCCATCGAGCACGGCGCGCAAAAACTCGGCTATTTGGGTCAGCATCTTGGACGCTGCCGCCCCATTGCCCTCCGCGACCAGGGTCGACACAGCGTTCATGGAGTTGAACAAAAAATGCGGATTGAGCTGGTATCGGAGTGCGCGAATCTGGGCTTCCTGCGCCTGCGCCTCGGCAAGGAGCAGCCGCTCTCGCTCCTTCTCCTTCTCCTGCGATCGCTTGATGTTGAAATATAGATTGCACCACAGAAACAGCAGGACAGATAGCTTGAAACAAGTTTCCAGGAAGTCGATAAGTTCGAGCTTTGCGACGATCAGTCGAGCAACGACGACTGCAACGGCAATGCCGATTATGAAAGAGCACCCCGCGGCACGGGCCTCAAGCGCAAGCCAGGAAATAGGCCTTCGCACCAGCCATCGACAGAGGGGGCGTAAGGCAAGGCTGGAAAGAAATCCGCAAAAGCACATCAGTCCCTGATCCCACAGAAGACCGTTGATCCCTTGGTACCCCAACTTTCCCGGCTGCCGAATATACGGAAGAACAACCAAAATCGACAGAACATAAAAGCAGCCCCATCCCAGGGTTTGGAACCACCAGAATGAATGAGTTCGCAACTCGTCGGGCCTTAACACGTCGAACATTCTAGCTGACCGCCCCAATAAGTTCTCATCGGCCTGCCGCGTAAAAGCTTCGGTTCGTCGCAAGGTCAGGTCCGTTTGCGGATTCTCCTGACGAAAATACTGGGACGTCCGGTAAATTGGCTAATTTAATCCAAGCTCTGGACGAATGCGCGACGCTAAGTGCATCGTCGCACGCAACCAAAGGAGAAGATCTGTGGAAACCGAATCTCCCAAAGCCGCACGAATCCGCAAGATCCTATTTGGACTGCTGCAACTGGTTGTGGCCCTTCTCTTGCCTGCCGCATCTTGCACGATTGAGCGGGGCGCCTATGTCCGGGTGAACCAACTGGGATATGAAATGGGCCTCCCGATGCGCGCTTACTTCATGGCCGCAAGTTCGCAGCCGGAAGCAAAGTTCATAGTCAGGAATTCAGTTGGCAAGACCTCGTACTCTGCAACCGTCGGTCCAAAGCTCGGCAGTTGGGGCGATTTCGGGGTTTACAGTCTGGACTTTGTTCTGCCGGCTTCCGGTACCTACACCATCAGCGTGACTGGAGAAACGCAGCCGGTCACATCCCCCGCCTTCAGGGTTGACCGTGCGGCGCAAATATATTCCGCCGCGCTTGCCAATTCTCTCTCCTTCTATCAAAACCAGCGTGACGGCGGCGACTATCTCCCTTCGCCGCTCCGCACAGCACCTGCGCACCTAAACGATCAGCGGGCCAAGGTGTACAAGACTCCCGAGTTCGGAGGCTCGGAGGGAAGCCGTATCAAAGGAGACCTCTCGCCCACGGGCGCAGTGATCGATGCCTCGGGCGGCTGGTGGGATGCGGGAGACTACCTGAAATTCGTTGAGACGCACAGCACGGCAGTAGCTCTCATGCTCATCGGCGTACGGGACTTTCCGAATCAATTGGGGGAGAACTCACCTGGTTCAGACTTCACGAACGAAGCGAAATTCGGCCTCGACTGGCTAAACAGAATGTGGGACGACACTTCCAGGACTCTGTACTATCAGGTCGGAATCGGGAGCTGGAACTGGCACTACGAAAATGACCACAGTGTCTGGAGGCTGCCGCAAGAGGACGACACTTATCACGGAACAGGCCCTCACGATCGCTACATCCGCAATCGTCCGGTGTTTGTCGCCGGTCCGGCGGGAGCGAAAGTCAGCCCTAACCTAGCGGGTCGACTTGCAGGCGACTTCGCTCTGTGTTCAATGGTCTACCACACCAGCGACAAAGCCTATGCGAACCAGTGCCTGGTCGAGGCGGAACACATCTTCGACCTGGCCGATACAACTCCCGCGGGGGATTTGCTCACAGCTGCTCCGCATGACTTCTACCCCGAGGCCGATTGGCGCGACGATTTGGAGTTTGGGGCTACGGAACTCTATTTTGCGATTCGCCAGGGAGATCCACCGAGGGGGCTTCCTCACGGAGACCCAAACTTCTATCTGCAAGCGGCGGCCAAGTGGGCGGATGCCTACATGCACAGCAAAGAGGACAAGCTCGATTGGAGCTTTGTGGACCATCTTGCTCAGTTCGAACTTTGGAGGGCAATTGGAGTTGCGAGCGATACCAAAGGTCTAACGGTTTCTCAAGCGGACCTGGTCAACGATTTGCGCATGAAACTGGAGAGCGCGGTCGTACAAGCAAACAAAGATCCTTTCGGGTCCAGCTACTCGGTCAATCGTGGAGAATACACTTTCCAGGCAGCGAGATTTTCAGCTATGGCAAGCGAGTACGACTATATGACTAAGTCCACCACTTTCGCCAGCTACTCAACGCAATGGCTGGCCAACATTTTGGGAGCGAATGCCTGGGGTTCCACATTCATTGTGGGGGAGGGAAGCACATTCCCTCATTGCCTGCACCACCAGGTTGCGAATCTGATTGGCTCGCACAATGGTCAGCCGCCGATCCTCGCTGGCGCCATGGTTGCAGGCCCAACTGGCAACCTCGAGTCGGGGGCGCCGGATGGCGTGAAACCCTGTTCTTCTCTCGAAACCGACGGCTTCCCAGAGTTTGACGGAAATGGAGTGCACTATCGTGATAGCCCGAAGTTCTATTCCACGATCGAGCCAGCGATCGACTTCACTTCGTCGTCCCTGCTGATGCTTGCATGGAGGTCTGCGGGGGCGCCGTCGGATTCCAGGTTACGGGTTCTCCTCCGGTAGCAGACTACGCTTCGGTCGCCTGGTCGGATCCATAGCCCGCCTTGAATGCACCGATGCCTTTGGCGTGGGTTGCGCCTTTGTCTGCAAACTTCGGCTCCGCAAAGTCTTGATGTCGCGGCAAGCTTAAGCAAGCTCGGCACGTTGCGTTCCGGAGCCGACACCTGGCGGGAACAGGTCCTGCTGACAGCGCAGTGAGAAGGTGCTCAGGGAGCCGCGATCCTCTTCAGGAATCCAGAATCGACGGCTCCCTCCGTATCCAAACGACAGAGCCTGAATTTGTGACTGATCTCAGCCCCCTCTGTGATTCTGATCACATACGGGAAAGTGCCGCCCGGGCATGATGCGGGAATTGGTTCGTAGGCCCACGGACTGCGGAGCGGAAAACTCCTCTGCGAGAGGATGATGACGCAGACTGACGCGCTAAAACTCAGAAAAAGTCCGCCGGTGCAGGCTCGCACTGTTTTTTCCCAGGGAATCCCATGAAGTGAGAGGTTGGCTATGAGTTCTGCCGATCGGGGTACCATTGGACGGTTAGTGAACTGGCTGCAAACCTGGCCGCGACAGTACGGATTTGTGCTTGTTAGCGTGGCCGCGGCTGCTCTGGTGCGGTACAGTCTGGATGTTACTCTTGGGTATACCCAGCCCTTTGTCTTGTTTTACCCCTTTCTCGTGCTCATCGCACTGCTGGGTGGGTTTGGGCCAGCCGTGTTTGCAACTCTTCTTTCCGCTGCGATTGCGGACTACCTCTTCCTGGAGCCAATCAATTCGCTGGCGGTCCGCAGCGCGCGCGACATCGTCGGGTTGACGCTGTTCGCCGCCATGGGAGTCACGATCAGTTGGGTCGGTGACTGGTTTCGGCGACGCGCGATGAGGTTGCAGGAATTCGAAAGGGCTGTGGACGGAATGGAGGAGATGATCGTGGTGGTGGACCGCGATTATCGGTGCGTGATTGCGAATCGTGCGTTTCTGAGCTCCCGGGGGATCCGTCGAGATGATCTGATCGGCTGCCCGATTCAGGAGATCGTGAACCCGGAAGTCTTTGAGACGACGGTGAAAGGCAGGCTGGAAGAGTGTTTCCGGGGCAAGATCGTGCACTACGAGACGCGATACCGATATCCGCAGCGAGGAGAGAGAGATGTTTCCATCTCCCATTTTCCGGTGGTGGGGCCGGGCGGAGTAGACCGGATTGTGAGCGTGTGGCGGGACGTGACCGACAAGAAAGAGGCAGAGCTCGCGCTAAAGCTGTTCCGTGCGCTGATCGACCAGTCTAACGATGCGGTGTGGGTCGTCGATCCGGAGACGCTCCGATTCCTCGACGTCAATGAAAAAGCTTGTCGGGACTTGAGGTACCCGCGGGAGGAACTGCTGGCTCGATCGGTTCCAGACATCGATCGCAGCCTCGACCCGAGCAGCCACGCAGCGGTGACGGAACAATTGCGAGGTTCGGGATTTGTGGTGAAGGAGACGGTGCACCAGCGGAAGGACGGCTCGACGTTTCCGGTAGAAATCAGCCTGAAAAGTGTGGAGCTGGATCGAAGCTACATCGTCGTGGTCTCCCGTGACATCAGCGAGCGGAAGCAATCGGAGGAAGCGCTGCGTGAAAGTCAACAGCGCTTTTCTGGGATTATTGCCTCGGCGATGGACGCGATCATCACCGTGGACGAGCAACAACGAATCATCTTGTTCAATGCCGCTGCCGAAAAGATGTTCCGGTGCCGGGAGGCGGACGCTCTGGGGCAGCCGATCGAGCGCTTCATTCCGCAGCGGTTCCGTGCAGCCCACTTCGACCACTTTCGGAAGTTCGAAGCCACCGGGGTCACCAAGCGCACGATGGCAGCTTTGGGTGCGCTTTCGGCAGTGCGGGCCGATGGCCAGGAATTCCAGATCGAAGCCTCGATCTCCAAGGTCGAATCCGGCGGAAAGAGGCTGTTCACGGTCATTCTGCGGGACATCACTGAACGCAAGCAAGCGGAGGAGGAGCTACGGCAGGGTGAAGAGCGTTTCCGGCTTTTCATCGAGCACGCACCGGCGGCGCTGGCGATGTTCGACCGTGAGATGCGCTACCTCCACGTGAGCCGCCGCTGGCGGACCGACTATGGCTTGGGTGACCGCGATTTGCGCGGAGTGTCGCACTACGAGGTCTTCCCGGGAATTCCCGAGCGCTGGAAGGTGGCCCACCGGAACGGACTGGCGGGCAGGATACTGCGGGAAGAAGATGACCGCTTCGACCGGGCCGACGGTTCCGTGCGGTGGATACGATGGGAAATACGGCCCTGGCATGACGCCACGGGCGGGATCGGCGGAATCGTGATCTTCACCGAAGACGTCACCGAACGCAGAATGGCGGAACAACTCTTACGCGAATCAGAAGAGAATTATCGGACGCTGTTCAATTCCATGGCCGAAGGCTTCTGCACGATCGAAATGCAATTCAACGAAGACAATGAACCCGTCGACTACCGCTTCCTGGAGGTCAATCCAGCGTTTGAAAGGCTGACAGGCATCCAAAATGGGCGGGGAAAGACAATGCGCGAAATCGCTCCGCAGCATGAACAACACTGGTTTGCAACCTACGGCAAGGTAGCCTTGACCGGCACGCCCGCTCGCTTTGAAAACCTGGCGGCACAATTGCATCGTTGGTACGACGTGCACGCGTTCCGAGTGGGTGAACCACACGAGAGAAGAGTGGCGATCTTTTTCGATGACATCACGTCGCGCAAGCAGAGTGAGGACAGACTGCGGGAGTACGAAAGAGTCGTGGAGAACGTGGAAGACATGATCGCAGTCGTGGACTCCAAGTACCGCTACGTGATCGTCAATCGCTCATTCCTGTGCTGTCGGGATATGGAGAGGGAGCAAGTCATAGGGCGCCGGGTCGATGAGGTATTGAATCGAGAGATCTTCGAGTCGGTGGTCAAATCAAAGATGGATGAGTGCTTCACGGGAAAAGTCGTCCAGTACGAAATGAAGTACAAATGCGCCGGGCGGGGCGAGAGAGAATTAACCGTTTCGCACTTTCCCATCGAAGGTCCCAATGGAATCGATCGCATCGGTTTTGTCTTGCAGGATTTCACTGAACGGAACCGGGCAGAAGACGAGCTACGCAAGTCGGAAGAGAGGTTCAGCAAGGCCTTTCGGAGCAGTCCCCTGGCAATTACGATTTCGAGTCAAAACGATGAACGGTATATGGATGTGAACGAGGCATATCTCCAGATGACACACCATGAGCGCCGGGACGTCATTGGCCGAACCGCGTCGGAACTTGGTTTCTGGGTAGATACGTCGCGGCGAGATGAGATGTTCCGCCAGTTGCGCGAAAGTGGAAGGGTGACAGGGCTCCGTTCCCAGTTCGAGAGCGCCGCCGGAGAGGTTCGAGAAGCGGAGGTTTCGGCAGAAATAGTCGACCTTGAAGGGCAGCCCTGCATACTGGCGATTACTCGGGACATCACCGACACCCTGCGTTTAGAGGCGCAGTTCCGCCAGGCTCAAAAGATGGAGGCCGTCGGACGTTTGGCGGGTGGTGTTGCGCATGATTTCAATAACCTGTTGGGTGTGATTACCGGCTACAGCGATCTGTCACTCGGCGTGATAGAGGCGGGGAGTCCAGCAAGACGTCATCTGGAGCAGATCAAGAAAGCGTCGTACCGGGCCGTTTCGATGACGCGACAGCTCTTGGCGTTTAGCCGCCAGCAGGTGGTCTTCCCCAAACTATTGGACTTGAATGACTTAGTCAACAGCGTAACCACCATGTTACGGCGGTTGGTCGGGGAAGACGTGGAGATCTCATTCCGACCGACGACTCCGCTCGGTACCATAAATGCCGATCCCGGCCAGATTGAACAAGTCCTGATGAATTTGGTGGTAAATGCGCGGGATGCGATGCCGGGTGGTGGCTCGATCATCATCGAGACGGCGCAGGCGCAACTGGACGAGCATTTCATTTCCCAGCATCCCGGCTGCCGTATCGGAGAATATATCGTTTTGCTGGTTAGCGACACCGGCTGTGGAATGGACGAATACACCAAATCGCGACTCTTTGAGCCGTTCTTCACAACCAAGGAGGTGGGGCGAGGAACCGGCCTCGGACTTTCAACCGTGTATGGAATCGTCAAGCAGGGAGGCGGCACGGTCTTCGTTTACAGCGAGCCCGGCAAGGGCACGACGTTCAAGATCTATCTTCCGAGAGTGATTGGGAAGGCAGAACAACTGGCACAGTCCCCGGATGAAACAGAATCTCAAGGTGGATCAGAAACGATCCTGGTGGTGGAAGACGATGCAGCTCTGCGCGATGTGACGATCCGGTTGCTCCAGACGGCCGGTTACCAAGTTCTCGAAGCGACGGGCGCGGACGCTGCCTTAGAACTTGTGCGTGCTTCGAAACCGGGAATCGATTTGTTGCTCACTGACGTCATAATGCCGGGGAAAACTGGGGTGCAGCTTGTGGAGGAGGCCAAACTGTTCTGTCCGACCATTCGCTCCCTTCTTATGTCGGGATATGCAGGCGATCTGGTTGCTCTGAGAAGCGGATGGATGCCGGAGGCCTCGTTCCTCGAAAAGCCATTCACTCGAAGTTCGCTGCTCAGGAAGATTCGCTCGGCATTTGAAGACCGTTCGCAACTAGAAGAAAGTAGCAGAGGATCTACGTCCTGACCCCAACTCCCAAAAACTAGGACCGGGCGGTACAGAAATCGCCATTTCCTATAACGGAGACGGCACATTTTATGCGGCGACAGAGAGAGATCCGGGTCAATATCCCGCTGCGACGGTGGATCAGGTATGCGAGCGCGCCCGCGCATTCCTGGTCCTCGAGAGGTTGCAGACTGAACCACTGGGCCAGGCAGCACAGGTTGACTTTGGCACCGGTCCCATGGTGTGTGATCCACAACCTGGAAAATACCGAAGAAGCCGGTTGTTTGTGATGACGTTGGGTTACAGCCGCAAGTCTGTGCGGTTCCGTGTTTTTCGTTCCAGCACTCGGATCTAGGCAGAGCGATTGATCCGCCTGGCCGCTCTCAGCGCGATGCCTGCTCCCGCCGTTGTTGCGCCTCGCTCAGCCACTGCGCCATCTTCTCGTCCTTCACAGCGTAAGATGCCCAACCCTGGGCGGTAGAGCGCCAGCGATAATCAACGATCGTCATGTCGATGCCGCGATCGATGAGAAATTGCATCGCTTCGTAATTCTTGTGGAAATACACCAGCTCATGCAGGATGCTGGCGGGCTCGTGGGAGCTCCAGTTCGTGTTGATATCGGCCCCGTGACCGAGAAGGAAGTCGGCGATCTCGAAGTGGTTGTTGAGGACCGCCCAGGCGAGCGCGGTGTCGAGAACCTGCTGCACACTGGGCTCACCCCATTCAGGTTCCCGCGGGTGCACGC
>Ga0209698_10002419_pt1 | contig 21189 bp, 22 predicted proteins | sample LitLauG_LLR_2012_FD_187203 | JGI IMG/M metagenome (GOLD analysis project Ga0209698, IMG submission 187203) | Freshwater sediment microbial communities from Pennsylvania, USA - Little Laurel Run_MetaG_LLR_2012 (SPAdes) (version 2) | ecosystem: Environmental > Aquatic > Freshwater > Creek >...
GGTCTTGGACGGGCCCGGGGCCACGGAGGTGACCGCAGCTGCGGCCACCGACGAGGCGCTCGGAGCCGTCGGCGCCGGCACCACGGTGGTGGTGGCGGCGGCGGTCGGCGTCGGCACCGGCATCGGTGGCAGGGCGGTCGCGCTCCGCGAGCCGCTCGGTACGATGACGCGGTTGGTCACCCCGCTGGCGAGCGCTGCGGTGCCGCGGCGCGCGAAGACGGCGAGCGCGCCGCACACCAGAGCGAGCGCGGCAACGGCGCCACACGCGCGCAACATCCGTTGCCGAGGTGCCACCACCACCACCGTACCGACGGGTCGCGGCGACGGAGCGGACCGCCCCCGCCTTGCAGCTGGGTGCACGAGGTCAGCACCATAGCCGGGTGCGAGCCCGAACCTCACGCGACCGCACACGGCCACCCCGGCGGAGCGGCGGGAGGACCCTGCTCGTCGTGTTGGCAGGCGGCCTCGCCAGCGGCGCGGCCGCCGTCGCCTGGCGCCGCAGGCGGCCCCGGTCAGCCGCAGCGCCCAGCGCGGCCGGAGTCGTCAGGACGCCCGGCGCGGCCGGAGTCGTCAGCGTGACCGGTCGTCGCGCCCGCGGCGCGCAGATGGCGGGGGTCGCGACCCGCATCGGCCGCTCCTACGCACGCTCCCGTGCCCGGCAGGTCTTCGCGTCCGCCGCCGACAAGCAGCGCATCCGCTCCGAGCACGAGCTGCGCAGCGCGGCGGAGGTCACCGCCGCGCTCGGCTCGATGAAGGGCGCCATGATGAAGCTCGGCCAGATGGCCAGCTACCTCGACACGGGACTGCCCGAAGCGGTGCGCGAGACGCTCGCCAGCCTCCAGCAGGAGGCGCCCCCGATGAGCGCGGCGCTCGCCGGCGAGGTCATCGAGCGCGAGCTCGGTGGCGCGCCCGAGCGGGTGTTCGCCGAGTGGGACCCCGAGCCCATCGCCTCGGCATCGATCGGGCAGGTCCACCGGGCCATGGCCCATGACGGCCAGGCCGTCGCGGTCAAGGTCCAGTACCCCGGCGTCGACGACGCCATCCGTTCCGACCTCGACAACTCCGCCCTGCTCATGCAGGTCGTCTCACTCCTCTTCCCCGGCCTCGAGGCCGGACCGATGGTCGACGAGCTGCGGGCCCGCGTGGGCGAGGAGCTCGACTACCGCCGCGAGGCCGACAACCAGACCCGCTTCGCCCGCGCCTACGCGGGCCACCCGTTCATCCACATCCCCTCTGTGCGCGGCGATCTCTCCTCGCATCGGGTGCTCACCACGGAACTGGTCGCCGGGGCGCGCTACCGCGAGGTGCTCGACTGGCCGCAGGACGAGCGCGACCGCTCGGGCGAGGCCATCTTCCGCTTCGTGTTCGGGTGCCTCTACCGCCTCCGCGCCTTCAACGGCGACCCCCACCCGGGCAACTACCTCTTCCACGGAGGCGGGCGCATCACCGTGCTCGACTTCGGCCTGGTCAAGTGGTTCAGCGACCGGGACGTGTCGGTGCTGGCCGAGATGATCAAGACGATGGTGCTCGGGCGTGACAGCGCGGCCTTCCGCCGGGCGGTGGAGGCGGCCGGGTTCTTGCGGCCTGACCCCGCGCTGAGCGACGAGCAGGTGCGCGAGTACTTCAGCCACTACTACGAGCTGGTGATCGACGCGGGACCGGTGAGCTTCTCTCCGGAGTACGCGTCGGAGACCGTGCGGACCTTCTTCGACGCCGGCAACGAGGTGGTCAAGCGGGCCAACGTGCCCGCGGAGTTCGTCATCCTCCAACGCATCAACCTGGGCCTCTACGCCGTGCTCGCGGGGCTCGGCGCCACCGCGGACTGGCGTCGCATCGCCGAGGAGATCTGGCCCTTCGTCGACGCCGCGCCCTCGACCGCGCTCGGCCGGCTCGAGGCGCGCTGGCGCGAGGGTGGCCCGGCCGGCTGGCCGGGCGCACCGGACGCGGCCTGAGGCACCGGCACCGCGAGCGGGGCCATCATCGGGGGGCGAGGTCGCCGCCTTCGCCCCCCCGGGCCAGGTCGAGGAGGACCTGCAGGCGGAGACCGGGCTGGCCGACGAGCACGCGCCGACCGCCCACCGCCAGTCGATCGGCCAGGAGGCGGGCACCGAGGCGCGCCGGCGGGTAGGTGACGGGGACCACGACGAGCTCGGCGTCCTCGGCGACGACCAGTGCCTCGATGGCTTCTGGCGGGACGCGGGTGCCGAGGTGGTGCACCCGCCAACGATCCTCCCGGAGCGCCGCGGTCGCCATCGCGCCCGGCAGCTCGTGATCCTCGTCGGGAGGAGACACCACGACGCACACGCCACGGGGTCGTCCGGGGGGAGCGGGCGTCAGCCGGCCGAGGAGGCGCTCGCAGATCGCCGACGCCCGGTGCTCCTCGGCGATGCTCAGCCGCCCCGACGCCCAGTCCTCGCCGATGCGGGCCAGGGCAGGGGTCATCACGCGATCGCACATCGCCGCGATGGAGACCCCGCCGTCGCGGAGGCGGTCGAGGATCTCGCGGGCCGCGAGCTCGTCGCCCACGACCAGCGCGCCGTGCAGGCGATCGGCCGGGCGATCCCAGTCCCGGACGTTGAGCAGCTTGGGCGGGGGCACCGGCTGCAGGCGCGCGAGCGCGAAGTCGTCGAGGTCCGACGGCTCCACCAGATAGGTGCCGGCGACCTTCTTGGCCACGAGCTCACCCCGGCGGACCCAGCGGTAGACCGTCTGGTAGTGGACCCCCAGCCGCTGCGCCGCTTCGCGCAGCGTCAGTGGCGGTGATCGGTCCATCACCACAGTCTGGGAGGTCTCGGCCCCTTAGTGGTAGCCGAGCTCCCGGGGCTCGCCACCCTCAGTACCCGAGGTCCGCGGCCACGGCTCCGACGAGGGGTTCGCCGAGGGCGAAGCGGCGCACGTTGTCGGCGATGCGCGCCGACAGCAGCGGGATCGCCATCTCGTAGGTGTTGGCCGTGTGCGGGGTGATGATGCAGTTGGGCAGCGCCCACAGCGGATGATCCGCCGGCAGCGGCTCGGGGTCGGTCACATCGAGCGCGGCGCCGCAGATGGAGCCCTGCACCAGCGCATCCACCAGCTCGGAGGTGACCACGTGGCCGCCACGGGCGACGTTGACCAGCCACGCGTCGCGCTCCATGGCCTCGAACTGGGCCCGACCGAACGATCCTCCGGTCTCGGGGGTGAGGGCGAGCGCGAGCACGACCACCTGCGCGCCGGCCAGGGCGCGGTCGCGGTCCTCCCAACCGAGCACCTGCTCGACGCCCCCCATGGGGCTCGGTCGCTTGCGCACGACGGTGGTTCGGCACCGAAACGGTGACAGGAGCCGGATCAGCTCCTCGGTGATCCCACCACCCCCGAAGATCGTGACGCGGGCGCCGGCCAGCGTGCGCCCCGCCTGCGCGGTCCAGCTGCGCGCCTCGCTGTAGGGCTTGAGGTGGTGCATCCCGGCGAGCACGAGGGCCAGGGTGTGCTCGGCGACGGGCGGCGCGTAGACCCCCTTGCCGCAGGTCCAGATCCGGGCCTCGTCGAACACCCCGGCCTCGGCGTAGAGCTCCACCCCGGCCCAGGGCAGCTGCACCCAACGCAGCCGCGGGTGGGCGGCGACGGCGGCCTGCAGATCGGCGGGCCCGTACCCGGGGTCCCAGCCGGTCGCCGTCCACACCAACGCCTCGGCGTCGTCGAGGTCCACCACGGTGCCCCCGCCGGCGAGCACGGCGTCGGCCGCCCAGGGCCGGACACCGGCCGGGACCACGGCGAGCCGGGGAGATCGGGGCACGGCCAGACGATAGGCCGGGCGCACGGCCAGCTCCTAGGCTTCGCCCATCCGGACGGGAGGGTCGGCATGAAGGATCTCGTGTTCCACCACTCGTTGCTGAGTGCTGCGGGCAGCTATGCCGACAAGACGGTCGTGATCGACGGCGCGTTCCGCGCCACCCTCGGCGAGCACCTGTCCCGGGTGTTGCGCCTCGGCGACGGCATGCGCCGCCAGCTCGACCTCGGCCGGTCCGACCGCTTCGCCGTGATGGCACTCAACAGCCACCGGTACCTGGAGCTCTACCACGCCGGGTTGCTCGGCGCGGGCATCATCAACCCGCTCAACCTGCGGCTCGCGCCCAAGGAGCTCGAGTTCATCCTGCAGGACTCGGGGTGCCGCACGGTGTTCGTGGACGCCCTCTTCGCGCCGGTGGTCGAAGGGGTGCGCGAGCGCGCCGGCATCGACCACGTCGTGCTGATCGGCGGGGGCGAGGCCCCCCACAGCGTCGGATACGACCAGCTCCTCGCATCCGGCGAGGAGGTCGTGCCCGACGAGCCGGAGGAGGACGACCCCGTCATCTTGATGTACACCGGCGGCACGACCGGGCGGCCCAAGGGCGTGGTGATCGACAGCCGGGCCGCCATGCTCGAGATGTACAAGGTCGGCACCGTGTTCCCGATGTCGGACTCCTACGTCTACCTCCACCAGACGCCGATGTTCCACGCCGCGAGCTTCGGTGGGATCCTCACCATCCCCGCCATCGGGGCCACGTCGACCTTCGTCGGCCTCTTCGATCCCCACGACGTGCTCGACACCATCGAGCAGCACCGGGTGGACATGACCGTGATGGTCCCGACCATGATCCAGATGCTGCTCGACCACCCCGACTTCGCGCCCGAGCGGCTCTCGAGCCTGCGCATCCTCGCCTACGGCGCCTCGCCGATGCCGACGGAGCTGCTGAAGCGGCTGATGTCGCAGCTCCCCGAACTGCAGCTCTTCCAGGGCTACGGCATGACGGAGTGCTGCGGCACCTTGACGATGCTCGGCCCCGAGCAGCACCGGGCGGGCGGCGACCTCCTCCGCTCGGCGGGCCGCCCCCTGCCGGGGTGCCGGGTGCGCATCGTGGACCACGAGGGCGACGTCGTCCCGACCGGTGAGACCGGCGAGATCTGTGCGCAGGGCGGCAACTTCATGCAGGAGTACTGGAACCGCCCGGCGGAGACCGAAGCCGCCTTTGCCGGAGGCTGGTACCACACCGGCGACGCCGGGTACCTCGACGAGCACGGCTACCTCTACCTCGTCGACCGGGTCAAGGACATGATCGTGACCGGCGGGGAAAACGTCTACTCCGCCGAGGTCGAAAACGCGCTGGCCTCGCACCCCGCGGTCGCCCAGGTGGCGGTGATCGGCGTCCCCTCCGAGCAGTGGGGCGAGTCCGTCCACGCCATCGTCGTGCCGCAGCCCGGCGCGACCGTCACCGAAGCGGAGCTCCAGGAGTGGGTCCGCGACCGCATCGCCCGCTACAAGGTGCCCAAGAGCATGGAGATCCGCACCGAACCCCTCCCACTCTCAGGCGCGATGAAGGTGCTCAAGCGGGAGCTGCGGGCGCCCTACTGGGAGGGCACCTCCCGGTCCGTCGGATGACCGATGGTCAGCGGCCGTACTCGTAGAAGCCGCGTCCCGTCTTGCGTCCGAGCAGCCCTGCCTCCACCATGCGTTGCAGGAGGGGCGGCGGCGCGTAGAGCGGTTCCTTGAACTCCCCGTAGAGCGACTCCGCCACCGCCTTGATGGTGTCGAGGCCGATCAGGTCCGACAGCGCCAGGGGACCCATCGGGTGGGCGCATCCCTCGACCATCCCCGCATCGATGTCATCCGCGGTGGCGAAGCCCGATTCGAGCATGCGGATCCCCGAGAGCAGGTACGGCACGAGCAGCGCGTTGACGATGAAGCCGGCGCGGTCCTTGGAGTGGATGACCCGCTTGCCCAGCTGAGCCGCGGCGAAGGCGTCGGCGCGCGCCTCGGTGTCGGGGCTCGTGAGCAGCGAGGTCACCACCTCGACCAGCTTGAGCACGGGGACCGGGTTGAAGAAGTGGATGCCGAGCACGGCGTGAGGCCGCTTGGTCGCCATCGCCAGCTTCATGATCGGGATCGACGACGTGTTGGACGCGAGGATCGCCGCCGGATCATCCACGACCCGGTCGAGGCGGCCGAACACCTCGAGCTTGGCCGCCTCGGCTTCCATGACCGCCTCGACCACCAGCTCCCGGTCGGCCAGGTCGTCGATGTCGACGCTGAAGCGCATCCGGCCGAGCGCCGCGTCGAGCTGCTCGGAGGAGAGCTTGCCGGCCCGCACCGCCCGGGACATCGATTGCTCGACCCGGCGGCGCCCCGCGTCGAGGCCCTCGTCGTTGGCCTCGACCACGACGACGTCGAGCTGCGCCCGGGCACAGACCTCGGCGATCCCGGAGCCCATGAGGCCGCAGCCCACGACCCCGACACGGTGGATGCGTCCGCTCACGTCCCGTCCCCTCTCGTTGCCGGCCCGCCCGGCTGCGAGGTCCGCAGCGGGGCGCTGCGATGCCGGAGCCGGGTCCTGCGCGGGAGAAGCATGGTCCACTGAGCGTAGGGTGCGCGTCGGGGTCCGTCTGCGATCTGCCTAGAGGAGGATCCGTGAACGAGTGGCACCTGCACCGGTCCAGCCCCGCGAAGCCGGGGCCGCCGAGGGAGCGTCCACCGGCGCCCGCGCCGCCGCCCCCGCCGCGCTGGCGGGTGCTGATCCTGGTCGCGGGCATCTTGATCACCCTCCTCCTGATCTTCACGCCGAACATGAGCAAGACCACGCCCACCAAGAGCTACACCTACAGCGAGTTCGTCGCAGCGGTCACCGCCGACAAGGTCCAGAGCGCGACCATCGACGCCAACGGCAAGGTGTCGGGCGCGCTGGAGGGCGGCGCGGGCAACTACACGAGCCAGATCCCGACCGCGCTGCGCGATGACCAGCTGGCCACCCTGCTGCGCGACCACAAGGTCGATGTCAAGGGGACCCCCCCGAGCAGCGGGACCTCACTGCTCACGATCCTGCTGGACCTGCTGCCCCTGGTCCTCTTCCTCGGGTTCTTCCTCTGGATCGGCCGGGCCACGCGCCGCCAGCTCGCGGGTGGGGGGATCATGGGCGTGGGCAGCTCGAAGGCCAAGGTCTATGACGTGGACAACCGCCCGAAGACCCGCTTCGCCGACGTCGCGGGCTACGAGGGGGCCAAGCGGGAGGTGGGCGAGGTCGTCGACTTCTTGAAGGACCCGGACAAGTACCGCCGGGCCGGCGCGGTGGGCCCACGGGGCCTGCTCCTCGTCGGGCCACCCGGCACGGGCAAGACGCTGCTGGCCCGGGCCGTCGCGGGGGAGGCGGAGGTGGCGTTCCTGGCGCTGACGGGATCCAGCTTCGTGGAGATGTTCGTCGGTGTCGGCGCGGCGCGGGTGCGGGATCTGTTCACCGACGCCCGCAAGCGGGCGCCCGCGATCGTCTTCATCGACGAGATCGACGCGATCGGCGGCCGGCGCGGCGCGGGCGTGTTCAGCAGCAACGACGAGCGCGAGCAGACCCTCAACCAGCTCCTGGCGGAGATGGATGGGTTCGACCCCGCCACCGGGGTGGTCGTCATGGCCGCGACCAACCGCCCCGAGAGCCTCGACCCCGCCTTGCTGCGGCCCGGTCGCTTCGACCGCACGGTCGAGATCCCGCTGCCCAACCAGGCCGAGCGGCGCGCCATCCTGGCGGTGCACGGCGGGGACAAGCAGCTCGGCGCAGACGTCGACCTCGACGTCGTCGCTCGGGGCACCCCGGGGTTCTCCGGCGCCGATCTCGCCAACCTGGTCAACGAAGCCGCGATCTTCGCCGTGCGCGACGGCCGCGAGGTGCTCTCCGCGGAGGACTTCCACGGCGCGCGCGACCGGATCCTGCTCGGCCGGCGCGAGGCCTCCAACGCCCTCCTGCCCGACGAGAAGCACGCGGTCGCCGTCCACGAATCGGGCCATGCCCTGGTCGCCGCGCTGTGCCCGCACGCCGACCCGGTGGCCAAGGTCACGATCCTGCCCGCCGGGATGGCGCTCGGCGTGACCGAGCAGCTCCCCGAGGCGGAGCGCCACCTGTACCCCGAGAGCTACCTCTACGACTCGCTCGCTGTCCGCTTGGGCGGTCGGGCCGCGGAGATCCTCGTGCTCGGCGAGTCATCGACCGGCGCAGCCAACGACCTCTCCGGCGCCACGCGGCTCGCCACCCACATGGTCAGGGACTGGGGCATGAGCCCCGCCCTCGGGCCGGTCGGCTTCGGTCAAGATGGCCCCAACTTCCTCGGGATCGAGGATCCCCGCGGACGCATCTACGCGGAGGCGACCCAGCGCGTCATCGACCAGGAGGTGTCCCGCATGCTCGGCGACGCCGAGCACAAGGCCACCGCGTTGCTCGGCGACCACCGCGAGGCGCTCGACCAGCTCGTCGCGCTCCTGCTGGAGAAAGAGACCGTGGACGGCAGTGAGGTCCATGCGCTCGTCGCGGTCGCGCCCCGACCGGCCGGCGAAGCGGAGAGTTCCGGTGGCACAGACGGCTCCCTGGGCGCAGGCGGCGCGGGGGGCGCCGGCGGCGCGGGGGGCGCAGGCGGCGCTCAGGCCACCTTGCGGTAGTTGCGGGTGGCAAACGGCATGAACACCACGAGGATCCCGACGATCCACAGCAACGTGTAGAGCACGGGCCGCGTGGTGGGCCCGCCGAGGGTGAGCGCCCGCAGAGCGTTGGCCGTGTTGGTGATCGGGTTGACCCGGGCGAAGGACTGCAGCCACCCGGGCAGCGTGCGCAACGGCACGAACACCGAGCTGGCGAAGGTGAGTGGGAAGACCCAGATGAACCCGGCCGTCTGCGCCGACTCCACGTCGTGCACGGCCAAGCCGATCGTCGCCGAGATCCACGAGAAGGCGAACCCGAACCCGACGGCGATCGCGAGCGCGGCGATGGCGGGCAGCGCCCCGGCGTGGAGCCGGAAGCCGACCAGCAGCCCGACCAGCGTCATGAGGATGACGACGAAGGTGTTGCGCACCCCGTCGCCGAGGGTGCGCCCCGCGAGCACCGCGGAGCGGGCCATCGGCAGCGACCGGAACCGGTCGATCATCCCCTTGGACAGGTCCTCCGCCAGGCCGACCCCCGTCTGGGTGGAGCCGAACACGACGGTCTGCACGAAGATGCCGGGCATCAGGAAGTCCACGTACTTGACGCCGTGCGGGAGCGACCCCTTGACGGCTCCGCCGAAGACGTAGACGAACAACAGCACGAACATGACGGGCTGGATGGTCGAGAACACGAGCAGGGTCGGGATGCGGATGTAGCGGGTGAGGTTGCGCCGGGTCATGGCCAGGGCGTCGGAGACGGCGTAGGTCACGCTGGTCATGCGCGTGCCCCCTCCCGGCGCGCCGCCCGTCGGCCCGGACCGCTGCCCCCGCCGTCGTCATGGGGCGCGGCCGCATCATCGCTCGGCCGGCCGGTGAGGGTGAGGAACACGTCGTCGAGCGTCGGCTTGCGCAGCGACAGGTCGGCGATCTCGAGCGAGGCGGCATCCATCAGGCGCACGGTGTCGGCGAGCACGGTCGCCCCTCGCTTGACGCGGGCGGTCGCGGTGGCGGCGACCTCATCGGTGACCACCGCGGCACCCGCCGAGGCCTGCCCGAGCAGCTCTGCCACCCGGGCCAGATCCGCGGGGCGGGCCGCGGTGACCTCGATCACGTCGCCGCCGAGGCGCGCCTTGAGCTCGTCGGAGGTGCCCTCGGCGATGACGTGGCCGTGGTCGATCACGACGATGCGGTCGGCCAGCTCGTCGGCCTCCTCCAGGTACTGGGTGGTGAGCAGCACGGTGGTGCCCTCGGCGACCAGCTCCCGGATGACCTTCCACAGGTCGATGCGGCTGCGGGGGTCGAGGCCGGTGGTGGGCTCGTCGAGGAAGAGCACGCTCGGCCTCCCGACCAGGCTGGCGCCGAGGTCGAGGCGGCGGCGCATCCCGCCCGAGTAGGTGCGCACCGTGCGGTCGGCGGCGTCGACCAGGTCGAAGCGCTCGAGCAGCTCGGCGGCACGGGCCCGACCCTCGGCCCGCGAGAGGTGGTACAGGCGCCCGACCAGCTCGATGTTCTCCCGGCCCGTGAGGTTTTCGTCCACGGCCGCGTACTGGCCGGCGAGGCCGATCCGCGCCCGCAGGGCGACCGTGTCACGGACCACGTCGAGCCCCTCCACCTCCGCCCGACCCTCGTCGGGGATCAGCAGCGTGGTGAGGATGCGCACCGCGGTGGTCTTGCCCGCGCCGTTCGGGCCGAGCAGGCCGAGCACCGTCCCCGGAGCGACCTCGAAGCTCACGCCGTCGAGTGCGACGACCTTGCCGAAGCGCTTCCTGATCCCCTCCACCTGCACCGCCGGTCGCGAGCTCATGTGGGTTATGCTACCGAGATCGTTGCTCTACTCAACCATATTTCCCATCCAAGGTTGATTGTCACAACGATCGCGCCCTCGTGGCCCAGCAACACCGGGGGGCGCCAAAGATGACCGCCGCGGCCATCCCCCAGGAGCCGACCGAGGGCGAGCGGTTCTGGACGGTCCTGTTCCGCCTCGCCACGGTCGTGCGCGACCACCTGCGTGTCGTGGCCGGCGACCTGGGCCTGTCCCCACCGGCGCTGCACCTGCTGCTGGAGTTGGACGACGCGCCGCAGGCCCAACGTGACCTGGCCCGGACCCTGCTCGTGGACCCGTCGATGGTGACCGCCATGGTCGACTCGCTGGAGCAGCGCCGGCTGGTGGAGCGCCACCCCCACCCGAGCGACCGGCGGGTCAAGCTCGTCGAGGTGACCGCCGCCGGCGAGGCCGTCCGCCGGGACCTGCGGCGTGCCCTGTCGACCCTGCCGGCGTCGGTCGCCGGCATGTCGGCGCACGACCGCGCCCGGCTGCTGTCGTTGCTCGAGCAGGCGGCGGACCCCTCCGACTGCTGACCGGCGCCGGGTGTGTCCGCCGGGTGTGTCCGCCGGGCGTGCGCCGGGTACGGTGAGCAGCCGGGAGGCACCCGCACCCACGCGTCGGACGAGGAGGTACGCCAACGTGGACCCTCAGGACAAGAAGGTCGCGCTCCGCGCCATCAACTACGGGCTCTCGGTGCTCACGTCGATCGACGGCGACGAGGTCGGTGCGGCCGGGGTCAACTGGCTCTCGCAGGCATCCTTCGACCCGCCGTTGATCATGGTGGCGGTCAAGTCCGACAGCGACACCCATGCGCTCATCGAGCGCTCGGGGGTGCTGGCGGTCAACGTGCTCGGCGAGGACCAGCTCGACGTGGGCAAGGCCTTCTTCCGCACCAGCACCGTCGAGGGCGACACGATCAACGGGTACCGCTTCGAAGGCGGTCCCGAGACCGGCGCGCCGGTCCTGGTGGACCTGCCGTACTGGTTCGAGGCCCGGGTCACCGACACCGTGGCGCGCGGCGACCACACCGTGTTCGTGGCCGAGGTCGTGGGTGCGGGGGTCCGGGACGCGGCGGTGACCCCGCTCCTGCTGCGCTCGACGGGGATGAACTACGGCGGCTGACCCCGCCCGCTGAGCCCCGGGGACCGGGCCTCTGCCCCCGTCGGGTGGACGGCGCGGACCATTAAGGTGCCGATCCATGTCTGGATTGCTCGACGGCAAGCGGATCGTCGTCACCGGGGTGCTCACCGATCAGTCGCTCGCCTTCGGCGTCGCGGCCCGCTGCCAGGAGGAGGGCGCCGAGATCGTCCTCACCGGCGTCGGGCGCGGCCTCAACCTCACCAAGCGCGTGGCCAAGCGCCTGCCCCGCCCACCCGAGGTCTTCGAGGTCGACGTCACCGAGCCCGACGACCTCGACGCCCTGCGGGGCGCGCTGGAACAGCGATGGGGCGCGATCGACGGGGTGCTCCACGCCATCGGCTTCGCCCCGCCGTCGTGCCTCGGAGGCGGCTTCCTGGACGCGCCGTGGGAGGACGTGAGCGTGGCGCTGCACGTGTCCACCTACTCGCTCAAAGCCCTGACCGTCGGGCTCCTGCCGTTGCTGCGCGCCGCGGGCGGCGGCAGCGTGGTGGGCCTGGACTTCGACGCCCGGGTCGCCTGGCCCGCCTACGACTGGATGGGCGTGGCCAAGGCCGGGCTCGAATCAGCGGCGCGCTACCTGGCCCGCGAGCTCGGCCCGGACCACATCCGCGTCAACCTGGTGGCAGCCGGACCGATGCGCACGATGGCCGCCAAGTCGATCCCGGGGTTCGCCGCGTTCGAGGACGCCTGGCAGGCCCGGGCGCCGCTCGGGTGGGACATCACCGACTCGACGTCGGTGGCCAAGGCGTGCGTCGTGCTGCTCTCGGACTGGTTCCCGATGACGACGGGCGAGATGATCCACGTCGACGGCGGCTACCACGCGATCGGCGCCTGAGGTGGCCGGACGGGTCGTCCTCGTCACCGGGGGCAACCGGGGGATCGGCCTCGCCACCGCGCACGCGTTCGCGGCCCTGGGCGACCAGGTGGCGGTGACCTACCGCGACCAGCCGGTCGAGGGTTTCACCTCGCTGCGCTGCGACATCACCTCGGCCGAGCAGATCGACGCCGCGTTCGGCGAGATCGAGAGCGGTCTCGGACCGGTCGAGGTGCTGGTCGCCAATGCGGGGATCACCCGCGACGGGCTCCTGCTCAGCATGTCGGAGGACGCGTTCGCCGACGTGGTCGACACCAACCTGACCGGCGGCTACCGCCTGGCCAAGCGGGCCGTGCACAAGATGCTCCGGGCCCGTCGCGGGCGCATCATCTTCGTATCGTCGGTGGTCGCGCTGAGCGGCTCCGGCGGCCAGACCAACTACGCCGCCTCCAAGGCCGGCCTCATCGGGTTCGCCCGCAGCCTCGCCCGCGAGATCGGCAGCCGCGGCATCACCGTCAACGTCGTGGCACCTGGTTTCGTCGAGACCGACATGACCGCGTCCCTCCCCGATGCGCGCCGCGAGGAGGTGCTCGGGCAGATCCCGCTCAAGCGCCTCGCCGGGGCCGAGGAGGTGGCCGGGGCGATCACCTGGCTCGCATCCGACGCGGCGGCCTACGTGACCGGGGCCGTCATCCCCGTCGACGGCGGCCTGGGGATGGGCCACTGATGGCCGACCCCGCCCTGCCCCGTCCGACCGACCTCCTCCCGCACCGGCCGCCGTTCCTCTTCGTCGACGAGGTCACCGAGCTGGTGCCCGCGACCTCCGCGCGCGGCCGCTGGACCCTGACCGGGGAGGAGGCGTTCTTCGCCGGCCACTTCCCGGGCCGACCGACCCTCCCAGGCGTCCTCATGGTCGAGGCGCTCGCCCAGCTCGGCGCCATCGCCCTCCTGAGCGACGAGCGCTACCGCGGCAAGCTCCCGCTCTTCGGCGGCATCGACAAGGCCCGCTTCCGTCGCCAGGTCTCCCCGGGCGACACCCTCGAGATGGAGGTGGTCCTCGGCCAGCTCGGCTCCAGCGCGGGCAAGGCCACCGCCACCGCCTGGGTGGACGGCAAGGTCGCCTGCCAGACCGCGATGCTCTTCGTCATCGCGAGCGCCTGAGCCCGACCAGGTCCCTTTTCCCCGGTCCGTACGCGCCCGCGGACCCCGCAGCCGGACCTCCCGGCCCCCAGGGGCCTTTTCTAGCAGTTCACTGTCATACATGTCCACGTAGTGCTATGAAAACCATCCCGTCACTGGCCGAGGGCCTGGATCTCGGCGACGGCCACCGGGGTGAGCGCGTCGGGGCCGTTGCGGGCGCCGAGGTCCCCGCCACCCGCCGCCCCCGTGACGGTCCAGGTCAGGTCGTAGACGACGTGCACGCCCAGAGCGGACGTCTCCCCCGGGCGCCCCGCGCTCGACGACCGCCACGTCCACCCGCAGTCCGGCGAGGCGGCCTCGAGCGGGTCGGCCGGGTCGAGCTGGTCGGCCAGCGCCTCGACGTAGGGCGTGCCCGGGCCGGCGCAGGTGGCCGTCACCGGGCCCGTAAAGTCCTCGTAGCTGGCGGAGACCCCCACCGGGGTGGCGGTCGCGGTCACCGTCACGGTGCCGGCGCTGGCGGTGGCCGTGACCGGCACCCACTGGGCCGCGGGCACCCACAGCCACGTGGGGACGTTGACGTACTGCCACTGCCCCACGGGGGGCGACAACGCGATCTGCGGCGCAGGCAGGACCAGCTCGCGCTGCGCCTCCTGCAGCAGCTGCTGGGGGGAGACGAGCGCCTCGATGGCCTGGCCGGCGGGCACGAAGAGCGTGAAGTCGGCGTTGGGCGAGCTGGTGCACTGCCCCAGGTACCACGTGCCCGGAGTGCCGGGCGCGATCGGCACCCCCGGGCCGTCGGGCCCAGACGGCAGCGACGTCCCCCCGATGGTCTGGCCGGAGGCGTCGGTCGAAGGGATGGCCGTCCAGGTACAGCCCCCCGAGGTCGCAGGAGCGCCTCCGCCCGCGGCCCCGCCGGGCGAATCGGAGCCGGAGACCGCGGTGACCAGCGCCCCGTTCTGCGTGGGGTCCACGCTGCCCTGGTCGGTGCTGGGCGGGTCGGCCCAGACCCGGCCCGTCGTGGCCCCCGAAACCCCGGCCATCGTCGCCGCCACCACCAGCGACGCGATCAGGGCCCGGGCACGCACCCGGAGCCGGCGATGCGATACGCCTCGACCTTCCACGCGCCCTCCTCTCTCACGAGATCGGCCACCAACAAGATCCGCTGGCTGTCGGGCGGCGTCAGCCGCTCGCCCGTGGCGATCACCACCAGCGCGGTCTGGTCGAGCTCGCAGTCGCGCGCGGTCCGGTCGGCACCGACCGCTCCGCCCCCTTTCGACATGCACGACCCCTTGCACACCGATGCGAATTTTGTCAGAAGCCGTCGCCGCTCGCTCGTGCGTCCACCCACACCCGGCTCCATGCCACGCTCCCGGCCGAGAAGCGCGGGGAGCGGCGGCCGGCTCAGTCCTGCGGACGGCGGTACACCGAGACCAGCGGGACGGACTCGGCGAACCCGCGGATCGACACCGTGCCGATGGAGCGCACCAGGTGGTCCTCGTTGGCGAAGGGTCCGAAGCACGCCTCCGCCAGCACCTCGCCGGGGCGCGCCTGGCCGCACAGGCGGGCGGCCAGGTTGACCGGGCGCCCGAGGTAGTCGTCGCCTTCGACGAGGAGCACCTCACCGCCGGCCACGCCGGCGCGGACCATGAGGGGGCACGCCGTGGCCTGCATCTCGTCGACGGCCCGCACCGCCGCGCTGAGCAGGGGCGGGCCCTCGACGCCGACCAGCATCACCCCGTCGCCGAGCCACTTGTCGATCCGCACCCCGCAGGAGGGGGCGACAGAGCGGGTCACGGTCCGCAGCGCCGTGACGACGGCGAGCGCCTCGTCGTCGCCGTGGGTGTCGGCGAAGTCGGTGAAGCCGCACAGATCGAGGAAGGCGAAGCTTCGGACGACGCGCACGCGCCGCACCGTAGCCCGACCCGAGCGCCCGCGGTGGGCTCGCCCGCCGTCGCTGGCGCACCGGCGCACCGCCCGCGGACCCGGGGCGTGGCTCAGACGCCTGGCAGCCGCCACCAGATGGTCAGGCCGTACTTGATGCCCCGCGTCACCCGATGCGCCCGGTGCGGGTGGGTGACGAGGGACGGCCACACCGTGAGCGAACCCACCGGCACGTTGGCGTTGTCCCATCCCTGGCGGGGGAACGACAGCCCGCCCCCCTCGTAGCCCTCGTTCAGGCGCACCGACCCGCTCAGCTGGGCGACGTCGTGGTGCAACGGCAGGCTGGCCTCCGGGCCCCCGGCGTCGTAGCGGATCACGAACGCATCGTGGATGCCCGTGTTGGCGATCTCCGGCCAATCGTCGAGCAGGCGCGGCCAGATGCGCGCCTCCAGGTCCTCCTCGACCAGGGAGAACAGCCGCGGCGACAGGGTGTGCAGCGACACCTCGGAGCCGGGCACCGGGTCGGTCTGGTCGCTCATCCAGAGGCCGGCCGCCTCCGCGGCACGTACGATCGTGGCGCAGAAGTCCGTGGTCCAGAACGGGGTCACGATCACGTCGTTGGCCGGGCGGCTGACCTTCGTCCCGGGATCGGCGGCACCCTCGTAGGCGAGCAGGCGGGCCAGGTCCCGACTGCCAGGATCCTCGAGCTGCTCGACGAGTTGGGCCAGCACGTCGCCCTTGGCGGAGAGGTCGATGACCACGAGCGGCGCCTCGCCACCCGTGCGCACCCGTCCGCCGACGGCGACGACGTCGGTCCCGGTGCCGTCGAGGACCTGGAAGAGCTGCGCGGCCGAGTCGAGGATGAGGTTGTGCACGCCGCCGAGGACTGCAGAAGCGATGAGCTCCCCGTCGGCGTCGGGCCTGCCGCTCAGGTCGGCGCAGAGCTCCCGCAACGCCCCGGTCGGGCCGAGCAGCGCGTTGGGCATCGGGTGCGCCCGCGTGGTGCGCCAACCGACGGCCGCCGAGACCGCGTCCTCCAGCTTGGACGCGAGATCCTCGGACGCGAGCGGGATCGGAGACGCGGCGACGCAGATCCCCCCACGGAAGTACTCCGCGGCGTCGAGGATGTCGGCATCGGTGCCGAGGACGACGCTGCCGCGCTTCGGTGTGACGAGCACCAGGTCGTCATCGAGGGCGGTCGCCAGCGCGCCAGTGAGCTCGGAGAGCTTCTCGACCGCCACACGATGCAGGTGAGCGCGTTCCATGACCCCCCATCTTTGACCCTCGGGCGGGGTTCTGGAGCCAAATCTGGCCGAGCAGAGCACAGAGAAAGGCAAAAAGACGCGGAACGGGCCACCGGCGAACGGGTCATCGGGTGGCCGGGAGTCCCGTGTGGGGGCGGAGCGCTTCGTTCGACGCCGTCGCTGCCGATGGCAGCCGCATGGATCCGAGCAACACCTGTCCGTCGTGCAGGCGCCGCGAGCTCATCGACTTCGACATGGCGCTGCGCGACGCCACCAAGGTCCGGATGCGGGTGTGCCCGCCCTGCCACGTGCGCTGGTGGGAGCACGATGGCCGCCGCCTCGCCAGGGACGAGATGCTCGCCCTGGTCGCCGAGCACTCACAGCGACCGGTGACCGGCGGCGGCACCACCACCGGGCGGCGCATCCCGGCCTGAGCCCGGCGGTGATCCCGGCAGTGGCCGGCGCTCAGCGCGCCACGGCATCGATCCACAGCCCGTGGGCGATGGCCAGGTCCGCCGTGGACCCCTCGAGGCGAAGGTCTGCCGCGATCTGCCAGCGACGGTCGTCGCACCGCTCCCGCCAGGCCCGGACGTGCAGGTCTCGGCCGATCGGCACGGGTGCGACGAAGTTGACGGTGAGGCTGGCCGTGAGCGCCGGGCAGCCGTGGGCGAACGCCACGCCGCCCATCAGCTCCTCGAGCACCGATGCGATCCACCCGCCGTGCGCGAAGCCCCGGGTGCCCTGGTGATCCGACGGGCAACGGGCCACCGCCCGCAGGATGCCGTCGTCGCCGAGGACGCCCCGGGACAGGCCGAGGCGACACGCACCCGGCGCGGCGCAGCTCTCGCACAGCCCGAGCGGGACGCGTCGTGCTCCGGTCGCCCGTTCGCCGTCATGCATGACGTCACTCTTGCCGCTCGGGCGCGACCCGGCCAGCCGCCACGAGCTCGGCCGGCCCGGCCGAGCTCGGGTCGGCGGCAACGCGAACCGGCCCGCTCGGGCGGGCGAACGCCCGGTAGGTCGTGAGGAACACCACCACCGCAGCCATGGCGATCGCGCTCCACTGCACCACGACGTTGCCGTGGTCGCTGCCCGCGCTGAACGCGTGGACCGCGCTGCACCCGAACACCACGAAGCTCGTCTCGTGCACCCGGTGCCACCAGCGCCGCGGCAGCCAGCGCCGCAGCAGCGATGTGGCTTCGATCGCCGCCACCAGGTAGCCGGCGACCACCCCCCAAGCCACCGCGCCCGGCCGCCAACTCGACGCGAACGGGACGAACACGTCCGCCGGACCGAAGGACACGAACCGGTCCATCATCAGACCCCCGACGTGGAGCGCGACGAACACCACGGCGGTGCCGCCGAGGAAGCGGTGGAGGTCGAGCAGCCACGCCGCTCCGGGACGGCGGCCGCCCAGGCGGGTCGACAGCAGCAACCCCCACACGATCGAAGCCCACAGCAGGCACCAGGCGGTGAGCCCGCCGGCCCGGGCCAGGTACCAGTACACCGACGGGTTCACGACGGCGCCGCGACCCGCGCCCGGACCGGCACTTGCACTGGTATTGCCATTGGCCGACTACGGCCGACTGCCGCTGCTGCGGGTCGTCGACGGAGGCGTCGGGATCCGCACCGCCGTGGTCGGCGCGGCAATGGGGCGCGGCGCGGTGGTGGGTGCCGCGACCGGTGCGGTGACGGTCGCCGGTGCCGCCGGAGGCGTGCTCGGCGACGTGGCTGCGGGCGGCGCCGAGCGCCCGGGCAGCGCGTTCGTCGGCCGTGATCCGGGCACGGTGACGTTCGCCGCCGCCTGCGCCGCCGCCTGCGCCGCCGCCTGCGCCGGCGACAGGGTGGTGGTCGGATCAGTGGTGGTCGGATCAGTGGTGGGGGGATCCGACGTGGACCCGTCGGTGGACGCAGGCACTGTCGTGGGGTCCGGGCTGGCCCCCGCGGATGCGGACGCTCCGGTTGGCCCGGCACCGGCGGGCGCCACGTCCTGCGCACCCTGCTGCGACTGCGACGTCGCGGCGGTGGAGGGCCGGGCGCCGGCGAGCGCCATGGCGGCGACCATGGCGAACATCCCGGCCGCGCTGATGCCTGCGACGCCTACGCGGCTGGCCCGCGCAGGATGGCCGCGGCGGCCTGGCGTCGCTCGGCGAGCGCGGCGGAGGGTGGGTGCGGCCTGTTCGCGTCGCTCCATGAGCCGGCGAGCGCGTTCGAGCGCCTCCGGATCACTCACGGGCGCGTCGAGGACGGGGCCGCGGGAGCCGACGACCGCGACGAGGCACCCAGCCCGAGGAGCCCGGCGTGCGCGCCCCAGGTCACACAGCCGGCGACGGTGAGCCCCGAGGTGAGGAGTGCGATCGCCAGCGCCCTTCGATCTGCCATGAGCCCCGGTTCCTCCGTTCCGCCTCCGCCCGGACAGAAGAGGGATCGGCAGCGCGGGGGGCCGACTCGACCCAAGGACAGGTAAAAGGTGCCGGTCTGCGCGGGACGGCTGGCGGCCTCGTGAGCGACGCGACGGCGCATCTGTGTCATTTCTGCAGGCACCGCTCAGCGCCGGCTTGGTTAAGACGAGGTTATCCCAGCGAACATCCCACGAAAGGGCCATGTGTTGCCTGAAACCTCGTCTCCCCGCGCCGTGGCCGCCGGGCGCTCCCACCGCGTGCGACGCGCCGCGGTCGCCGCCCTCGGCATTTCCGTGATCCTCTCCATGATCGGCTCCGCGGAGGCGGCCGCGGCCGGCAGCTCCCCGCAGCATCCTTCGGTCGGCGCGCCGGCGGCGACCGCGCCCCGGGCGGGCCGGAGCCGCTGGATCGTGCAGTCCACCCAGCTGTCCACCGCAGTTGACGCGGTGCGCTCGTGCGGGGGCACGGTCATCGATGTGCTGCCCCAGCTCGGTCAGCTCATCGTCGACCTGACCCCGGGACAGGCGACGACGCTCGGCCAGCGGGCCGGGGTGTCGATCAACGCCGACGACCCGGTCGCCTTCACCGACGCCTCGACGACGACGCGACAGGCCACCGGCGTCTTTCCTGCCGTAACCGGCGCCGATCGGCTCGTGGCGCGAGCTGATGACGGTCGCGGGATCACGGTCGCACTGGTGGACTCGGGCATCGACCGCTTGGCGGACTTCGGCAACCGCCTCGTCGGTGGGATCGATCTCTCCGGTGAGGGCGACCCGTTCCACGACAGCTACGGGCACGGGACGTTCGTTGCCGGGCTCATCGCCGGTGACGGCGCGTCCTCCTCGGGCGCGTACGTCGGCGAGGCGCCCGCCGCCAACCTGGTCTCGGTGAAGGTGTCCGGCGCGGACGGCTCCGTCGACACCGCCAAGATCATCGAGGGCATCGACTGGGTCATCGCCAACCGGTCGGCGTACGGCATCCGCGTGCTCAACCTCTCGGTGGGCACGGACGCGTCGGAGTCCACCCGCACCGCTCCGCTCGACGCGGCAGTGGAGCGCGCCTGGGAGTCGGGGATCGTCGTGGTCGTCTCCGCCGGCAACTACGGGCCAGGCAACGGATCGATCTCCAAGCCAGGCGACGATCCACTCGTCATCACCGCCGGTGCGCTCGACGACAACGGCACGGTGCGCGCCGCCGACGACAGCGTGCCGTCATGGTCGAGCGTCGGGCCCACCTACGCCGACGGCTGGTTCAAACCGGACATCGTCGCCCCGGGTCGATCCCTCGTCAGCCTGCGGGCGCCCGGTTCGACCGTCGACGAGGCCAACCCTGGCTCCCGCATCGGCAGTGGCAACTTCAAGGGCTCGGGCACCTCGTTCAGCGCGGCGGTGACCAGCGGTGCGGCCGCCCTGATCATCCAGGCCGACCCCGGCGCCTCTCCGGACGAGGTCAAGGGCCGGATGTTGCTCACCGCCCAGCGCGGCCCGGTCGGCAATCCGTTCGTGGACGGCCATGGTGCGCTCGACGTGTTCCACGCGGCGAGCGCTCAGGGGATCGCGTTCAGCCAGTCCAACGTGGCCCGCCAGGTGCCGCTCGGGTCGCAGGCAACGTCTCCAGCGGGTCCGTCCACGGTTATCCTGAGCCAGTCATGGCTGCGGTCGTCGTGGAACCCCGCTGCCTGGGATGGTACGACGTGGCACGGCTTCTTCGATGACGACGCCGGATCGACGGGCGGCACCTGGGCAGGCTCCCGCTGGAGCAGCGACCTCTGGGCCGGGCGCAGCTGGAACGGACGCAGCTGGAACGGCGTCACCTGGTCCGGACTCAGCTGGAACGGACGCAGCTGGAACGACCTCGACTGGGGTGGATCCGGCGGCTCCGACCTTCCCCCGGGTGGTCGTGGTCTCCAAGGTGTCGCCTGGGATGGGCGCAGCTGGAACGGCGTCACCTGGTCCGGACGCAGCTGGAACGGCGTCACCTGGTCCGGGCGCAGCTGGAACGGACGCAGCTGGAACGGACGCAGCTGGAACGGCGCCGACTGGGCCGGATCGCCCTGGGTCGGCCGCAGCTGGAACGGGCGCTCCTGGAACGGCGGAGGCTGGACCTAGCACCCGCAACGACGGTGGTCTCGCCCCGATGGCCCGAGCGGTCATCGGGGCGGCCGTCGTCGGCGGCACCGCCGTCCTCGCCTACGCCCTGACGCACCGGTCGCCGAGCGGATCGACCGTCGCGGTCGTGGTGTTCGCCGCGTTCGTCACGGCCACGTGGGTGTGGCCGCTCATGATCTACCGCAACGCCCAGTCGGAGGCGATCCACCTCGACGAGGGCCTCTTCAT
>Ga0209698_10002421_pt1 | contig 21186 bp, 11 predicted proteins | sample LitLauG_LLR_2012_FD_187203 | JGI IMG/M metagenome (GOLD analysis project Ga0209698, IMG submission 187203) | Freshwater sediment microbial communities from Pennsylvania, USA - Little Laurel Run_MetaG_LLR_2012 (SPAdes) (version 2) | ecosystem: Environmental > Aquatic > Freshwater > Creek >...
AGGCGGCACGCTCGCGCATGAGGGCGCGCGCCGCGGAGCTGCGTGGCGCCGCACCCGGCCCGCTCTCTCAACTCACGCCGGCCGCCGAGTGCGCCGCGCTGCTGCGGGCCCGCGCCGAGCTGGCGCGCACGCTCGCGGGGCCGCGCGATCCAGCGGCGGAGGATCCGGCGGGAGCCCCGCTCTCCAACGAGCTCGCGGACGCGGATCGGGGTCTCGAGAACGCAGCGCTCGCGGGTGATCCCGCGGGCTTGCGCACGGCGATGCGCGACGCCGAGGCGGCCGAGGATCGCTGGCTCTCGTCGTTCGAGACCGCGCGCCGCCGCTACGAGATCTGGCTCGCGCGCGAGCTGGACCGTGGCAGCCAGTTCATGATCGCGGCCGAGGATCTCGAGGCGCTCGAGACACCCTACCAGCGCGATCTCGTCGCGCAGTGGCAGCCGCAATTCATGCTCGAGCTGGAGGCCGGGGCGCTCGCCACGCTGGCCTCGATGCCGGGGCCGGGCACGGTTTCGACCGTGCGTCCGCGGTCGATCACGTGGGCGGTCGGCATCGCGATCGGCGCGCTCGCGGGCGCGCTGCTCGCGCTGCTGCTCGCCGCCGTGATCCGGCGCATGAGCGAGACGCGCGCGCGCTCGAAGGCGCGTCCGCGTGCCGCTCCCGCGCGCAGCGCGCCGCCGCTCGCCGCGCCGGAGCCGCGCCGCGTGCCGCTCGCCGCGCCGGCGGCACATGCGAGCGAGGCGGCGCTCGTGGCGAACCTCGAGGGCGTGCTCAGCTCCGGAAGCGCTCGCGCGGTCGCTTCCGATCGCGCCGCCGCTCCCGATCGCGCACCGGCGACCGCTTCGCGCTCGAGCGCGCCGCATCGCGGCCACGGAGCGCGCGCCGTCGCGCCCGGCCCGTTGCTCGCGCCCGCGGTCGGAGCCGCGTGGCTGCACCTCGTGAGCGCCGAAAGCGCGGAGCTCGTGGCGCGTGTGGCCGGCGAGGTCGCGACGCCGCTCGTCGCGCGCGGCCAGCGAGTGCTGATCGTCGAGGGCGGCCAGCGGCTCAGGCTCCACGAGGGCTTCGGGTGCGCGCCGCGTTGGGGGGTGGGGGAATGCCTGAGCGGAGAGCTTCCGCTGCTCGGCACCGTGCAGCGCGCGGGCGTGCGCGATCTCTACCTGCTGGCCGCCGGGAGCTACCCGGGCCGCGGTTCGTGCGCGCAGCTCGCGCGCCTCCTGGACGAGGCGCGCCGGCATTTCAGCTCGGTGGTGGTCGCGCTCGATCCGCGCGTTCCCGAGGAGTTCCGCGCGCTCGCCGAGCATCGTGAGGCGGAGGCCTGGTGGCCGCACCGCTCCGGCCGGCTGCCGCGGGCGGCGCTCTCGTTCGGTGAGCGCGTCGGCCTTCCCGTCACGCCGTTCGTGTTGCCGCCGCGATCCGAGCACTGGCTCGAGGCGCTCGAGAAGCGGATCGAGGCGCTGCGCGCCGTGCTCGCTCCCACGCGTGCCGAGTCGCTCGAGCCTCTCGAGCTCGCGACCGCTGGCGGAGCTCGCGCCACCATGCCGCCCTCGAGCGCGGCGCGTGCGACCTCCGTGCGGCCGACTGGTGGGCGGCCGATGGCTCGCGAGCGCGCCTCGGCGCCACGCGAGAGCGCGGCGGACGATCCCTCGAACCCGACCGTTCATCGTCCCGCGAACGACGCCGATGAGCGCGCGCGCGAGCGGCTGCGCTTCCTCATGTGGATGCGGCAGGTGCGCGCCGAGCGCCGCAAGCGCACGATGACGCCGGTCGCCTGAGGAGCGCCCTCCGATGCGCATTCTCGTCACCGGCGGCGCGGGCTTCATCGGCTCCAACGTGGTGGATCGTTTCGTCGCGCTCGGCCACGACGTCGCGGTGTTCGACAACCTCTCGAGCGGCCGCCGTGAATTCGTGCCGGCCGCGGCGCATCTCATGGTGGGAGATCTGACGGACGCCGCGGCGATCGAGCGCTGCGTCGCGGAGTTCAAGCCGGAGATCGTGGATCACCACGCGGCGCAGATCGACGTGCGCCGCAGCGTCGAGGATCCGGTCTTCGACGCGCGCACCAACGTGCTCGGCGGGCTGGCGCTGCTGCAGAGCTGCACGCGCCACGGCGTGCGCAAGTTCGTCTACGCCTCGACCGGCGGCGCGCTCTACGGCGAGGGGCGCACGCTCCCGGCCGGCGAGGACCACCCGATCAACCCCGAGTCGCCCTACGGCGTCAGCAAGCACACCCTCGAGCACTACCTCTACCTCTGGAAGCTTCTGCACCGGCTCGACTACACGGTGCTGCGGTACCCCAACGTGTTCGGACCGCGTCAGAATCCGCACGGGGAGGCGGGCGTCAACGCGATCTTCATTGGGCTCATGCTGAAGGGCCAGCGGCCGCGCATCTTCGGCACCGGCGAGCAGGTGCGCGACTACCTCTACGTGGCCGACGTGGTCGAGGCGAACGTGCTCGCCCTGGAGCGCGCGGGCGGAGAGATGCTGAATCTCGGCACCGGGGTCGGCACCTCGGTCAACGACATCGTGCGCGAGCTGAACACGATCCTCGGCGCGCGCATCGAGCCGATCTACGAAGCCGCGCGCCCCGGCGAGGTGCAGCGCATTTACCTCGATGCCTCGCGCGCGGCGAAATCCCTGGGCTGGCGCCCGCGCACCTCGTTCCACGATGGCCTCGTGAAGACCGTCGAGTGGTCGCGGGCCGCGGGAGTGTGAGCGGGCCGCGCCGCTTCACCCCGCGATGAGGCCCAGCTCGCGCAGGCGGTCCGCGATCGTGCCGAAGCGCGCGACCGAGAGCAGACGGCGAAGCGTCGCCGGGGTGGAGCCGAGCCGCGCGTAGTGGGTCCACGAGCCGCGCCGCGAGGGGCCGACCGTGGGCTGCTCGGGATCGATCTCCCAGGTGTGGAGGTTGATCACCGCGGGCAGCCTCCTCATCTTGAGATAGCGGAGCGCGCCCACCGAGAACCACGCCGGCAGGAGCCGAAGGTAGGAGCCGGCCAGAACCGGCACGCGCAGCGGTCCCACCCCGAGGGTCGTGAGCGGAAACTCGGCGATGCTGGCGCCGCCGGCGGTCATGCGGGTGGGCGCGGTTGGTCCGTCGGGATAGCCGTAGCGGCGGCCGCGGATCGGAAAGATGCTCGAGTCGTAGCGATAGCCGGCCTCGAGCAGCGCCTCGAGCGCCCAGCGCGTGGTGGGACCGATGGTGTAGCTGGGGGCGCGATAGCCGAGCACCGGCGCCTGCGCGAGGTCCTCGAGGCGCCGGCGCGACTCGACCGCTTCGGCGCGCATCTGATCGATCGAAAGCTCGGTGATCATGCGATGCGACATCCCGTGCGAGGCCACCTCGTGGCCGTGCGCGGCGATGCGCCGCACGAGATCGGGGTGCTCGATCGCGACACAGCCCAGCACGAAGAACGTGCCGCGCGTGCCCGACTCCGCGAGGAGCGCGAGCATGCGGTCCAGATTGGCCTCGATCCGACTCGGCCAGCGCGCCCACTCGCCGCGCGGGATGAGCCGCGCGAACGCCTGGACCTGGAAGTACTCCTCGACGTCAACGCTCATCGCCATCGCCGGCCCCGCGGCGGGAGCGCTCGGTGCGGCGGTGATGGGCGCGGCGCTCATCGCGCTCAGCGTGCCGCCGGACGGCCCGGCGACTCCCGACGTGAGTGCAGCACCGATTCGAGCACGTCCACGATGCGCTGCGTGCAGACGCCGAGCTCGTACTGGGCGGTGGCACGCGCGCGCCCCGCGCGCCCCATGCGCGCTCGCATCATCTCGTCATCCAGCAGCCGCGTCACCGCGTCCACCAGCGGCTCGATCCTCTGGACCGGCACCAGCAGGCCGGTCTCGCCGTCCACCACCGCGTCCTCGCAGCCCTTGTGGTGGGTGCTGACCACCGGCTTCGCGCACGCCATGGCCTCGAGGACTGAGACCGGCAGCCCCTCCATGAAGTAGGAGGGAAGAACGAAGATGTCCGCGAGCTTGACCAGGTCGGCGACATCGTCACGCCAGCCGAGCACGCGGATGCGCGATTCCAGGCCGGCACGCTGGACCCGGCGGATCAGTCGGCCCTCGAGGGGTCCGGTTCCCGCGAGCGCGAACACCACGTCATCGCGGCGTGCGGCGATCCGGCACGCGGCCTCGACGAACTCCGCCACACCCTTTTCCGGGATCAGCCGCGCCGTGCACAGCACCAGCTTGACCCCGCGGCCGAGGCCGAGCTCGTTCGCGACCCGCGCCCTCGCGGCCGGCGGGAGCTCGCTCGCGTGAAGCTTGAGGTCGACCCCCATGGCTGCGATGCGCACCACGCCGGCGGCCGTGCGCGCGAGCGGTGCGCGGAGCGCGAGGCGCTCGTCGTAGTCGTTCATGACGACGATCGCGTCGGTCACGCGCGCGAGCAGGCGCTCGACACCGTAGCGGATGCGCCACGACAGCGGGCTTTGCGCCGGGCCGCACGCCAGGCCGTGCACGAAGTAGACCACGCGCGGCGTTCCCGCCGACCACGCCGCGATGCGGCCCACCAGCGCGCCGAGCGAGGTGTGGCAGACGATCATGTCGATGTGGCGCGTGGTCAGCACGCGACGGATCGCGAGAATCGCGCCCAGCGCCGGAAACGGATTGAGGTTGCGGGGCATGCGATGCGTGAAGACCTCGAATCCCGCCTCGCGCAGCCGCTCCGCCTGGGGCGATTCCTGCGCGCACACCAGGACCTCGTGGCCGAGCGCGCGCTCCGCCTCCATGGTCGGGATCAGGAACGCGCGCAACGTTTCGGCGGAGCGCGAGACGTGCAGGATCCTCAGCACCCCGTCCTCCGCCGGCGCGCCTCCACTCGACTCACGGACGCGTGGCATCGTTCCGGCTCCTCGTGATGCGCTCCAATCTCAAGACCTCGTTCTCCACGTTGAACGCATAGTTGATGGCGATGAGGGCCGCGAGCACCGCGACCTGCAGCGCGCACTCGGCCACGAGCAGCACGGTGAGGAACGTTCGGCCGCCGCCCAGCGCCTGGACCAGCAGTCCGGTCGCGGCCAGCGGCAGCATCAGCGTGTAGTCGGCCGCGATCAGCACCGCGTCGCGCAGGCGCGCGAGCCACGTCGCGCGGGCGGTCGGCGCCGCGGGGCCGCGATCCTCGTGTGTCGCCTCGCGCGACAGCGCGGCCAACGCGCTGGCGGGGCGCTTGCCGGGCAGCAGCTCCGGCTGCGCGAGCACGGCGCGCGCATACAGGAGAAAGCCCGCGTTCTTGCTCTGGTTGCCGATCACCATCGCCATTCCGCCGATCGCGGCCGCCGCGAGCAGCGCGAGGCCCGCCGAGCCGGATCCGCGCGCGAGGTGGAGCCCGAGTCCGAGGAAGAGCCCGCCCGCGGCGAGCGCGTGTCCGACGTCGTCGAGGTAGACGCCGCGCAGCGAGTAGGTGCCGCGATAGCGGGCGATGTCGCCGTCCACCTTGTCGAGGAAGTGATGCGCGAGGAGCGCCAAAGCGCCGATCAGCGCGATCCAGGGCCGCGTGGCGGCCAGCAGCGCGGCGCCCGTGACCGCGAACGCCACGCTGACGGCGGTCACCTGATTCGGCCGGATCGGAAAATGCAGCAGCACCCAGGTCAGGTGGATCGAGAGGCGGCGCGACCAGGCGTACCAGGCCCGGCGGTCACCCTCGAGCTTTCCACGATGAACCTGCTGCTGGAGCGTAGCGACGCTGGGTATGGGCGTACGATCCATCGAGAAGGGGAGTCTCCGGGGCGGTGACGGGGAATGTCATCTGACATTCTGACACAACCGCGCGTTCGCGTGCGAAGGTTACGGCCGGAAAACACGATGCGGGCGCCGGCGGCCCGGCGTCGCGGGCGGACCCACGCGACGCGTGCGAGCCGCCGGCTGGCCGTCGCGCGTGCATTTTGCACGCGGGAATTTCCCCACCTCGTTCGGATCACCGACTTTTCGGCGTCCACGCGGCCAAAACCGCGGCTCTCCATTGACTCGCGCGGATCGCGTCCCCTAGACTCGATGGGATACCGGAGCCAGCATACGGGGACGAATGATCACTCGTGCCCAGGGTGAACGGTCGTGGCGACGGGACATTGACTCTCTCACGCGGAAGAGCACCGTGCATCGATGCGGAAACCGGATGCACGGTGTTTCGACAACGCCGCGGGGCGGGTCGCAGCACCCGAAACCGCTGACCGGGAGTGGATTCACACCGATGCGCATGCGCTTCAGCCTTCACGCCCGGCGTGATGCGCGATGAATCCTCTCCGAAGGTGTCCCCTCGGGCCCGGAATGGGAGTGGTTGTGGCCTGCCTGATGATCGCCGCGCCGAAGCCCTCCGACGCCGACGGCGTCGAAGCCGGCGTGACGCTTTCCACACGACTCGACAACGGAACGCGCGCCGGCGTCCAGGGCCCGTGGTGGGGCATCGCGGCCGATCCGGAGCTGGGATTCGCGCGCGCGCTGCCGACCTCGAACTGGAGTGCGCTGCTCCACAGCTCGTTCGATTCCTACGCCGCGGCGCCGCAGGGCCATCCCGCCACTCACCTCGCGCGCTTCGACGCTTCGAGCGCGGGAGCGGTGCCGGTCGGCCTGTGGCTGAATGCGTTCTATCTGCGCTCGAGCGATCCGCTGCCGGCCTCGACCAGCACTCCATTCGCCTCCGGCCAGACGCAGACGTACCAGGGATCGACCGGGCTCTACGCGTGGCGCGGCGACGCGAGCTACCGCGTCGACGGCAAGACCTACCAGAATCCGGGACTCAGCGACGGACGCCGCGACAGCCTGAGCGGCGCGGTGCTTCCGCTGCGTGGCCCGACCGACGCGCTCGAGGTCCGCGGCACGTGGCGCCGTTGGACGCTCGATCAACCCAGTGACTTGAGCGCGGTGGATGCCACGCTCGGCTGGCGGCGCCAGAACACCGAGGTCATGCGGAGCAGCGTGAGCGCGGGCTGGAGCGAGAGCCAGCGCCAGGATGGCGAGCCCACGACGCAGACCTTCGCATACGGCGGGACCATTCAAGGGGTCGGGCGCCAGCTCAAGCTGCCATTCGACATTCGCGCCCTGTACTTCCGCGACTTCGTCAGCACCGGCATGGTGGAGGCGTGGCGCTCGAGGCCCGGGCTCTGGGCGGCGCTGAGGTGGGAGCGGACGCTGGATGTCGAGGACGGATTCTTCAGCGAGGCGGCCCTGCGCACCTTCGGGACCCTCGAGTTCAGCGACACGCTGGGCACCAGCATGTTCGTGGGGGTGGACGGCAGCATCGGCCGCGCGCGGCCGCTCAGCAGCACGGTCCCGCTCGTCCAGTTCCGGAGGATCGGCGCCTCGCTGTCGCGCCGCCTTCAGCCATTCGTCACCGCCCGCATCTCGTACACCTATTCATGGCGCCGCGAGCAGCATGGCGCGGCCTGGGACACCTCGTTCCGCAGCCGCGCGGAAGCCGCGCTCACGGCGGAGCTGTGAGCCGGGCCCCGAAGGTCGTGCGCTCTTGAGCGCCGGGATGATTCGCCGTCTGCGGCCGATGCTGGCGTTCGCGCTGGTTCTGGCGCTCGCGGGCGTGGCGCGCGCGGCGGACTCGCTCGCGACCGACTCGCTCGCCTCGCTGCCCGCGGCGGAGTCCGTGGCCTACCAGGTGGGCACGGGCGATGTGCTGCAGATCAGCTTCTACGCGGGAGGCGACAAGCAGGACGACTTCACGAGCACGGTGTCGTCACAGGGCCAGATCACGAGCCCGCTGCTCGGCGCTCTCAAGGTCGCCGGGATGACCCCGGCCGAGATTGCCGATACGATGACCGTTCTGCTCTCGAAGAGCTTCTTCGTCAAGCCGCAGGTGCTGGTGAGCGTCAAGGAGTACGCCGGGCAGGTGCTGGTGATGGGCGCGGTGCGACTGCCCGGCAGCTACGGATTCCAGGCCGGACTGACGGCGCTCAAGGCGTGCCTGCTGGCGGGCGGATTCACCGAGTACGCCACGCCCGCCAAGGTGAAGATCACGCGCGTGGTGGACGGCCGCAGCGCCACCATCAATGTCAACCTCGACAAGGCCAGCAAGGGCAAGGCGATCGACCCCGCGCTCTTGAAGGGCGATCGCATCGACGTGGGGCGGCGCCGCTTCTAGGGCTGCGACACGCGGGAAGAACGGAGCACATGGCGAAGTCCGACGAAATCGATCTGCGCGCCTACTCGCTGGTCCTCAGGCGGCGTCAACGCCTGATCTGGATCGTCGTGGGCGTCTGCGTGGCGATTGCGCTGCTCATCAACATCCTCATGCGACCGGTGTATCAGACCACCTCGGTGATCGAGGTGCGCAAGGATCCCGGCCGCTCGCCCCTCACCGGCGAGCAGATCGCCGCGGATCAGTGGCAGTCGGACAACATTGCCGTCTACACCGCCGCCGAGCTAATCACGAACCGCAATCTGCTGCGCGAGGTGGTGGAGAGGCTGGACCGCGAGCACCTGATTCCACCGCCCATGCCGTGGGAGAAGTGGTTCCACCATTCGGGCGACGGGCCGGCCGGCAGCGCCGAGGCCGACATGGACGCCAAGATCGACTGGCTGGTCTCGATCGTCTCGATCCAGCCGGTGCGCGACACCCGCCTCGTGGACGTCGTGCTCGAGCACGACGATCCGGCGGCCGCCAACCGGATGAACGATCTGCTGGTGGACGAGTTCGTCTCGTATCAGGCGCAGTTGCGCGCCGACGCCGACTCGCTGCGGTTCAACCTGCTCTCGCGCGAGATGGGGGAAACCGCGAAGCGCGTTCACTCGCTCGAGCGCAATCTCAATACCGCCGACGACGCCGGTGTGCCGGTGCTGCAGGAGGAGGCGAAGCAGCTGACCGACGCCATTGCCGGCCTCAACGACAGCTACGTGAAGATTCAGACCGACCGTTTGGCGACCCAGGCGCGGCTCGAGCGCGTGCGTGAACTCGAGCGCGACAGCCTCACCGAGGCCGCGCAGATTCCGGTGCAGAGCGACGTGATCGACCAGCTGTGGCGCGACCTGCTCGCGCGCCAGACCGAGCTCGCCACCGCGCGCCAGGTCTACAAGGACGGCCATCCCAAGATCCAGATGCTGACGTCCGAGATCCAGAGCATCCGCACCAACATCCGCGCCGAACTGCAAAAGTCGGTGGCGAGCCTCGATCAGGAATATCGCGTGCTCGAAGAGCGCGAGAAGAGCGTGCAGAGCGCGATCCATCAGCGCGAGGACCGCCTGCGTCAGGTGAACGGACGGCTCGCGCAGCAGACCACGCTCGAGAGCGAGGCCAAGAGCACGCACGACCTCTACGACCTGATGAGCGCGCGCATCCAGCAGGATCAGGTGAGCGACGCGGTGCGCTATCCGCTGGTGTCGGTGGTTCAGCGGGCCACCCTCAATCCTCATCCCGTGCGGCCGAACAAGATCCTCAATCTCGCGCTCGCCATCCTGGTCGGCGGCATGGCCGGCGCCGGCGCCGCCCTCCTGCTCGAGTACGTCCGACGCACGATTCGCACGCCCAGCGAGGCCATGGAGCAGCTCGAGCTGCCCGTCCTCGGCATCGTCCCCAAGCACAGCTAGGAGCGATCTTGGTGCTCAAGCGCAAAGGCACTCCGCCCTCGCGGGCCGTCGCGGCCGACTGCTACGTGTCGATCGCGGCCGAGGTTCGCCGTTTCGTCGCGGGCGGAACGCGCCAGTTCATGATCACCAGCAGTGGCCCGGGCGAAGGCAAGTCCTCGGTCGTGTACGAGGTCGCGCGGGCGCTGTCGCGCCAGAGCGAGCTGCGGATCGTGGTCGTCGACACCGATCAGCTGCGGCCCACGATGCACCGCCGGTTCGAGACCGAGGTGACGGGCGGCCTCGGCGAGCTGATCCAGCGCGCGTACGGCCTCGATCTCCGCGCGACTCCGGAGGAATTCGGCCTCGGCGACTGGATCGAGCTGCTGCAGGTCCAGGGGCGCACCGGGCGCCTCGCGATCGAGGAGGACGGCCGCACGCTCGTGCTCACGTTCCTCGCGGGCGCGATCGTCAGCATCACCGACCGCGGCGGCGCGGCCGACCGTCGCCTCGGACAGATGCTCAGCGAGGGCGGGCACCTGGCGCCGGCGATGCGCGATCAGGCGCTCCAGCTCGCATCGCAGAGCGGCGAGCCGCTCGGTGAGATCGCGCTGCGTCTCGGCTTCGTCGAGGCCGCGCCGCTGCAGGCGGCGCTGCGCGCCCAGTTCAGCGAGCGTCTGCAGCACATGCTGACGATGCGCCAGCCGCGCTGCACCTTTACCGCGGCGACCGAGCGCGAGCTGGGTCCCGCGATCCCGCGCGACGCCGCGGCCGCTGCCGGATGGGCGAAGCAGTCGGGCGCGATGCTGATGATCCGCGAGCGGTTGAAGCAACCGTTCCTGAGCCGCCATCTGCGCGAGGCGCTCAAGCGCACCGACGTGCCCAATCTCGATCTCATGACGTGCGGCAGGGCCGCGTTCAATCTGCTCGAGGGCGCCGGGCCTGCCGCGCTGCGCTGCATCCTCGAGCACCTCGCCACGACGCACGACGTCGTGCTCGTGGACTCGCCGCCGGTGGCGCTCGGCAGCCCGGCCGAAGCGATCAGCGAGATGGTGGGTGGGACGATCCTGGTCGTGCAGGCGGATCGCTTCGAGGCCGCCGTCATCCGGCGCGCCAAGGATCGGCTCGAAAAGCGCGGCGCGCGCCTGTTGGGCGTGATCCTCAACCAGGTGGATCTCAAGGAGCCGGATCAGTCCTTCCACTACTACTACCTCTATTACCCGAACGACGGCGATGGCTCCGGCAAGCGCAAGCGATCGAAACGCAGCCGCGTGGTGACGAAGGACGAGGAGCTGACGGCCGCGCGGCTCGCGCAGCTCGAGGAAGAAGAGCTGCTGGCGAGCATCGGCATCCGTCCGCGCCGCGCGAGCCGTGCGATGGCGCTGCTGGTGCTCGGTTTGGTGCTGAGTTTGGGATTGGGCGCGCTGCTCATGATTCGCTTGGGGCCCTGGTCGCAGCATGCCGCCCCCACGGCCGGCGCCTCGAGCGCGAGCGCGAGCGCGCTGGCCCAGTCGCCCGCGAGCACGTCGAGCGCCGCCGCGCCCGCGGCCGCCGCGGCCGCGCCAGCGAACTCGAGCGCCGCGGCCACGCGCCCCAGCGCTGCGGCGCACGCGAGCGTTCCGTCCGCCGGCAAGCGGGCGCGCGTCAGATCCACGGCGGCCGCGGCTCCGCGCCCCGCGCGCGAGCCGAGCGCCACGGCGCGCTACACGATCTCGGTCGGAACGTTCCTCGAGGCCGAACGCGCCGATGCCGAGCGCCGCAAGATCGACACGAATTTCTCGCCCCTTTCCGCCAGCGTGGAGAAGATCTCAGACGGCGGGGAGGAGTCGTTCCGGGTTCTGGTCGGCAACTTCGCCTCGCATGCCGCCGCGGTGAAGGCCGCCAGTGACCTGATCGGGACGGGCCAGGTTCGGGAGGCGCTGGTGCTGCCCGCGACCACCGCCGGCTCGAACTGATTCCCTCCCGCCGGTCCCGCCGCGCGGCGGGACGAGGCCGCAAGACCGGTATCCCCTCGGGCCCAGCGCAGCCCGCGATCCGAAAGACCAACACTCCCGCATGACCGCCACCGCCACCTTCGACGTGCGCCGTCCCTGGCCCGACCTGTGGGGCTGGTACGTCGTGCTGGCCGCGCTGCTCGCGCCGGTGCTGGTGCCGCCCGGGCCCGGCCGCACCGCGTGGCTCGATCCGCTCAATCTGATCGCGCTCGGCGCGTTCGCGGGCTCGATCGCGCTCTCGCGGCGCAACGTTCAGGTGCCGTTCGCGGGGCCCGTCATCCTGATGTCGCTCGGCAGCCTGGTCGCGACCGCGAACGCCGCGAACGCGGGGGCGGCGATTCTCACGCTGCTGCAGGACGCCTATCTCTACGTGTGGTTCGTGATGCTCGTGGCCGTGCTGCGCGAGCGCGGCGACCTGCGCGCGCTTCGCGTCGCATGGGTGTTCACGGGGAGCGTGGTCGCGGTGATCGGGCTCGTGGGAGTGGCCCGCCACGGCGGCGATTCGATCGGAGCGATCCTGAACCCGAAGGGCTTCCGTGCCATGGGAACGTTCGATCAGCCCGACGAGCTGGCGGACTACCTGGCGATGAGCGTGTTCATCGCGATCAGCCTGACGGGGCGCGTCACGCGCCTCTTCGCGGCACTCGCGATCGCGCTCATGCTCGCGGCCATGGCCGCCACCAAGGCGAACGGCGGGTTGATCTCACTGGCCGGCGGACTCGTCGCGTGGTCGATCGTGCGCGCGTGGGCGGCGGGTGTCACGCCGGCGGGATGGATCGGCGCCAGCCTGGTGGGTGCGAGCGCCGCGGTGGTGGCGATCTGGCTGGTGCTGGGGCTCGGCGTCGGCGGCTCGGAGATCGGGAAGATAGAGACCGGCAGCTTCCTCGGCCGCATGTCGCACAGCTCGGAGGGCCGCGAGAAAATCTGGCAGGCGCTGCTCAAGCGATATCGGAAGAGCCCGCTCGGAATCGGGCCCGGCAACAGCCGCTGGCAGACCGTGACGATCGAGGAGCGCGAGCGTCCGATCGCCGGGCACCTCGACACCTACGACTCGGGCGCCGATCCGTTTCTCTCCAAGGAAGCGCACAACGATTACTTCGCGTACCTGGTCGAGCGCGGCCCGCTCGCGCTGGCCGGCATGCTGATGATGAGGTGGCAGGCGTTCCGGCGGATCCTGGGCGCGGGCAGATCGCGGGCGATCTCGGGTGGGCTCACGGCGGCGCTGTTCGGCGCATGGGTCGCTTCGTGCCTCAATGCCAACACCATCGAGACCCTCCACTTCAGACACGTGTGGCTGTTCCTCGCCATGGTGTGCGCGCTCGACAGCGCGGCCGATCGCGAGCCGGCCCCACGGCCCCACCGCCGCGCCGCGCTGGCGGTGGCAGGGAGGACGTCATGAGCGCGATCATCGAGGGCGCGCGCGAGGCGTCCGTCGAGGAGCGCTCGTCCCCGGCCTCGACCGCCACCGTGATCGGGCGGAGCTTCTCGTACCGGATCCTCGCGCAACTGCTGAGCGCGCTCATCAACGTCGCCGGCATGGTCGCGCTCGGCAACTACCTCGCGGCCGACGGCTACGGCGAGTATGCCTTCTACTACGCGCTGGTGCCGCTGATCGCGAGCCTCAGCGATCTCGGCGTCGGTGTCATCATCACGCGCGAGATCGCGCGCCAGCCCGAGCTCGGGCCGCGCTACCTCGGCGATGCGGTCATGCTCAAGGTGGCGTTGGGGGCGGTCATGGCGCTCGGCATCACCGCCATCGCCCCATTCGCTTTCGACCGCGGCCACGCGGTCTTGGTGTGGCTCGTCACCATCACCGCGCTGTTCGATCTCGGCCAGGATGTCGGCATCTGGGTGTTCCGCGCGCACGACCGCCAGGACTTCGAGGCGCTGCTGCTGCTCGTGAGCCAGGTGGTGTGGCTGGCGGGCATTCTGCTGTGCGCGGCGCTGCATGCGCCGCTGGCGTTCACGATCGCGAGCGCGACGCTGGCATTTCTGCTGCGCACCGCGGTGAGCGCGGCGCTGGTGCGCCGGCTGCTGTATCGGCCCCGCATCGAGGTCGACTGGCGCCGGATCCGTGGCCTGATCGGGGAGGGCCTGCCGTTCGGGCTCGCGGTGTTCGCCGTGGTGCTCTACGGGCGCGCCGGCGTTCTGCTGCTCAAGGGGCTCGCACGCGACGCCGACGTCGCGTACTTCAACATCGGTTACATGCTGTCGCAGCCCCTCGGATTCATCTCGTCCGCGTTCAGCGTGTCGGCGTTTCCCTCGCTCTCGCGCGGCGCACGCGTCGGCCCGGAGGGCGTGCGGCCGGTGCTGCGCAGCGCGGTCAAGTTCCAGTTTCTGGCCGCCATGCCGATCAGCGTCGGACTGTTCCTGCTCTCGCCACGCGTGGTGCCGCTCCTGCTCCACCACGGCGACTTCGAGCGCGCCGGGGTGGCGCTGAGCGTGATGAGCCTCGGACTGACGCTGATCTTCCTCAATCTCATGTCGCGTTACGTGCTGGCCGCCGTCGATCGTCAACGCGCCTACCTGGGCGCGATCCTCACCGGGCTCGCCGTCAATGTCACGGTCAGCGTGCTCACCATCCGCAGCTTCGGCTACCTCGGCGCGTGCCTGGGCCTGCTGGCCGGCGAGGGCGCCGTGCTGCTCGTGTGTCAGCACGCGCTGGCCCGCTTCGCGCCCCGCTGGGATCTGGTGCGCGAGGGCATCCGGCCGCTGATGGCGGCGCTGGCGATGGGCGGCGTGGTGTTCGCGCTGCGCCGCGCGAACCTGGCGCTGGTCGTGGGGGCGGGCGCCACGACCTACGTCGCGACGGCGTTCGCGCTCGGCACGTTCTCGGGCGATGAGATGCGGGTGATGCGCCATGTCTACGCCTCCTTCCGCCTGCCGGGCTGGGAGTGGCTGACGCGCCGGGATCGGGAGGTCTCGTGACGGTGCAGGCGGCGAGCACGCCGCTCACGGCTATCGGGCCCGGCAAGGTGGTGCGTCTTTCGGTTGGAAAGGAGACGCCCCCCGGAATCTTGGAAGTGCTGGAGCGCGTCGCGCGCGAGCCGTTCGTCGAGTCGGTGCTGGCGCTTCCGGATCTCCACTGGAAGCCCGACATGGAGGTGCCATCGAGCCTCGCGATCACGACGCGCGACACCCTGGTGCCCGAGTTCACGTCGATGGACGTCAACGACGGCATGGGCGTGATCCCGACCGGCCTCGGGGAGCGCGACGTGACGCGCGAGCGCCTGGGCGCGCTGTTCGCGAGCCTCGCCGCGCATTCCGCCTCCTGGCACTTCGATCGCAATCGCTACAGCCTCTCGGCCGATGAGCTGCGCGCGACGCTCTCGAGCGGCGCCCGCGCGCTGCTCGAGCGCTACCGCATGAGCGAAGAGGTGGCGGGAGCGTTCGAAGACGGTGGCCGGGTCCCCGTCGCCGCCGCGGGCGCGCCCTCACTGCTCGAGGTGGTGCCGTTCCAGCTGCTCCACACCACGTTCACGCGCTCCGAGATGGGCCTCAACTTCGGCGGCAATCATTTCCTCGAGGTTCAGGTGGTGGACGAGGTGCGCGATCCCGTCGTCGCCCGGCGCTGGGGGCTCGAGCGCGGGCAGGTGGTGGTGATGTACCACCTCGGGCCCGGGCCCTTCAGCGCCACGCTGCTCAACCACTACTCGAGGCGCGGCAAGCTCACGCCGAAGCGCGTGCCGCTCTACTTCTGCTCGAAACTGCTTTTCCACTACCTGCAGCGGATGGGCCGCGGCTCGCTCGCCCGCAAGTGGGAGCTTCACTTCCGCCGCAACGGATGGACCGCGTATCCGGCCGCGTCGGAGGAGGGCCGGCTGCTGCGGGAGGCCATGGCGATGGCCATCAACTTCGGCTACGCCTATCGCCTCGCCACCGTTCGCGCCGTCGCGGACGGCCTGGGGGAGGTGTTTTCACCCACGCTCGCCTGGCGGTTGCTCTGCGACGTCAGCCACAACGGCGTCGAGGAGCGGCGCGAGGGGGGAGGCGTGAGCTTCGTCGCGCGCCACAATGCCTGCCGTCTCGCGGGCGGCCAGCCGACCATCGTCGCCGGCATGTACGACGTGCCATCGTTCCTCGGGATCGCGGCGAGCGAGGTGGACGCTCGGCTGAGCTCGTACGACCACGGGGCCGGCCATCTGATCGAAATCGCGCGACGACATGACAGGTTGTCAGCCGGTGTGGGTGAGATGACCCGCTATCGCATGACACGCGGGCGCTCGGCGCGACTCGTGTCGCAAGATGTCATGCCGATCCGCTCCGCCGAGCGCATCGAACGGCTGATGGAATGCTTCGATCGGCAGCGCATGATGCACGCAGTCGTGCGGCTGAGACCGCTCGGAAACATGAAAAACGGGTGACAAGCAGGTTAAAACACGTTACTTTCGTGGGTGACTTCTCGCGCACTTCGGCGTGCTGCATGGAAGGCCCTCCCGCGACCGAATCGACCCCTCGCGAACACGGGCACCCCTGCGTAGCCTCTTTGCGCAACAGCGATCTCGATCAGTTGGCTCCGTAAAGAGGCGGGCCGGGCGCCCGAATCCAACCATTCCATGATTCCGCGATTCTTGCCCCCGCATCGTGGTCGTGCCCGCTCGGCATCTTCGCGCTGGCGCGCGTTCGCCGCGCTCGCGTTCGCCGCCGCCCTGACGAATCCGTCCGTGGCGCTCGCCGCCGGGACGTTCTACGTCGACAACACGAACGGAAACTGCAGCGACACCGGCGCGGGGACCGAAGCGCAGCCCTATTGCACGATCTCGGCGGCGATCGCCGCGCACAAGGGCCCGGGCACGACGATCCTCGTCAAGCCGGGAACGTATCGCGAGATGGTGTCGGTGACGGCCTCGGGCGCATCGGGCAACCCGTTCGTGATCAAGGCGTACGCGAGCCCGGTGATCGTGGATGGCGCCGACGACTTCTCCACGCCGGCCCAGTGGACGGTTTACTCCGGCAGCATCTACCTCGCCCCATCGGTCACCTGGCGTCCGATGCAGGTGTTCGTGGACGGCCAGCGGCTCACCGCCTCGACCGCCTCGCCCGCGTTTCTCGGCTCCAACTCGTTCGTCTGGGTGTCGGGGCAGGGGTTGTACATCAACCTCGGCGGGAGCAGCCCCGGAGCCCACGTCACGCTGGTCGGACACCGCGCGTCCGCGTTCGTTCTGGCGGGGCGCACCTACGTGACCATCGATGGCTTCATCACCACGCGCACCGAGGATCGCGCGATCCGTCTCGGCACCTCGTCGGACAACTGCGTGATCCAGAACAACACCGCGACGTTCAACTACAAGTACGGGATCTACGTGTCGGGCTCGAGCGGCGAGCTGATCCAGAAGAACATGGTCTCGGACAACTCGAATCACGGCATCTACCTCTCGAACAGCAGCACGCTGCCCACCACGAACTGCATCGTTCAGGACAACGAGTCGTTTCGCAATATCAACCCCGCGATCCGCATGGCGACCGGCATCCTCGTGCTCGGCTCGCCCAACAACCTGATCCAGCGCAATCGCCTCCACGACAATCAGGACTCCGGGCTCCAGATCGACAGCGGCTCCAACAACTGCATCTCGATCCAGAACCGCTCGTGGAACAACGGCGACCACGGCTTCGATCAGCTGTATTGCACCGGGGTCTCGCACGTGGGCGATGTGGCGACCAACAATTTCAAGGACGGTTTCTCGATCGAGGGCCAGGCGCCGAACGGATCGGTCTACAACTGCATCGCCATCAACAACGGACTGACGACCAACGAGTTCGACCTGTGGGTGAACGACTCGTCCTCGGTGGGTTTTCAGAGCGATTACAACATCTTCTGGAACAACACCTCGCGCCAGCCGATCAAGTTCATCACCACGCAGTACGTGAGCGTCGCCTCGTTCTACAGCGCCACGGGGCTGGACGGGCATTCCATTCAGGCCGATCCCAAGTTCAACAACCCGAGCGTCGGTGACTTCACGCTGCAAGCCGGTTCGCCCGCGATCGACGCCGCGAACTCCGGCGTGCCGAACTGGCCCTCGACCGACGCGCTCGGCAACGCGCGGCGGGACGACCCCAACACGCCGAATACGGGTGTCGGGCCGATCGCGTACGCGGATCGAGGTGCGCTCGAGTTCCTCAACAACATCCCGCCCGTGGCGTCGCTCACCGCGAATCCCACGACCGGCACGGCGCCGGTGGTCGTGACGCTCGACGCCAGCGCCTCTTACGACCCCGACGGAACGATCGTGTCCTATACGTTCGACTTTGGCGATGGCTCGCCGGTGGCGGGGCCGCAGAGCACGCCCACCGTCACGCACACCTATACCAAGGGCAACTGGACACCGATCGCGACCGTGACGGACAACGCCGGCTCGAGCACACAGGCGGCCGCCAACCTCAGCATCACCGGCACGAACCTGGGGCCGGTCGCCACGATCAACACCCCGACCTCGGATGTGACGATTGCCGCCGGTCAGGCCGTCTATTTCACTGGCTCCGCCATCGATCCCGACAGCAATTATCCGCTCACCTACAGCTGGAACCTGGGCGGCGGCGCGCCGAACCAGACGGTGCAGAGTCCCGGGCCGATCATCTTCAGCACGCCGGGCTCCTACACGGTCAGCTTCACGGCCACCGACGCGTTGGGCGAGCCGGATCGTACGCCCGACGTACGCCTCGTCACCGTGACGCCGCCGCCGGCCAGCCAGCCGGACGACGAGATCCACTACACGATGACGAGCCAGACCTCCGTCTCGGTGGACTGGCGCGGCTTCGACACCACCCTCAACTACGGATTCACATCCGCCTATGGGCAGAGCGCGACCGGGGTGACGCCGGGGCCGATTCCGTTCTCCTCGGCCGGGCCGTTCTGGCAGGCGCGCATCTCCGGGCTCTCGGAAAACACCGTCTATCACTACCAGATCGGCAACGGTCCGGATCACACCTTCCACACGCCGCAGCCGCGCGGGACGTCGAACTTCAAGATCTACTTCGAGGGCGACATCGGCGACAGCGCGCACTGGTGGCGCATGGCCGACATCCAGAATCACCTCGCGGCCGACACCTCGAAGTCGTTCATGCTGATGGTGGGCGATCTCACCTACGGCAACATCAACCAGTTCAAGGCCGTCGATGCGCACTTCAACGACGTGATGAAGTGGTCGCAGGACACTCCCTACATGCCGGCGTGGGGCAACCACGAGTGGGAGGGCGGCGCGACCGACGACGACCTGCGCGACTACAAGGGGCGCTTCGACGTTCCCAATCCGCAGACCTCTCCCGGATCGCCGACGATCAGCAACTACGGCGAGGACTGGTACTGGTTCGACTACGGCAACGTCCGCTTCATCGCGTATCCCGAGCCCTACACCAGCGCGACCTGGCCCGACTGGAGCGGCAAGGCGCTGTCCTTGATGGATCGGGCGCAGGCTGACACGTCGATCAAGTGGATCGTCACGTTCGGACACCGCCCGGCCTACTCGTCGGGTTTCCATCCGGGTGATGCCGCGCTCAAGGCGATTCTCGATGCGCTCGGCGCGACCCACAGCAAGTACGTGCTCAATCTGAACGGCCACAGCCATGACTACGAGCGCTCGTATCCGCAGAACGGCGTTACGCACATCACGAACGGCACGGGCGGCGCCGATCTCGAAGAGAGCCCGAACGGCAGCTGCTTGTGGCTGGGCGGCTGCCCCGCGCCGGCGTGGTCGGCGTTCCGGGCCTACCACCACACCCTGGTGAAGCTCTCGTTCACGAGGTCGAGCATCCTGGTCCAGGCGATCTGCGGCCCGCCGGGCGACACCGGCAACAACGTGAACGACGTGATCTGCACCGAGGGTGCGGTCATCGACAGCTTCCTGGTCGGCGATCAGCCGCCCGTGGTGACCGTTCCCCCGACCGAGACGGTGGCGGAGAACAGCGCGCTCGCGATCGATCTCACCGTCGCCGACCCGGATGGCCAGCCGATCAACTCGCTGGTCGCGACCGGACTGCCGGCGGGGGCGGTGTTCACGCCCGGTGCCGGGAACACCAGCGGACATCTGAGCTGGACGCCGACCTACTTCCAGGCCGGGACCTACCCGGTGACGTTTGCCGCCACCAACACGCTCACCGGCTCCGCGACCGTGACGATCACCGTGACGAACGTGGATCGCCCGCCGGTCGTCAACGCGCCCGCGACCGCCACGGTGCCCGAGAACGCGCCGCTCACCATCAACGTGACGGCGGCCGATCCCGACAGCGAGGTGATCTCATCGCTGACCGCGGCGCTCACGGCCGCCGGCAGCAACGGCGGCAACAGCCCCACGCCGGGGCCTGGGCAGCCGGTGGGCCGCACGAACGCGAAGGGCGCGCTCGGAAGGACGATCGCCGTTCCCATTGCGGGCCGGACGCCGAGCGTTCTCAGCGCGACGAACCTGCCCCCGGGCGCCACGTTCACCCCCGGGCCGAGCAACCTGACCGGCACACTGGCGTGGACCCCGAGCTATACGCAAGCCGGCAGCTACAGCGTGACGTTCCTCGCGGCCAACGCGCTCTCGGGAACCGCGACCACCGCGATCACGGTCACGAACGTGGACCGCGCTCCGGTCGTGACGGCGCCGGCCACCGCCGGCGTCGTGATCGGCCAGCCGATCTCGATCCCGGTCTCGGCGCGTGATCCCGACGGCGATCCGATCTTCACGTTCACCGCGAATGGCATGCCGCCGGGCGCGACGTTCACGACCGGTTCCGGCGACACCACGGGGAGGATGACCTGGACGCCGCGCATCGGCGACCTCGGCCAATACACGATCACGTTCTATGCCTCGAACGTGCTGCAGGGGAACGCGAGCACGGTGCTCAACGTCACGCTGCACGATCATCCGCCGGTCTTGACCGCGCCGGCCAACGTGACCGAGAACACGCTCGTGCCCTTCAGCTTCAACGTCACGGCGTCCGATCCCGACGGGAACGCCATCACCTCATTGACGGCCTCGGGCCTGCCCGCGGGTGCGACGTTCACGCCCAATGCCAGCAACACGAGCGGCGTGCTGGCCTGGACGCCGGGCGCCGGCGATGCGGGCTCGTACGACATTCGCTTCACGGTCGCGAACGCGCTGTCCGCATCCTTCACCACGCATCTCACGATCTATCCCAAGGGCAATCCGGTGGTCGCGGCGCCCACGAACGCGACCGTGGCGGAGAACAGCCCGCTCAGCCTCAACGTGACGGCGTCCGATCCCAACGGCGACGCCATCACCTCGTTCACCGCGTCGGGCCTTCCGCCCGGCGCCGTGTTCGTTCCCGATCCCGACAACACCACCGGAACGCTGAGCTGGACACCCAGCTACTCGCAGGCCGGCTCGTACAGCATCACGTTCACGGCGGCCAACGCCGTCTCGGGCTCCGCCACCACCGCGGTGACGGTCACGAACGTGGATCGGCCGCCGGTGGTGACGGCGCCCGCCTCGGTGAGCGTCAAGGCGCAGGCGCTGCTGACCATCAACTTCACCGCTTCCGATCCGGATAGTGACGCGATCACGTCGCTCTCGGCCACCGGACCGTCCGGCTCGAACCTGACGACCAGCAACGCCAACCGCGCCGGCGCGTGGACCTGGACCCCGCCCGCGAGCAGCGTCGGCACGGCCAGCGTGACGTTTACCGCGACCAACGCGCTCTCGGGAAGCGCGAGCACCGCGATCACGGTGCTGCCGCCCGACATTCC
>Ga0209698_10002423_pt1 | contig 21169 bp, 11 predicted proteins | sample LitLauG_LLR_2012_FD_187203 | JGI IMG/M metagenome (GOLD analysis project Ga0209698, IMG submission 187203) | Freshwater sediment microbial communities from Pennsylvania, USA - Little Laurel Run_MetaG_LLR_2012 (SPAdes) (version 2) | ecosystem: Environmental > Aquatic > Freshwater > Creek >...
CGGGTCGACAATTGCGTGGGAGTAGCATACGCTGCTGCTCAGCACGGTTAACACGCGATACGAGATGACGGTTCAAGCACGCTCTCTAAGCTCGTCGAAAGTAGTGAACATCGAGGACCTGCGAGGGATGGCCCGACGGCGGGTCCCGCAATCGGTTTTCGATTACCTCGATGGCGGCGCCGAATCTGAACTGACCCTCAACGAAAACTGCCGGGCTTTTCGGGACGTGACCTTCCGTCCGCGGGGAGCGGTGTCGGTTTCTGAGTGCAAGCTGTCGACCACGGTGGTGGGACACGAGTTGTCGGTGCCGTTCATGCTGGCGCCGGTCGGCTACAGCCGGCTGATGCATCCGGAAGGTGAAGTCGCGGCCGCTGGAGTGGCCGGGGAGTTTGACACGGGATATATTTTGTCGACCATCTCAGGGCACAAGCTCGAAGATGTGAAGGCTGCGACGAAGGGGCCGGCGTGGTACCAGTTGTATCTGTTGGGCGGGCGGGAAGCTGCGGAGGGAGCGTTGGAGCGGGCGCGCAAAGCGGGGTATTCGGCGCTGGTGATTACGGTCGATACGCCGGTCGCGGGAATGCGCGAACGCGATCCGCGCAATGGGATGAAGGAGCTGCTGAGCGGCTCTCCGTTCGCGAAGATTCCGTTTCTGCCGGACATCCTGGCGCATCCGGGCTGGCTGATTTCGTTTCTGCTGGATGGCGGCGTTCCGAAGCTGCAGAACATCGTGATCCCGGGCAAGGGGCCGATGGAACTGCTCGATGTAAGCGCAGCGTTGGCGGCAGCAACGGTCACGTGGGCGGATATAAAGTGGATTCGCGATCACTGGTCGGGGCCGATCATCGTGAAGGGAATTCTGATCGGCGACGATGCGCGGCGCGCGATCGACGAAGGCGCGGCTGCGGTGGTTGTGTCCAACCACGGCGGGCGGCAACTGGATTCGGTTTCGTCCACGCTGCGGGCGCTTCCCGAGGTGGTCGCTGCGGTGCACGGGCAGATCGAAGTGCTGATGGATGGTGGCATCCGGCGCGGGAGTGACATGGTGAAAGCGATTTGCCTGGGGGCGCGCGCGATTCTTATCGGGCGGGGATATGCGTACGGACTTGCGGCGGCCGGAAAGCCGGGTGTGCGGCGGGCGCTGGAAATTCTGAAGGCAGATGTGGAGCGGACGCTGCGGTTGCTCGGTTGTTCTTCGATTTCTGCGCTCGATCGGTCATTTGTCGAAGTGCCACAAGCGTGGGAGAGTCGACTCAAGCACTAGAACTGGTGTCATAACCGTTTTTAGGAGTTCGGCGCGGTTTGAACCTCAGGGGCTGAAGCCCAGTGTTGATGGCTGGTCTCGACGGCGCGGCTGGAAGCTGCGCCCGTTCAAGACACATTTATGAGACAACGTTCTAACCTATTTGCCACTCGAAGTCGTAAGAACTGTCTGACAATAAACCGAAAGAGTAGACTGCGCATTCCCTCAGTGGCTAAAGCCCCGGTTCCTATTGAATGTTACGCGGCGCTAAAGCGCCGCTCTTCCACCAAAACCTTTTTCGCGGCGCGTCTAAAAGTCGCGCACTTTCCAAAACATCGATGAGACAAGCTAAATAGCTTCTTAACGTCGTGGAAAGGAACGAACCATGTTTCATGCGAAGCGATCATTCGAATCTGCTTTCATTCTGTTCGTTGCAATGCTGAGCCTGCTAGTGCCTGTGGCGGTCGCGCAATTCCCGGGCATGCAGCCCAAACATTATCCGTGGTCCGACACGAGTCTTTCGGCGGACGCGCGGGCGGATATGGTCCTAAAGGAACTCACATTGGACGAGAAAATATCTCTGTTGCACGGGCAGGGCATTTCTTTTTTCTCCAACAAGCCGACGGAATCAAACGGCGGTGCGGGGTATTCCAACTCGATCCCGCGCCTGGGGATTCCCGCGATTCAGATGGCTGATTCGGCGTATGGCGTCACCCAGGGTGCGGCAGCGGGAAGGTATTCGACGGCTCTGCCGAACAATCTGGGAGCCGCCTCTTCCTGGGATCCGCAGGCGGTGTTCGAATATGGAGCGCTAATCGGACGCGAATTGCGGAATGAGGGATACAGCATGTCGCTGGGTGGGGGCGTGAATCTGCCGCGCGAGCCTCGCAATGGGCGGACGTTTGAGTACCAGGGGGAAGATCCGCTTCTCGCGGGAACGCTGGTGGGGAACTTCGTGAAAGGTGTGCAGTCGCAAAATGTGATCGGTGATTTGAAGCATTACGCGGTCAACGACCAGGAGAGCGGGCGGAATGCGGTGAATGCGAACATCGACAAACGCTCGATGCGCGAGAGCGACCTGCTTGCGTTTCAGATCGCGTTGGGAATCTCAGACGCGGGCGCAGTGATGTGTTCTTACAATCGCGTAAACGGCGATTACGCGTGCGAGAACAGTTACCTTCTCACCGACGTTCTGAAGAAGGATTTTCACTTCCCAGGATTCGTGCTGTCGGATTGGGGCGGGACGCACTCGGCAGCGAAAGCGTCGCATGCCGGACTGGATCAGGAGCAGCCCGATCAATACTTCTACGGGGATGCTCTGAAGAAGGCGGTCGAGAGCGGCGAAGTTTCTCAGGACGAATTGAATGATCATGTGCGTCGTATTTTGCGCACGATCTTCGCCAAAGGACTCTTCGATCACCCCGTGGTCAAGCAGGTGCCTGATGTGGAAGCTGGGATGATCTTCGCGCAAAGCGTCGCTGAAAAGAGCATCGTCTTGCTGAAGAACGACAAACATGTGTTGCCCTTGGATCCGGCTAAATTGCATTCACTGGTGCTCATTGGCGGGCATGCGGATGTCGGCGTGTTGACTGGCGGCGGTTCGGCGCAAGTTGATCCGCCGGGAGGAACGGTTGTTCCGTTTCCACCGCCGGGGCCGGATTTTCTCAGCATGTTCTTGCGTCCGGCGTGGTTGCCGAGTTCGCCCCTGCGTGCGCTGAGGGCGCAATTCCCGGCCACGAAGGTCTCGTACGTTTCGGGTGACAAGCTCGAAGAAGCGTCCGCGGCGGCGAAGGGAGCGGATGCTGCGATCGTGTTTGCGTATGTATGGGAGTCAGAAGGTTTCGACCTGAAGACGCTCGACCTGCCGGAAGAGCAAAACAAGTTGATCGAGGCCGTAGCGGCAGCGAATCCGCGAACCATTGCCGTGCTCGAGACCGGGAGTCCCGCGACAATGCCATGGGTGGATAAAGTCGCGGGAGTCATTGAGGCGTGGTATCCGGGGATTCGTGGGGCTGAGGCGCTGGCTAACATCGTATTGGGGAAGGTCAATCCCAGCGCGAAACTCGCGATTACGTTTCCCAAGAGCGATGCGGACCTGCCGCATCCAAAACTGGTCTTGCCTCCGCCGGAGTCGGAGCCGAAGTTCCCCGGACCGGGAGAGGACTTCTCGAGCTTCATGAATATGATGGCGAAAGGGTTACCGGCTTTTCAGATTTATTACGACGAGAAGTTGAAGGTTGGATACAAGTGGTACGACGCGGAAAAGAAGCCGGTGCTTTTTCCGTTTGGTTTCGGGCTTTCTTACACAACATTTGCCTACTCCGCAATCTCGGTTTCCGGCGAGGATGTCGCGACCGTTTCGTTCACGGTGAAGAACACAGGATCGCGTCAGGGCACGGAAATCGCGGAAGTCTATTCTTCCCTGCCGGAAGGGGCGGGAGAGCCTCCGAAGCGTCTGATTGGATGGAGCCGGATCGAACTCGCCCCCGGCGAATCGAAACAAGTCTCCATCCCTGTCAGCCGCGACCGCCTGAGCATCTATGACGAAGCTTCGGACAACTGGAAGGTGGTTCCCGGGGCGTACACGGTAATGGTGGGAGGCTCGTCGCAGGATCTGCCGCTACGCAAGGAAGTAACGGTGCACTGAAAGACACTGGGAGCGATCATCGAAGAAAGAGATTCCTCCCAGTTGAATTTGTGATTGGCCTTGCTGGAACCCGTGTGCAACACTACGCAGCATGTGTGATCCCTCAGGGCGACGATCGCGAGCGAACATTACGCTCGAGGTATATCTTCGCCTGACCCGCATGTGCGTCTGCTGCGGTCCGCCCGCTGAACGATAGATCCGTCCCTTTTCTGCATTCCACTTCAAACAATTCAGGGGTAGGTGTCCGATGAACGAGACTGTTCTTTGGGAAGAGACTATTCAGCCGGGAGCTTCGTGGTCGCATGTGCTGAAGCGCGGTACGGCGCTCCGGGTCAAGGATCTTGAAGGTGGCGCCAATGTTGGCGGAATTTTTTACAACTTCGAGTGCCCGACCGAACGCTACAACATGCCCGACACGCTGAAAGCTCAGCACATCGCGCGGCTGACTTCGGGTTTCGTACTGTATTCGGATATGGGTCGCGTTCTTCTTTCTGTCACGGCTGACACGGTTGGCTGGCACGATCCGATTGGCGGGACTTCGAACCGGAAGATTGTCGAAGCCAAATACGGGCCTTCCAGCTATCAGAAGGATCGCAACGACTATCACACAAATGGGCGCGACAGTTTTCTGGTGGAACTCGCTAAGTGGGGACTGGGGCCACGCGATCTTGTGGCCAATGCCAATCTCTTCAGTCGGGTTGACGTTTCTGACGACGGCATGATGACCTTCGCAGAGGGGAATTCAAAGGCCGGGGACTCGATTGATCTGCGTGCGGAGATGAATGTGCTGGTCATTCTGAATACCTGCCAGCATCCGCTCGACCCCAGCCCGAAGTACCTGCCGAAGCCAGTGCAGGTTTCGATCCGGCAGGTCGCGCCTGCTGCGATCGACGATCCGTGCCGGATTTCGCGGCCGGAGAACGGGCGAGGTTTCACCCTGACCGAACGATATTTCATGTGAGGAGGCGGACTATGAGCGCCACCATAACGAGCGGCAAGATTCTGGTTGAAAGCAAACTGCGCTCGGAAGCGGCGATCTACCGGCACGTGATCAACGCGGGCGACCCGTGGATTCACGAAGTCAAGCAGAGACAATATTTCCGCATCGTCGACCTGCACGGGAACCAGGCGGTGGATACGCTTTTCTACAACGCGCACGACTACTCTGACCGCTACAGCGCGCAAGACACGATTCAGCAGCAACGGAACATTTATCTGACCACCGGGACGAAGTTAATGTCGACAGCAGGGACGGTTCTGCTGACGATCGTTGCCGATACCTGCGGGCGCCACGACACGCTGGGCGGGGCGTGCGCGAATGAAAGCAACATGGTTCGCTACGCGATCGAGAAGCGCCACATGCATGCGTGCCGCAGCAGCTTTCTGAAAGCCGTGATTGAGTGGGATCACGGAATGTCGAAGCGCGACATCACCAGCAACATCAACTTCTTTATGAATGTCCCGGTGACGCCGGAAGGCAAGCTGACATTTGAAGACGGGATTTCGGACCCGGGCAAGTACGTTGAGATGAGGGCTGAGACCGACGTGCTGGCGCTGATCAGCAACTGCCCGCAGTTGAACAATCCGTGCAATGCGTACAATCCCACCCCGGTTGAAGTCTTGATCTGGGCCGCGGAGCCGTAATGTTCCGCAAGGTTCTCATCGCGAATCGCGGAGCCATTGCATGCCGTGTCATTCGTACTCTCCGCAAAATGGGCGTCGGCTCGGTTGCAGTCTATTCCGAGGCCGATCGACATTCCCTTCACGTCGATCAAGCCGATGAGGCGGTCTACATCGGTCCCCCTCCGGCTGCGCAAAGCTACCTCTCAATTCCGGCTTTGTTGAAAGCTGCGAAGGAGAGTGGGGCCGAGGCAATTCATCCTGGCTACGGTTTCCTGAGCGAGAACGCGACATTTGCGGAAGCCTGCGCTGAGCACGACATTGTCTTCATCGGGCCAACTCCGCAGCAGATGCGGGATTTCGGGCTGAAGCACACGGCGCGGGAAATTGCAGCTAAGAATGGTGTGCCGATGTTACCGGGGACTGGCGTACTTCAGGATGTAGACGCGGCACTCAAATCGGCAGGAGCTGTCGGGTATCCGACGATGCTGAAGAGTACGGCGGGTGGGGGCGGGATCGGGATGCGACTATGCGCGTCTCCCGAGGAACTGCACGAGGCGTTCGAAGCGGTCTCGCGGCAGAGCCAGGCGAGCTTCGGCAGCAGCAATCTCTATCTCGAGCGCTTCGTTACGGCAGCGCGGCACATCGAGGTGCAGATCTTTGGCGATGGGCGCGGAGCGGTGATCGCGCTCGGCGAACGCGATTGCTCCGTGCAGCGTCGCAATCAGAAGGTAATCGAAGAGACGCCCGCGCCCGGGCTGGACGCCGACGCGCGGAGAAGACTGCTGGAGACTGCGGTACGGCTGGGCAAGGCCGTGCGGTATCAGTCAGCGGGCACGGTGGAATTCATTTACGACAATGCCAGTGGCGACTTCTATTTCCTCGAAGTGAACACGCGGCTTCAGGTGGAGCACGGTGTTACGGAAGTGGTGACCGGCGTCGACCTCGTCGAATGGATGGTAAGACAGGCAGCCGGCGAGATGGCTCCGCTGGAAAGCATCGGCATCAAGCCGACCGGGTATTCTATCCAGGTGCGGGTTTACGCGGAGGATCCTGCGCGAGATTTTCAGCCCAGCGCGGGCCGCTTGCTGCATGTTCGCTGGCCTGGGCAGGTGCGCGTGGAGACATGGGTGGACTCCGGAACCGAGGTGACACCTTTCTACGATCCGATGCTCGCGAAGGTGATCGTGGGCGGAACGGACCGGGACGAAGCGATTGAGAAGCTGCGCGCGGCACTTGGCGAAATGGAACTGTTCGGGATCGAGACCAACCTTTCTTATCTGCAACAAATTTGTAAGAGCGGAGACTTTGTCGCTGGCGTACTCACGACTTCCTTTCTGAAGAGCTTCCAATATGGGAGGCGTGCGATCGACGTTGTCGAACCAGGGACGCAAACCACGATTCAGGATTACCCCGGGCGTTTGGGTTATTGGCATGTGGGTGTACCGCCCTCCGGGCCCATGGATACGCTAGCCTTCCGCTTTGCCAATCGACTCGTGGAAAATGGCGATGACGCAGCCGGACTTGAAATGACTCTCACGGGTCCGACGCTGCGCTTTGCCTGCGACACTACCATCGCTCTGACCGGCGCCGACTTCGGAGCGCGGTTGAATGGCACACCGGTGCCACGATGGCAGGCGGTTCCGGTTAGACAAGATTCGCTGCTGGAACTTGGGAGCGCTCAGGACGCTGGTGCTCGCGCCTATCTTGCAGTCGCGGGAGGCATCGTCACGCCTCTGTATCTCGGCAGCCGCTCTACTTTCATTCTGGGAAAATTCGGCGCGCAAGGGCGCGTTCTTCGTGCGGGGGACGTGCTGCACCTCAGCGAGATAGATTCAACGCCGACAGAGTTGCGCCAGCTTTCGGAAAGCGCAATGCCGAAGTACAGCCGCGAGTGGAATGTCGGAGTTATGTACGGGCCGCACGGCGCGCCAGATTTCTTTACGCCGGAAGACATCGAGATGTTTTTCTCGACGGCGTGGAAAGTGCACTACAACTCGGATCGCACTGGCGTAAGGCTGATCGGTCCAAAGCCGCGCTGGGCGCGGAGAGACGGCGGAGAAGCCGGTCTGCACCCTTCCAATATCCACGATAATGCGTATGCCATCGGAACCATCGATTTCACTGGCGACATGCCGGTAATCCTTGGGCCTGATGGGCCGAGTCTCGGCGGATTCGTTTGTCCGGCGACCATCATCGAGGCGGAGATCTGGAAGATGGGGCAGTTCAAGGCAGGCGACATGGTGCGATTCCGGCGCCTTTCCGCGAGGCAGGCAGAAAAATTGCGGGTGGAAGTGGAGAAATGCGTCGAAACGCTCGCCGGGACTTTTCCGGATCTGCCGGAGCCTATTAAACCGGAGCCTATTAAAGAAGATGCAGTGATCAGCCGTAAGCTCGCCGCAAATGGCATGCCCGCGGTGGTATGCCGGGCTGATGGTGATCGGTATCTTTTGATCGAATACGGTCCGAACGTTCTCGATCTCAACCTGCGGTTTCGCATACACGCCCTAGAACAACAACTGCGGGCAGCGAATCTTCGAGGGATCCTCGACATCACCCCCGGCGTGCGCTCGATGCATATTCACTACGACGCGAGCCTTGGGCGCGAGGAACTGCTCGAGGCACTGGATGCCTGCGAGCGCCGCATCCCCGACCTCGACAACATCACCGTCGAATCTCGCGTGGTGTATCTGCCGCTCTCCTGGGACGATCCTGCGACGCAATTGGCGATTCGGAAATACATGCAGAGCGTGCGTCCGGATGCGCCGTGGTGCCCAAGCAACATCGAGTTCATTCGCCGGATTAACGGGCTCGGCTCGATTGATGACGTGCACCGGATCGTGTTCGGAGCGAGCTATCTGGTCTTGGGGTTAGGAGATGTTTACCTGGGCGCTCCTGTCGCGACGCCCGTGGATCCTCGTCACAGGTTAGTGACGACCAAGTACAACCCGGCGCGCACGTGGACGGCGGAAAACTCGGTCGGCATCGGCGGAGCGTATCTGTGTGTTTACGGCATGGAAGGTCCCGGGGGATATCAGTTTGTCGGACGGACCGTGCAAATGTGGAACACGTTTCATTCAACCGCGGAATTTCCGGCCGGAACGCCCTGGCTGTTGCGGTTCTTTGACGAGTTGCGATTCTATCCGGTGAGTGCGCAAGAGTTGCTGGAAATTCGCGAAGAGTTTCCGCGGGGACGGCATCCACTGCGCATCGAGCCGCGGGAGTTTCGGTTGAGCGAGTATCACGGGTTTCTGCAATCGATCAAAACGGAAGCAGAGGCGTTCAAGAACCTTCAGCAGGCGGCATTCGAGGCGGAACGCGAGCGTTGGGCGGCGGCGGGTCAGGCCGAGTTCATCGAGACACCTGAAGAGACCGGTCCGGCGCCCGAGGCGGATGTTCCCGACGGATGTTCGCCCGTGCGGTCGCCAATTTCGGCCAGCGTGTGGAATGTCGCGGTGGAAGCAGGACAGCGCGTGGAAGCCGGACAGAAACTTATGGTTCTCGAAGCGATGAAGACGGAGATTGCGGTGACCTCGCCCAGGGCAGGCATAGTGGAGAGCCTCGCTTGCGCGGCGGGCGCTCTGGTCTGGGCTGGCCAAGTGCTGCTGCTACTTCGCGCAGAGGCAGCGGCGTGAGAACAGCGGCTGATTTCTCAGCGGAGATCTCGGTGCTCTACGACCGTCTACAGGCTGAACCTCTCAATCCTGTCTGGATTTCTCTTGTCCCGAGAGAAGCCGCCCTGGAGCGAGCGCGCGAGATCGAAAGTCATCCTGAGTGGCCGCTTGCAGGGAAGACATTTGCGGTGAAGGACAACTTCGACGTCGCGGGCATGACGACCACCGCGGGCTGCCCCGCATACAGTTATAACGCTGAGAAAACCGCAGGCGTGATTCGCCGGTTACAAGAAGCCGGAGCGCTGCTGATCGGGAAAACAAATATGGATCAGTTCGCCACGGGGCTGGTCGGAACGCGCACGCCCTATGGTGCTTGCGCAAGCGTTTTCGATTCGCGCTACATCTCGGGTGGATCGAGTTCGGGATCTGCAGTGGCCGTCGCGAAGAAACAGGTCACGTTCTCTCTTGGGACTGACACCGCCGGATCGGGACGTGTGCCTGCTGCTTTCAACGGCCTGATTGGATTGAAGCCGACTCGTGGGCTTCTTAGTACGCATGGAGTGGTTCCCGCCTGCCGCACTCTCGATTGCGTGTCGATCTTTGCGGCGGACTGCGCGGACGCACTTGAAGTGTGGCGTGAGGCTCGAGGGTTGGATCCATTTGATCCGTTTTCACGCGCACCTCACGCGGGACAGGGCGCCGCGCCGTGGCTCTATTCCGACTTTCGCTTCGGGGTGCCCTCGCCCGAGCAGCTTGAATTCTTCGGGGACCAAGAAGCGGCTTGCCTCTACCACAAAGCTGTTGAACAGCTGCGGAAGATCGGCGGCGAAACAGTCGTCATCGATTTCACTCCTTTTCGGCAAGCAGCAGAGTTATTGTATGGAGGAGCCTGGGTGGCCGAACGGCTTGCGGCGATCAAAGGCTTCTTCGCGGATCACGCTGAGGAGATGGATCCAGTGGTTCGTGGCATCGTGGGTGGTGCGGCCAAGCATTCGGCGGTGGATTCGTTTGAAGGCGAATATCGCTTGCGCGAGCTGTGCGCGGAAGCTCAGAAGCAGTGGCGCGAGATGGATGTCCTGGTCCTGCCTACGACCGGAACGATTTACACGCACGAGCAGATCGCTGCTGACCCGGTGAAGTTGAACACGAATCTTGGCTATTACACGAACTTCGTTAACTTGATGGATCTGGCAGCCGTCGCGGTTCCGGCACGATTTCATTCAAATGGCCTGCCCTTCGGAATTTCCTTCATCGGTCCTGCGTTCAGCGACGAAGCTTTGCTTGCGCTCGCCCATCGCTATCTTGGTGGGACCACTCCGCTGCTCGAAAAGTGCCCGGGGTGTGTGGAAGTCGCGGTGGTCGGAGCGCATCTCAGCGGAGAACCGTTGAATTCGCAGTTGACCGAGCGAGGCGCGCGCCCGATAAAGACCTGCCGCACGGCGACGGACTATCGCCTGTACGCGCTCGCCGGAAGTGCCCCGCCGAAGCCCGGCTTGATTCGCGATCGAAGTTACCGGGGGGCAGGAATCGAAGTAGAAGTCTGGGCGATGCCGGAAGACCTCTTCGGAGGCTTCGTCGCCGCGATTAACCCACCTCTGGGGATCGGTACGGTCACGCTCGACAACGGCGATGCGGTGAAGTGTTTTCTGTGTGAGCCTGATGCGTTGCCGGGCGCGAAGGAGATCACGCATTTCGGCGGATGGCGGGCATACCTTGCGTCATCGAAATCTTCAATCGCAGCGATTGAAAATTCCGCACGTTGCTAAATCTTGAATCGCAGCGATGCAAAATTTGCCTTCGATTAGCGTTCCGGGGGAACGCTAGAATCCAAGCACCATGGACGGAGTCCTAAGAACCATGCGACACGGCATTTTTGTGCTTTGCATTTTGCTGGCAATTCCTGCTGATGCCCAGAAGCCGACTTTTACGGTGGGCTGGTCGATTTATGCCGGGTGGACGCCGTATCACTACATACAGAAATCGGGCCTGCTGAAGAAGTGGGCCGACAAGTACGGGATCACGATCAAAGTGCAGCGGTTCGATTACGCGCCCTCGCTGGATGCGTTCGTCGGCCGCAACATTGACGCCTGCACCATGACCAACATGGAAGCGCTCGACATGCCAGCCGCATCGGGCGTGCCGACGACGGTCATTTTGATTGGCGACTACTCGAACGGCAACGACGCGCTCCTGGTGCGAAACGGCCTGCAGATGAAAGATCTTGCCGGCAAGAAGATGCTGTTGGTCGAAAAGACCGTTTCAGAATATCTGTTCGACCGCGCGCTCACGCTGAACTCTCTGCGCGACCAGATCAGCAAGGTGCGCATGATCAACACCTCGGACGCGGACATTCAATCGGCGTTTTTGAGCGATGCCAGCGTTGGGGCGGTGGTGACCTGGAAGCCGATGCTTTCGCAGATCGCACAGCAGAAGGGAATCAGCTCGCTGTTCAACTCGTCGCAGATTCCGGGGGAGATTCTTGATCTGACTGTGGTGCGCAACGACGTGTTGGATCGTCGGGACGGCTCGGGACAAAAGTTCGCGAAGGCTCTCGCCGGCGCGTGGTACGAAATGATGGCGCTTATGTCGTCCCAAGGACCGGCGGCCGACAAAGTCCTCGGTGCGATTGCCGAGGGATCGGGCGATACCCTCGCGTCTTACAAGGAGCAGCTCAGCACGACCAAGATGTTTTTCCAGCCGCAAGCAGCCACCTCGTTTGGAAAGTCGAGCGACTTGAAACAGAAGATGGCGCTGGTGCGGCAGTTCTGCTTCGAGCACGGACTGCTGGGCAAGAACATCAGTTCGGTCGACGACGTTGCGATCCGGTATCCGGATGGCAGTGTGCAGGGCAAGCAAGATCGGGTGCGCCTGAGTTTCGATACGGCGTACATGCAGATGGCGGCGGAGAGCAAGTTGTAGGAGACAAAATCCCCACCCTTCGGCAGGCTCAGGGCAGGCTTTCTGGCAAAACCGGCTAGAAGTGGGGCACCTTTGTATGTCAGTTAGCTTCCAACTCGTGCACGCGAAGCCGAATCGCATGACTACGATCGTGCTGTCGTGGGTGTTGTTCGCCTTGGGGCTCGGCCTGTATTTCTACACCTCGCAGAAGCGGCATCAGGAAAATCCGGAAGACCGCGTGATGCCGACCGTCACGCAGATGTTTCACGGGATGAGCGACGCTTCGACGAAACCTGCGGAGGACGATGACTCCGCGATGCCTGATAACGCCTCACTGCGGCAGCGGTTTTTCGGCAGCATGCTATGGAAGGACACAATAGCGACTTCGCGGCGGTTCATCGTCAGCATTCTGCTGCTGATTCCGGCGGTGCTGCTTGGGCTACACATGGGGCTGTTTCCCTACGTTGGAGTTTTCTTCCTGCGGTTCATCCTGTTCTTCGACAAGATCGTGGCGCTGTCGCTACTGCCGATTCTGTTCATCGTGTTCGGAATCGACGAACTGTCGAAGATCATGCTGATCGTGATCGGTGTGACGCCGACGATCATTCTGGACACGTTCAACCTAACGAAAGGCGTACCCAGCGAGCAGGTTGTGAAAGCTTTCACGCTTGGGGCGAGCGACTTTGACGTTGCCTACCGCGTGGTGATGCGGCAGATCATGCCGCGCGTGCTCAACAGCATTCGTCTCAACTTGAAGGCGGTGATGCTCTTCCTGTTTGCGGGCGAGATGATCGCATCGACCGACGGGCTGGCTTACCGGATCGCGCTGCTGCGGCGTCACATGGGAATGGACGTAATCATTCCGTACGTGCTGTGGGTGGCGCTGCTGCTGTTCCTGGTCGATCTGGCGATGCGGATGGTCAACCGTCAACTTCACCCGTGGTTTCAGGAGACCTGATTCGATGGCTCTGATTGAAATCCAGAATCTGTCGGTCGCCTACGGAACGCCATCGCGGCCTGTGTTGGCGAACATCGATCTGAGCATCGAAGAAGGCCAATTTGTCTGCGTGCTGGGTCAGACGGGATGTGGGAAATCGACGCTGCTGAAGATGATTCTTGGCGCTGAGTCACCGGCAGGCGGCCGCATTCTGATCGACGGTGTCGAGCACAAGCAGCCGGACCGCACGCGTGGATACGTGCCACAGAAATATTCTCTGTTTCCCGACAAGACCGTACTCGACAATATCACGTTCGGGCCCGAGGTCAGCGAGTTCAACGTGTTCACGCGGCTCACGCCGCGGTTCGTGCGCCGGCGGCGCGAGATCCGTGACGAGGCGATGCGCTACATTCATCGCATCGGGCTGCACGAGCGCGATGCCCGGAAATATCCGTACCAGCTTTCCGGAGGCATGCAGCAACGGGTGGCGATCGCGCAGGCGCTGGCAACGCATCCACGAATCCTGTTGATGGACGAAGCCTTCAGCGCACTCGATCCCGGGACGCGGAAAGACATGCAGCGGCTGATCCGACAATTGTGGCGCGACACGGGCGTCACGGTGCTGTTCGTTACGCACAACACGCAAGAGGCGCTCTACCTGGGCAGCCGGGTGATTGTGCTGGCGAAAGAGGGCCCAGATGCGGGTGCGCAGGTCGCGATGGATCTGTCTGTGCCGGAACCGTGCCACGAACATCAGATCCCGATGCTGGTGCACCATCTAGAGCACGCTTCGGGGAGTGCGCGGGGCGCTGAGCCGGTTTTCGCCACCGCTTAACCGTTACCTTGCTGCTGGCTCCCAGTTAAACAACTTTTTGAAATGAGCAATCAGCGGTGAGCAATGAGCCTTGAGTTGAACGGCAGGCGCGCCTTCGCATCTTGCGTTGTGAAAACAATCAACTAATATCCTCAAGATATTGTTTTCAACGAGCTTTAGCCTGCGGGACGGTCTTATCCTTCCGTCCCTTCATGTGCCTAACGCGAGATCCCTCCGCCCGCTGGTGAAAGCGCGGGCGTTCGGGATGATGCAGTGCGGTGAGCGGGAGAGTCTCATTCCGACGGCATGCGGTTTTATTAACAGCGTGGTTGTTTTGTGATTGAACTCTCAATCCTTTCTTGGTGAAATAGCTCGGGATGAATCCAGACAATTTGGGGAGAGCCAACCATCATGCAATGGTATTTCTGTTTTTTCCTGATCTCGGGGTTCTGCAGCATTCTGTATGAAATCATTTGGCTCCGGATCAGCATGGCGCAGTTCGGGGTTACGACAGCCATGGTCTCGATTGTGCTTTCGGCGTTCATGGTCGGCCTGGGCGTTGGATCGTGGGGAGCCGGCCTTATCTCTCGCAAGCGCGGCCCACAATTCCCAGCGTTGAGGTTGTACGCGCTCGTGGAACTGCTCATTGGACTCTCGGCCTTCGCGGTTCCCGTTGAACTAATGTGGGGACGGGAGTTGCTGATGAAGACCGTCAGCGGGATGTCTCTTTCCACTTTTTATCTTCCTTCTGGGATCTGGGTTGCGCTGACATTGATCCCGTGGTGCGCATGCATGGGCGCGACTTTCCCCTTCATGATGGCTGCGATCAAGCACGAGGGCGGTGCGAAGGTTCCGAAGTCTTTCAGCTATCTTTACCTACCGAACATTATCGGGGCCACGGTCGGTGCGGTGCTTCCGCTCTTCCTGGTTGAGATCTTCGGTTTTCACCGGACATTGCGAATTGCAGCTGTGTTGAACTTGCTATTGGCTGGAGCAGCATTTTCACTTAGTTTCTTGCGTAAGCCGGTTGCTGTGACGGTAGTCGAGAGCAGCGCTGAACCGCAACCACGTTCCGAGTCAGGTACGCTTTCGGACCGGGCCCTGCTCATATTGCTATTCGGCACAGGGCTGACCAGCATGGGCGTCGAGGTAGTTTGGGTGCGACTCTACACGGCCTGGCTGGGCACGCTCGTGTACGCGTTCGCTGCTATTCTTGGCTTGTATCTGGTCGCGATGGATTTGGGATCGTGGATCTATCGACGCAGCAAACGCGATCAGATTCTAGAGAACGGATTATTGTGGTTCGCGCTGGGGTTCTCGGTAATTTTTCCCTTTGTGACCGCAGATGCTCGGCTGCACCTTCCCGCGATCCTGCGCGTAGTGCTGGGGATCGGGCCGTTTTCCGCGCTCGTCGGATTCGTTACTCCCGCTGTCGTCGATCGCTTCTCGCGCGGAAATCCGGAGCGCGCTGGTACCGGTTACGCGATCAATATCGTGGGTTGCGTTTTGGGCCCACTGCTGGCTGGGTTTGTGCTACTGCCGATTGCGGGTGAGCGGATTTCATTGTGCATTCTGGCGCTGCCCTCGTTCCTGGTGGGGTTCAAATACCGGCCGGTGTCCAGCGTTTCTTTTGGAAGTATCAGGCGGTCTCCGTATTTTCTGGGTTCGTGCGTGCTAACACTGGGCTCAATGGCAGTGGCATTCTCGAGCAGGGGGAATGAGCAGCGGTACTGGCCCCGCGAGGTACGGCGCGACAGCACCGCGACAGTGATCGCGACCGGTTCCACCCGGGACGGGAAACGGCTTTTGATCAACGGCGTGGGTATGACGATGCTCACTCCGGATACGAAGATCATGGTCCATTTGCCGAACGCCTTGCTTTCGCCGCCACCTCGGAATGGACTTGTCATCTGCTTCGGAATGGGGAGCACTCACCTGTCCATGCTTTCTTGGGGGATTCGTTCTACGGCTGTTGAGCTTGTGCCTAGCGTTCCTACCCTGGTGACATTCTTTCATTCGAACGCAGCGCCGATGATGAGTTCCCCGCTGTCTCACGTGGTCATCGATGACGGGCGGTTTTTCCTCGAGCGAACGTCTGAACAGTACGAGGTAATTACCGTCGATCCTCCGCCTCCCGTGTCCGCCGCTGGCTCGAGTCTGCTCTATTCGAAGGAGTTCTACGCGGTTGCGCAGCGGCATCTGCGGCCTGGAGGAATCCTGCAGCAGTGGTTTCCGGGAGGTGAGCCGGCGACGGTCGCTGCGGTTGCTCGTTCGGTGAAGGAATCGTTCCCGTACGTACGTGCGTTCGGGACACTAGAAGGTCCGGGAATCCATTTTCTTGCCAGCATGAGTCCTATTCCTCAGTTGTCAGCTTCGGAACTTGCGCGGAAGCTGCCGGCGGATGCTGTTCGGGACCTTCTTGAGTATGGACCAGCGTCGACTCCCGAGGAGCAGTTCGGAATCGTGCTGCGGAAGGAACTTTCGCTGGACGCAATCATCGGCCAAGCGCCAGGGATCCCTGCCGTGCAGGATGACCGTGCGGTGAATGAATACTTTCTATTGCGTCGTTTGGGAGATCGGGAGTTTCAGAGACAGGCTTTTCATTTTGTGTTTTAGGTGCAAGCAATCGTTGTGCAAATCAAAGAGCCTATTGGCTTCTCGCTTTGTCGATGGCGCGGAATGCAGTGGCGCGCCAGCCGCTAAAGCGGCGATCATTGTTTAAATTGGCACGAGTAAGCTCGTGTCCTTCCCGGTTCGAATAGATTGCGGCATTCAAAGACACCGCGAGGTCGAGACGCCCTCGCGACGGCCGGCGGTGACGCCGGCGCGACTTTTGCCCGGCTCCCTCCGCTTGCGCTGCTTCGGCGTCGCCTCTTGCGACTCCTTCTAGAACTCGTAGCGTAACGCGAACTGCATTACGCGCGGGTCGCCTACTGCCTGGAATTCTCCGAAGGTGCCTGGAGCTTGGAGGCTCAGGCTGGGGTTTGAGTAGTTCACGTTGTTGAAGACGTTGAAGGCTTCGGCGCGGAACGTGATGCGCTGGCCTTCCCAGGGAAGCGGGAAGAGTTTCACTACTGCCATATCGGTGACGAACATTCCGGGGAGGCGGAAGACTGCGCGGGCGCCGGTGTGACCGGGGAGTTCGTCGGCGAAATTGTTGGAGACCGACGTACTAGTGAAAAGGCTAGGATTTCCGTTCTCGTCGGTATGGATTCCGGCGGAAACGGGGCCGGTCGGGATGGCGAGCGAACTCAGCCAATAGTTGGCGTTATAGGCGAGGGCCCCGCCGACTGTGGTGGGAACGCCCGAGTGATAGCGCAGAAGGCTGCTGATCTGCCATCCGCCGACGATCTCTTCAAGCCATCCGTGGGCACCCGAGAGGAGCGTGCGCCCGCGGCCGATGGGCAGAGGATAGAGAACGTTGGCGGTGACGTTGTGGCGCATATCGAAGTCGGAGGAGCCGCGGAATTCACGGGTGTTGAAGATGTTCTGAATGGCCGCGCCTTGCTGTCCGGCGCCGGATTCGGCGGCTGAGCCGTCGTCGATGGAGTGCGACCAAGTGTAGTTGAAATCGAAAGTGAGACCGCTGGTCAGGCCGCGGCGGGCCGAGAAGGTCAGAGAGTGATAGGCGGCGGTGCCGGCGTTCATCCAGGTGGGCATGGAGCTGCCTTGCAGCGGGAAGAACGTGTAGCAGCCGTAGGTGGAGATTTGCGCGCAACCTACGGTATTCGGAGTTCCTGCCCATGTGGTGCTGGGGTTGCGATCGACCGCGTGCAGGCAGTCGAGATAGCTTCCACCGTAGTCGCCATAGACACAACTGAAGTAGTTGGCGGAGGCGCTGCCGGGGAAATCGAGATTGGCGAGGCCGGGCCACAGATCTTCGACGAAAGGCATCGTCGGCACCAGACCTGGATTGGCGGCGACCTGCGGCACGGTCAAACCGGAATCGTGCAACTTGCGGAGCGACATGGCATTTTGCTCCCAGTTGATACCGGACTTCGGATCCTTGAAGTACTCGAGCGGAGTGTAGACATCGCCTTCAAGGAGGAGGCGGCGGGAGAGGCGCCCGGCGTATCCGATCTCGACGGTCACCTTGCCCGGAAGTTCGCGAGCGAAGCTGGCGTTGAATACATAAGAATAAGGAGGCTTGAGGTTGGGTGCGATGCCCATGAACTCGCCGGCGATGGCCGCGATGTTGGGAGGGGTCACGGGAAAAGTTTCGGTTGCAGGCGGCGTCAGAACTGGAGCCGCACCGTTGTAGCGCGGGCTGGTGCTGAAGCTGTAGGAGGTGGGGAAATTGCCGGAGGTGGCCATGCCGATGGATCCGTACTGATCGTATTGCGTGATGAGATCGCTGCCGAAGCGGTCATAAACCATAGCGGCGCCGACGCGGAGGGCGCCTTGCTCTCCGAAGATCTTGCCGAGGAGTCCGTCTTTCGACGAAGGAGCATAGGCAACGCCGACGCGGGGAGCGAAGTTGAGATTCGAAGGACTCCACCATGTGGGTTTGCCGTTGACCGGACCATTGAGCGCCCACTGCAGGGTAGCATTGGGCATCTGGTTCTGCGGTATGCCTTGGGCTTGCAGGGTATTGCGCTCGGCAAAGTACGTGGTAAGCGGAACGGTGGAGGTGACCTGTAGTCCGTGAGATTCGTATGGCGGGCGGAAATTCTCGTAGCGCAGCCCAACGTTAAGGGTGAGCGAGTGAGTGACGCGGAAGGTGTCACCGGCGTAGAACGAGTAATCGTGCTCAATGAAGGAGCGCACCTGCGGCGTTCCCGCGGCGAGGTAGTTGCCATGGCGGTCGAAGAGGTCGGTGTGGAAGTTGTCGTTGACCAAACCGAGCAGGACACCCATGCCGTTGGCGACCGATGTGAAGTCGCTGAGGACTGGATTTTGTCCAAATATCTCTGGGTGTTGTTGCATGTAGATGGGCACCGTTCCGGTGGGACCCGAGATGTCGGCGCCGAGGCCGATCAGTTCGGTTGAACCATAGCCGTAGCGAGCAAACGATGTGGCATACGAACTGGTGTTGTTGTGGATGATGCTGACACCGCCCCCGACAGTCAGAGTGTGTTTGCCTTTTACCCAGGTGATTCCGTCGTTGAGGTTGACGGTGGGCAAAACCTGCGAAGACGGACGTGCGTAGGGATTGAGGAGCGGATCAAGACTGGTCTGGAACAGAAGCGGGCCGGTTTGTCCGCTGAAAGATTGGCCGAATCGCGTGTAGCCGAAGTTCACAACGTTGATGAGGCTGGAGCTGAGGACGGCTGTGTATTGCGCGGCGAATCCTTTGCTGTTATCACGCAGAGTCGAAGCCGGGATCTGGCCGGGGAATTGGGCGGGGGTTTGGTCGTCAGTGTTATGCGCTAGAGTGCTGCGCAGGCCGACAGTATGCTTTCCGGCGCCATCGATGTGCAGGTCGATTTTGCCGACGACCGCTCGATCGCTGCGATGGAATGGAGCGTTGAAGCGGTAGCCGCTGAAATTGAGTCCGCCATCTTCGCCGTATGAGGGATTGTTGCCACTCGGATATTGCTGCAAGACGGGAAGAATGGAGGCGTTCGGGCCGATGCCCATAGGATCGACTTGCTGCACTTGGCTGGGAGTCAGAGTGTAGACCGTGATTGGATCGGACGGCTGGCATGTGCCGGAAGGGTCGTTACACGCGCCGAAGGTGAATGTGCCCTGGCGAAGCGAATCGGAGGGAACGGCGCGCACTTGAGAGAAGCCGCTGGCGTCCTGGCGCTGCTCGTAGTTGAAGAAATAGAAGATGCGGTTGGGGATGACTTTTCCGCCCACCGAGGCTCCGAACTGATTGCGCACGAGCGGCTGGCGCGGAACTCCGGCGTGGTTGTTGAACCAGGTGTTGGCAGCGAAGAAGGTGTTTCGGTTGTATTCGTAGAGAGAGCCGTGAAGCTGATTGGTGCCGCTCTTGGTGACGAGAGCGACCTGACCGCCCGAGGAGCGACCGACGTTGGGACCTTCGCCGGCGACGGTGACTCGGAATTCCTGGACGGAGTCGAGAGGGATCGGGAGAACGGCGTTGAATCCGGAATTGTTGTTGACGCCGTTCGCGTTGGAACCCTGATAACCGCCGAAGCCAGTGGCAGTGGCCTGAGGGACGAGGCCGGAGTTCTGGTTGTTATTGACGTCGGCGCCGTCGAGGGTGATGTTGTTTTGATCGCGGCGCGATCCAAGGACTTCGCCACTCGTGGTGACGCCGGGCTGAAGGCTGAGCAGTTCCACAACGTTGCGTGTCTGCAGCGGTAACTGGCGCACCTGCGCCTCGCTGAAGGGATTTCCGACGCTGGCGTCGGTGGTGTTGACCTGAGAAGCTTCCGAGGCGACGTTGACAATTTCGCCGGCAGTGCTCAGAGACATTTTCAAATCCAGCGTGGCTGGAGTGTTGACGAGGAGCTTGATGTGGCCGTTGGTGATGGTGGCGAAGCCGGGCTTCTCGGCGACAAGGTTGTAGTCTCCGGGAGTGACTTGGGGAAAGCTGTATTCACCATTGACGTCGGTCGAGGTTTTGCGGGAAGAGCCGTTCTCATAGTTCTTGATGGCCACCATGGCTTCGGGGATAACCGCGCCGGTGGGATCGGTGACGGTTCCGCGCAGAGAGGCGGTGGCCTGCGAGTGCGCGGTGGAGATAGCAATCGTGACACCGAAAAGGAATAGTGCTACAGATCTGAGCCCAAGCGACTTACCCATAACTCCTCCTGAGAAACGAGAAAGCTCCCTGGCGCAAGCACACCTCACCGTCCGCGGCTTGCCACGTTTTTCTTCACAATTCACTTGCAGGGGCGAACATCCAAGCACCGGGCCCGCGTGTTCACTGCAGCGGGCGCAAGAGTGCTGCGCCTACGATCGAAGTGAGGTGATGGTTACTGATCCTGTTCCGATAGTCAAAGGCAATGTTTGAATCAGAACAATCGATCTCGTAGATATCGGCGCCACGAAATGAGTTCTGACTATGCGCAAGTGAGTGCAAGGGCTGGGACCGTGTGAGTGCCTACGGTGAAGGTGATGGGGTGCACCTCATTACCCTCCGCTCAAATTCCACACAAGGTGAATCCAGGTGTTGGTCGGGAAGGGGGTGCAGTCATCGACGGTGGGTTACGTTGATATCGTCCAGAACCAGCATTTGCCCAGGCTGTTAACGTTGCACGCCGAGCTCCAGACGCAGCGGTGCCGCCGGATGTCTGGTTTGTTGTCGAAATTCGAAGACTCGCGGTTTTCGATCCTTTTTTGGAAGTGATCGAGAGTAGGGCGACTTGGGTGCCATCAAGCCGCACTTGGTGGAGAGCAGAAGTGATAAACTAGCGGTGTTCAAAGGCCCATCCATGCACTCACCGGAGAGGTGGCAGAGTGGCCGAATGCGGCGGTTTGCTAA
>Ga0209698_10002424_pt1 | contig 21169 bp, 15 predicted proteins | sample LitLauG_LLR_2012_FD_187203 | JGI IMG/M metagenome (GOLD analysis project Ga0209698, IMG submission 187203) | Freshwater sediment microbial communities from Pennsylvania, USA - Little Laurel Run_MetaG_LLR_2012 (SPAdes) (version 2) | ecosystem: Environmental > Aquatic > Freshwater > Creek >...
CACTTTCACCGAGGTAAAGCAATATGGCGGAGGTTTCATCGCAGGTCTCAACTCAGGCCAGACGCCCGCTCCAGAGTGCGCCGCCGGCTTTTCTGACGTCGCCGTGGCCCGGACGCGAATCATCCAGGGCAGCACCTCCCTGGTCACAGGCCTCTCGAAGGGCACGCATTACTTTCAATGCTGCATTCATCCGTGGATGCGAGTAAAAGTCGAGGTCCAATGAGATGACTCTGGTTGGCCGCTGCCTCTTCTTTCAGGACAACGTTCCTGCTCGCCTCACTTTCAACGTTGGCCGACAAGGAGGTTTTCCATAGGTCGGAATGACCGGTGCCTTGACCGCTGCAGTGCTGACCCACCGATCTGAATGACTTTTCGATCGTGCTCCATAAGCTGCAATCTCGTAGCAGGAACAGGTGATAAAGTGCAGGTGATGCGCACCATAGGTGCGATGCAAGCCGCTGGGCATCAACAGCCCACGGTATCGGCAGCATCGTACCCGCCCTTGCAAAAACCGCAAGAGCCTGCCCTGAGCGCAGTCGAAGGGACGGAGCACCCACAGTCCCGGAACGGGAAGCAGAGCACCTGAAAGGGTAGGCCACCCGTCCAATGACTACATCTCGGAGGCGCGAGAAGTGAACAAGGTTTCCCTATGCGGCATGATGAAGTATCCCGTCCACTTGAGATTGCCCCTGGTCGTCGTCCGTCAACTGCTACCAGTGAATCACTTTAGAAGTCCGTAGACTTCCACTTCGCTGCGGGTGCCAAAGTAGACCCGTCCATTGATCACGACTGGAATTACAAAGCGCGTGGCGAGTGCGGCCCGGTCGCGATGGCTGTTTTGTTCGGATGTGTAGATCGGGTCCCCGAGTTTGGCGGCGTCAAAAGCGTAGAGTACTGCGGGTTTGGTGTCGGGGCCGTTCCATGTTTTGGTGGCGATGGCCCAGACGATCGCGTTCTTGTCGCCATTCGCGGAGATCGAGGGCGTCGCCCCCGGGTTCTCGAACTTCCTGCTTGAAGCTGTGACCGGCGTGAGTTGGCCGTTCGTGACGGAGTATCCACGGAGATAATCGTCACTGGCGGCGAAATACGCGTGGCCATTCCAATAGGCCATGGCGCCATAGCCTCCGCCGGGCATTTGGATCATCTCCACCAGAGCGTCGTTGGCGCGATGAAACTTCCCCATTTTGTCGCGGTCAATCACGTAAATCGTGGAATCCTTTGTGGGCTGGAGCAGAAGGTGACGATGCGGGCCAGACAGATCTGGGAGCAAAAGGGGGCCGCTGGATCCTACGTCGGAGTCGGCTTCGCTGATGCGGTCCTGATCGTGGGGAGTGAAGTAGTCTCGAACCACCAGGGATGAACCATCCAGCTTAAGGACGGAATCGCCATAGTCGTGGCCACCGGAATCGACGTCGAAAGTCCCGTTTCCCGTGGGCACATACAGATTCCCGTCGGCATCGACCGCGGGGCCGGTGTCGCTCAGCCATATACCGCCTTCTCTGCCATTGGGGTCCACGTTGAGCACGGCTGTTTGCGCGAGCGTTTGGCTGTCGTAGGCCATGATCCAACCGTGGTAGGGATCCACGTCGCAAGACGAAGCCCACGCCATGTAGACGGCGTTGTTGGCGAGCGTGAGCGCTGCCCGGGGATTCTCCTTCAGCGGATCGAAGGCGACTTGCCCATTGACTGTGCCTGCGCCTTGTCCCGGAACGGACGCGCTGATGAGCTTGGGGCCACCGAACTTCTCTATTCCCGTGGTAATCGCCAATGCATGTAGATGCTGGAAGTATTCGTCCGCACTGACAGCATGTCGGATCTTGGTGCGGGCGAGCACGTAGAGCGTGCCGGTCTTGATATCGATGACGGGCGTCGAAGTAATCCCCACTTCCGGCCTGATGAACGGGCATTGAACATCATCTTCGGAGGGAACCGTCACTCCCCGCGTCTTATCCAGGAAGCTGATCTGCCAGAGCGGGGGATCGCCGGGGCGATATGCGTCGAAGGCATACACGCTGTCGTGCTCGGTGGCGACATAAAGGACGTCATGCCTGCCTTTGCCCGGCACCTCGACTCCCGGTACGAGGAGAGGCTGTGCATAGACCGCGCCGTCGACCTTGAACGCGCCGAGTTTGCCGAACTGACGGACGTTAACGTTCTGGGGGGTGAGAGTTTTTTCGTGGAGGGTCGCGCCGGTGCGGAAGTTGTCGTACTGCGAGGTAGTAACTTGGGCGAGCGAGGAGGAGGCCGCGCAAAGGAAGAGAGCGCAGAGCAGAAAGATTCTCTTCATGACGAACTCCAGCTATTGTTTTTCGGGCTGCTTCTCGGCCGGCTTCTCGAATATTTTCGGGTCCACAGCCGGGTTGATTTCGATCTTCTTGTATTCCACCTGGCTGGTTTCTTCGCCGTTCTGCTTGTTCTTGCGCTGCAGGGGAACGGTCAGCCCATTGACGGCCTTCCAGTCATCCATCGTGGTTTCGCCCTGCGCTGGGCCGTTTCGTCCGAGGGTGAGATAGGTCTCTTTCAGAATGTGCCCATCTGCCGGATTCACAAACCAGCGGATTGCAGCTCCCGCTGCGTTTACGTCCACGATGCGGGCTTCAATGTCCCCCACCTTCTCGGTTCCGCCCGCATGGAAGAACACATCGGGATCCTTCCAGTGTGACGCGATGAAAATGGGATCGCGTTTGATCTGCTCCAGAGTCTCGTTCTTCTGCTCTGAAGGCATCGGCTGCGTGCCCATGCCCGCCATCGAGGCAAACCCAGTATCGGGCGTGACGACGATCGTCATGGTGCCTTGTGGAGTTTGCATCTCGGCATGCAGGCGGTCGGGGTACACGATGGTTGTTTGCATCTGCATTGGGATGTCACCCTGCGGAGTCTTCCGCGTGATTGTGAACTCGGCTTTGACCGATTGGATCGCAGAGAGCTTGGCTTCCCCTCCCATGGCAGCGACAACTTTCGACGCAAGTTCCTTGCCTTCCCCATTCGACTCAACGGGTTTCGAACTCTCGTCCTGCTTCACTCCTGGGGGAGGCGGAATGGTGATGCCGATCTCTTTCACCGGACCCAGCGAGGAAAGAGGCTTGTCGAAGTCCTTGGTGTTACCCACCACCAGCACCGCGAGTTGATCCTTATGCAGGTATTTAGCGGCGACGCGGTTCACATCGGCAGCCGTGACCTTCTTGATTTCGGCCTGGTACTTGTCGAGCCAGTCAGGAGGATATCCGAAATATTCGTAGACCATGCGCTCGCCGAGGATTTTGTCGGGCGAATCGAGACGAAAGACAAAAGCGTTTAAGATGGCGTCCTTGGCACGCTGGATTTCGTCTGCGGTGATCGGGTGTGTCGAGAGATCGTCGATGTCCTGGTCGAGCGCTTGAATGGCTTCAACGGTGCTCTGGCTCTTGGTGCTCATGGCCATTTGCAGCATGCCCAGGTGGCCGAAGTTCGTACCGACACCGCCACCTACGCCGTAGGCCAGGCCTCGCTTGGTGCGGATGTCGTTAAACAGACGGGAGGAAAATCCTCCGCCGAAGGCTTCGTTGAAAACGCTGATCGCATAGTAATCAGGATTGTCGCGCGTGGTGCCGAGCGCAACCATGCGGATGTTGCTCTGGTTCACGTCCTCTTTGGGGATGAGATAGTAACCGGGCTGGGCAGGAGTGTATTTGAGTTCATTCTTCGGGAAGGGTGGGAAAGACTCGCCCTTCGGCCAGGATTCGAAGGCGGAGCGCAGGCGAGCTTCCATCGCCGCCGAGTCGAAGTCTCCACTGATGCCGAGGATGATGTCGTTGGGGTGGATATACTTCTTATGCCAGTCGATCAGATCCTGGCGCGTGATGGCAGCCAAGGTGGCGTACTCAGGCACGCGCGCGTAAGGATTATCAGCGCCGTATGCAAGTTTTGTGGCTTCGCGGTGAGTGATCTGCCCGACTTCATCGTTGCGGCGGGAGATACTGTCTTCCTCGCCCTTCTTGGCGATCTCGATCTTGTCGTCGCGGAATTCCGGATTTTCCAGCACGTCTACGAAGGCTTTGAAAACATCGTCGAGATCGCCCTTCAGACAGGTGAAGGTGATCGTGCTGGAGTCGGGGCCTCCGCCGGTCTCGACTTTGGCGGCGCGTACTTCGAGGAAGTCGTCGAGTTGGTCCCCGGTCTGCGACTTGGTGCCACCGGTGCGCCAGACTTCGCTAAAGATATCGACGAGGCCTGTCTTGCTCGCCGGCTCATTGACCGAGCCGCCACGAATGCGGGCGGTTCCGTCGATCAGAGGAAGCTCGTGGTCTTCCTGCAGGAAGATCACCATGCCGTTCGAGAGCTCGATGCGTTTGGGTTGTTGCGGTTGGAAAGAGCGCAGAGGAGGAATCGGAATCTGCTTCCAAGTGTTAGCCTGTGCGGCCGCGTACTTCGCGGGCGCGAGTGCTGAAGCTGTGAGCAACAGGGTTACGAGGATTCGCTTCATTGCGCACCTCCCTGATCGGCGGGAGCATCCCCTTGTTCGCCTCCAGGCGAGCCTCCACCACCGCCTGCATTCTCGATGATTCCCACAGTCCGGTTGGTGTCGACGAAGACCCGGTTGGCGACGCGGCGAATATCGGCTTTCGTCACGGCGTCAATGCGATCCACGGATCGAAACAGTTCTCTCCAGTCGTCATAGCGCGTCTGGTAAGTTGCGAGTTGTGTCGCGAGCCCTTCGTTATCGGCCAGGCCGCGGATCAGGTTGGCTTTGCTGCGAGTCTTGATCATCTTCAGTTCGTCGTCGCTGATGTCTTCTTTTTTTAGGCGCTCGATTTCGGCGTGAATGGCATCGCCGATTTCCTGGGGCTTGTGGCCAGGGAGGGGAGCAGCCAGAAACGCGAAGAGGTGGGGATACTTCACGCCGGGATATCCGGTGAAGCCCTCAGAGAAGGACGCGATTTTCTTGTCCCGCACCAGAGCGCGATAAAGCCGCGATGTGCGCCCTTCCGAAAGCAGGTCGCTGATGGCATCGAACACCGCGTCGTCTTTGTCGCGGTAGTCGGGGCGGTGGTAGCCCTCGATGTAAATCGGCTGCGAGGCCTCTTTCAGCACGACCCTGCGCTCGGAGTTCTGCGGTGGCTCCGTGGTGGTGGCTTCATCGGGAAGCGGGCGGGCAGGCAGGCGTCCGAAGTACTTCTCGAGGAGCGGCAGGGCCTGCGCGGGTTTCACATCCCCTGCAACCGCAACCACCATGTTCGAAGGGATGTAGTAGGTATCGAAGAACTTTTGCGCATCCCTCGCAGAGAAGTGATTGAGGTCGGAGATCCAGCCGACCGTGGGCCGATGATAGGGATGCGCGGCAAAAGCCTCTTCCGTGAACTGTTCCAGCAGGCGACCGAAGGGGTTGCTGTCGACGCTCATGCGACGCTCTTCCTTTACGACGTCCCGCTCCTTGTAAAACTCGCGTAGCACGGGATGCAGAAAGCGCTCAGACTCGAGGTAGGCCCAAAGTTCGAGTCGATTTTCGGGGAAAGAATAGTGATATGCGGTCTCGTCTAAACTTGTGGAGGCGTTCATGTCTGCACCGCCGTTTTGTTCGACGATCTTTCCGAACTCGTTGGGCACGACATACTTGTCGGCCGCGGCAATCGCGTCCTTCCAAGTTTTCTCCAGTTCCTGCAGCTTGGCGGGATCCTGGCCCACGCTTTTGTCCCGCTCTTTGATGTAGGCGGCGTAGGCAATCTCAACCTTTTCGAGGGCGGGTTTTTCCGCGGCATAGTTGGTGGTTCCGATGCTGTCGGTGCCTTTGAAGGCCATGTGCTCGAACATGTGGGCCAGTCCCGTGGAGCGCATCGGATCCTGGCTTGACCCGGCGTCCACGAGGGTGAAGAACGAGAAGACGGGCGCTTCCGGGCGTTCACAAAGGATGACGGTCAATCCGTTCGCCAGTTTCTTGACGGTGACGCGCTTTTCAAAGGAGGCGACGTCCTGTGCCGTGGCAACAGCGGAAAGAACGAGGAGTAGCAAAGTGCCTTTGAGACGGGGGTATTTCATCGGGCCTCCGAGGTCTGGGCGGATATTTCTGCTAAGAACATAAGTCTTTGGACGGGCGAGCAAGGCAGAAGTTTGAAAGTACGTGGGCGATAGGGGCGTTGTCAAACGGGCGATCACAACCCTGGCGGCAAAGTTAGGATCACCCCCGTATTTTGCACTCGACGGAATATCAGGCAAAATGACTGGACGGAGCGCACGTGACCGATTCGTCTGTTGAAATTCAGGGCAGGCATCTGAAGCTGTCGAACCTGGAGAAGGTTCTCTATCCCGCCACAGGTTTCACCAAGAAGGGCGTCATCGACTACTACGCGCGGATTGCTCCCGCGATGCTTCCCCATCTGTCGGGCCGTGCCCTGACCCGCAAGCGTTATCCCGACGGCGTAGACGGCGAGCCCTTTTTCGAGAAGAACGCTCCCATGCACAAGCCCGATTGGGTGAAGACGGCGCCCATCTGGAGTGGCCACAACCGCCGGACCATTCATTACGTTCTGGCCGATGATTTAGCAACTTTGATCTGGCTGGCGAACTTGGCCGCGCTCGAACTGCATCCCTCGCTGGCGTTGGCAAAGGACATCGAGTGCCCGACGGTTATGGTTTTCGATCTCGATCCCGGGCCGCCGGCGAATATCGTGCAATGCTGCCAGGTGGCCATGTGGCTGCGAGAGATCTTCGAGCATCTCGGACTGCAGAGCTTTCCGAAGACTTCCGGATCCAAGGGACTGCAGCTCTACTTGCCGCTCAACACACCGACTACGTTTGAGGCGACTAAGCTCTTCTGTCATGCGTTGGCACAACTCTTGGAGCAGGAGCATCGAGACCTTGTTGTGTCCGACATGAAGAAGGATATCCGTACTGGCAAAGTATTCGTCGACTGGAGCCAGAACGACGAGCATAAGACGACCATAGCGGTGTATTCGCTGCGGGCGCGGGAGCATCCTACGGTATCGACGCCGGTCACGTGGGATGAGGTCGAGCGCACACTCAAGAAGAAAGACGCCGGGCTGCTGGTGTTCGAGTCCTCGCAGACGATTGCGCGCTTCGAAAAGATGGGGGATCTCTTTGAGCCGGTGCTCGAATTGAAACAGAAATTACCGGATCTGAAAGCAGCGGCGGTGGCGAAGGAGCCGGAGGCGATTGAGATCGCGGCACAGGCGGGCGAGAATCATCCGGAGCGCAAACCAGCTTCGACAAAATCCCCAAAGAAGTCTGCCGCCCCCAAGAAGCGCGCCAAGGTATAATCCCGGTCAATTCTCAAGGGCGCTGGAAAGCTCAACGTCATGGCGCAACTGTTCGTAGGAACTTCAGGATGGGCTTACCCGAGTTGGAAGCCGGACTTCTACCCCGAGAAGCTGGCGCAGAAGAAATTCCTGGGATACTACGCGACCAAGCTCAATACGGTGGAAGTGAATTTCACCTTCCGGCAGTTGGTAAAGGAAACCACGATTCAGAACTGGTTGGCGGACACCCCCGCGCATTTTCGCTTCGGCGTGAAGGCCCATCAGGTCATAACGCACATCAAGCGGCTGAAGGGAGCAGAAGATTTCGTACCTCGTTTCCTGGCGACGATCGAGCCCCTCGCCGCCGCGGGGAAGCTGGGTCCGGTTTTGTTTCAACTGCCTCCAAATCTGAAAGCGGATTCGGGTTTGCTGAAGGATTTTCTCGCCCTTCTTCCGCGTGCCGTCCCGACGGCCTTTGAGTTTCGGCATGACTCGTGGTTCAGTGATGCGACCTGGGAACTGCTCGAATCCGCGAATGCAGGATTATGCGTCGCAGAGACGGAGACCAGGACTACTCCCGACATTGTGACCGCAGCCTTCACCTACTACCGTTTTCGCAAGCCAACTTACACCGGAGACGAGCGGCGGGCGATGGTCGATCGCATCCGCGAGCACATCGCGGAAGGACGCAACGTGTTCGCCTACTTCAAGCACGAAGAAACACCGCAAGGAGCTTTGTACGCGGTGGAGCTGCTGCGGGAAGTAAGCGAGGCGGAGGGAGCCTGATGCGCCAAGCGACGGCCTTGCTGCTGGCGTCGGTTCTTCCTTTCTTGGCACATGCGATCCACGCTCAGGACGAAAAACTCCGCACGGTTCACGTATTCGTCTCGCTGGCCGACAATCAGCACCAGGGGATCGTTCCCGTGGCGGCGATACTGGGCAACGGCGAGGATGCGGAGCGCAACCTGTATTGGGGATCAGCCTACGGCGTGAAGACATTTTTCTCGCGCTCGGCGGAGTGGAGGCGGCTGGGTTGTGTTCAAAAACCGAAGCCGGCGGTTCTTGAGCGGTGCATCTTCAAGTACCAAACTGCAAATATCTATCTGATTGCCGAAGCCTACCGGGGAATCGAGATCAAGCAGGCGATCGTCGATTTCCTTGACTCCGCCGCGGGAGGTGGCACGGACACCGTGACTGCATCCGGAGACCCTCCGGGCGCGGTCCTGCACTTGCCGGCGCACGGCGGTGCAACGCTTCTGGCATATATTGGCCACGATGGGCTGATGGACTTTCAACTGCCTCACTATCCTCAGCAGAAAGAAGCAAATCATCGGGAAGCGATCGTCCTGGCGTGCGCCAGCAAGCAGTTCTTCGGCGACGCAGTACGGGCCAGCGGGGCGTATCCGCTGCTGTGGACGACCGGACTGATGGCTCCCGAAGCCTACACGCTCAAAAGCGCGCTGGACAGCTGGATCGCGGGAGAGAATCGCGAGCAGGTTCGCGACCGGGCAGCGGGAGCTTACGACAAGTACCAAAAGTGCGGGCTGAAAGCGGCACACCGGTTGTTCGCCAGCGGTTGGTGAGGTGGCGAGAGAGACGTAGCAAGCTACGTCTCTACGACGGGACATTGCGCACCCGGTTCAGTACTTCTCACAGCGTCCGATAACACGCATAGTAAACTTCTACTTATATGGCTTCTGAGGTCAATGCGGGCGTGCTGTCGGGATTTCTCGACTATCTGCGCATCGAGAAGGGACTGGCACGGCTTTCGATAGCGGCCTATACCACCGACATCGGGCAGTTCGCGGAGTTTCTTGAGAGACGGAAGCGGCTCCTGTTGACAGCGCGCCGTAACGACGTACGCGAATTTCTTCAGCAACTCTTTTCGAATCGAGTGGACGGACGCAGCGTTGGGCGAAAGCTTTCGGCACTACGGCATCTTTATCGCTACCTGCTGCTCGACAAGAGAATCGAGCATGATCCTACGTTGAACATCGAGTCGCCGCGGCAGTGGAAAGTGTTGCCAAAATCGCTGGCGCGGGATGAGATCGAGGCGACGTTGGCTGCTCCGCTTCACGCTTCGAAAGCAGTCAGGGAGGATTCAGCGGCCCTGGCATTGCGCGATCGCGCCATCCTGGAATTGCTGTACGCGGGAGCGCTGCGCGTTTCTGAGTTGGTCACCGCGACGCTCGAAGACTTGAAGTTGGACGTGGGCTACATGCTGGTGCGGGGCAAAGGCGATAAGGAGCGCATTGTGCCGCTGGGCAGGCCAGCACAGAACGCGCTGACAGAATATCTTGCTCAAGGGCGGACCGGCTTGTTCGGGGCCGGAAAGAACGCAGCCAGTAGGCCGCCAGTCGGCACGTCGCCGTTTCTGTTTATCGCCAATGGCGGCCGCAAGCTGACCCGACAACGCATCTGGCAGATGGTCGGGCAGGCATCAGCGTCCTCCGGACGGCATGCGTCGCCCCATATGCTGCGGCACTCATGCGCCACGCACATGGTCGAAAACGGCGCGGATCTTCGCACCGTACAAACGATTCTGGGCCATGCGGACATTTCGACGACGCAGGTGTATACGCACCTGGCACTGGACCGACTGCGGAGCGTGTATCAGAAGCATCATCCGAGAGCGAAGGCGAGATAGCGGGATTTTAGATTGCAGATTTTAGATTTCAGATTGTAGACGCTGGTTGAAAGGACTACGTGCAATTCTGAAATCAGGAATCAACCATGACCACATCGCGGACGATCGTCGAAAAAGAAGTCTCGGACTTTCTCCACCATCTGCGCGAGAAGAACTCCTCCCCGCACACGATCAAGGCTTACACGGGGGATCTGGCAAATTTCTCGGCCTATGCCGGAACCCGTAGCTGGAAGCAGATTGACCACATCGCGATTCGTGGATTTCTTTCTCGGCTCTATGACAAGGGCCTGGGCAAAACATCGGTGGCTCGCTCCCTGGCTGCGGTGCGTTCTCTGTACCGCTGGCTGGCGCAGGAGGGGGCGGTCGACCAGAACCCCGCGAAGCTGGTCGCCACGCCGAAGCTGCCGAAGAAACTGCCGCGAGTGCCCACGATCGAAGAGATGAATTCCGTGCTCGACGGAAAAATGCCAGAGACGGCGGCTTTTCCCGAGCGCGACCGGCTGATGCTGGAACTGCTTTACGGGTGCGGAATACGCAACTCGGAGTTAACCGGGATCAATCTCGATGACATCCGCCTGAGCGCCGAGGCCATTCTGATTCGAGGCAAAGGGAAGAAGGAACGCTATGTTCCGTTCGGCGATGCCGTGAAGAGCGCGCTGGCCGGTTACCTTCCAGCACGGCAGACGCTGCTGTCCGAGACCCGCAAGAATTCCAGCGCGCTATTGATCAACCAGCGCGGCGGGCGGCTCACCACGCGCAGTGTGGGACGCATCATCAAGAAGATCGCCGTCGCTAAGGGCTTGTCTCCCGATGTTCATCCTCACACCCTGCGGCATGCTTTCGGCACGCACATGCTGGAAGAAGGCGCCGACCTGCGCGCCATCCAGGAACTTCTGGGTCACGAGCGCCTGGCGACTACCCAGCGTTATACGCAGCTCTCCATGAAGCACGTGCTGCAGGTGTACGATCAGACGCATCCACGCGCGAAGTAGCGCTAATTGTGGTCAATGGTACTTCGGTAACTTTGGCCCTCCTCGTCCGCTCCTCGAAAATAGTCAGAACGGGCAAGCTTGGGAATCTGAAGCGCAACCGGAAACGCGCTTCAGGATGGTACCTCTTACCCCGGAGGCGCTGTGCGAAAGATCAATCCGGAACTCTGGCTCCTGCTGTTTCTTGTTTTGATTGCTGCGATGTTGAATTTTGTGGTCGCGTCGCAGCGGATGGCACTGGTCTTCTACTTCCTTCCGACGCTGTACTCCGCGTATCACTTCGGCCGCCGGCATGCCACCCTGACTGCCGTGGCCAGCATCATTCTGGTGGTGCTGCTGGTCTTTCTGAATCCCGCAATGTTCCGGCGCCATGTGGAGATCCCGTTCGGACTGTGGTTCGACTTGATCGTTTGGGGTGGGATCTTGATGGTCGCCGGGTACGCCACGGGCACACTCTACGAGCACAATCAGAAGAGCCTGCGGGAAATGGAAGAAGGCTATGACGGGATGCTGGTTATCCTGCAAAATTTCCTGGCGAATCAAAAATACAGCGAGACTCACGCCTACCGGATTTCGCTGTGCGCTACGCGCATCGCCGAGGCAGTCGGGCTTGACGCCGGAAGCGTGGAGGATATCAGGACCGCCGCGCTGCTGTTCAATATGAAAGATCTCGGGATCACGAACGAAGTTCTTTGCAAAGGCGCGCAGGTGTCGCAGGAAGACTTGCAGCAAGGCAGGCGGACCCGGAAAACTATTTCCAAGGGTGCGGCGATGGGCGGTTCCTTGCGCCGAGCCATCCCGATATTCCTGTCGGAGCGGCAGTTGCGGCAGGATGGCGGCAAACCGGAAGACGCTTCGCTGGAAGTTCAAATCCTCTTGTTGGCAGAAGAATACGAAGCTCTCACCGCTGGGCAAAGAGGGACGAAGATGTCGCCTGCGCAGGCCGGGCAGGAAGTGATGAAGCGCGCCGAGGGACGTTACGACTCCCTGATCGTCGGCGGATTCAAGAAGGCATTTGGCGGCGAAGCCACCGCGGCCGGCGCATGAACCCTTAACTTCCGCGGAGACCCTCCCACATGGCCACGACACGTGATTTCAGCTCTGCGGTAAGTTTCTCGTAAGCTGCTTCCGATGCCTCCGCTTCCGGAGGCGGGATGATGGGATCGCCAAACACAATTTTCAGCGGCTTGAATCCCTGGAAAGCCTTGTTGCGCGGCCAGACGTCGTAAAAACCTTCAATCGCGATCGGAACGATCGGCACCTGCAGGTGAGTCGACAGGATAGCCGCGCCTTTCTTGAAAATGCGCGGTGTGCCGTCGATCGAGCGCTCGCCCTCGGGATAGAGAATCAGCGCCATTCCATGCCGCAACCCAAAAGCTCCGGCACGCATGGCAGGAACAAGATTGGCATCGGGATCGACGACCACAACCTTGAGAGAGCTCGCCAGACGGCGCATGAATCCTTCCCCGAAGATTTCGCTCGTCCCCACGGCGAAAGTGCGCTGGCAAACTTCCGCGGGCAATATGCTTACGAGGATCACCGGATCAATGTAGCTCTGGTGGTTGGAGCACAGGAGATAGGGGCCGCTTTTCGGCAGCTTCTCAATCCCACTTACTTTCAGATCGAACAGGTCGAGTGAAACGACTTGCACCAGGCGCGACACCAGATACCAGAACGTGGTTTTGAAACGGCTGGGACGCGCCAGCGCCAGGACCTCTGGATCGTCAGGGTCTTCCGCCAGAATGGCTTTCCATCCGGCGAAGGGGGCCCGCACCGCCGGTTTTCCGTCCCCGCTTGCCCCACTCTGCACGACGGCGTCCACCAGGTCGCGAATCGTATAGATCTCTGTGAGCCGCGATTCCTCGACATTGCCGCCCAGTTCCTCTTCCAGGCGGCTGAGCAATTCCACCCGTTGCATGGAATCGAGACCGAGATCGAGTTCCAGGCTGTGGGTGGGCCGCAAGTTCGGAGGAGCGGAGTGGGAAGTTTCGCGCACGATCTTGACGCCGCGTTGCACATCGCGCTGTTCGAGCCATGCGGCCTCCTCTGCCGTGAGAGGCTTTTCCGCGGGCAGTTCCGCATCGTCGTTGAGTTTCTTCGCCTGGTTCGCCTTCACGCGCTTCTGAACCTCGAAGCGCTTGATTTTTCGAGTGGTCGTGCGTGGCAGATCGTCCTGCCAGATTTCGTAGCTGCTGATGCGCTTTGTAGTCGCTATCTGCGATGAAAGCCCTTCGATGTCGAAACGAATCACTTCCTTGGCGTTGACGATCTTTCGCTTCCTGAGTTCGTCGAAGTTGGGAACGATGACGGCATGCAGGCGGTCGCGTTCTTCGCCCGGCTTGCCTTCCAGCCCCATCACGGCAATTTCCTTGACGAACGGCGACTTCAGGTAGTGCGCCTCGATCTCTTCCGGGTACACGTTTTTGCCGTTGCTGAGGACGATGACTTCCTTCTTGCGTCCGGTAAGGAAGAGATGGCCGTTTGGATCGAGATAGCCGAGATCGCCGGTGAGGAACCATCCGTCTTTCATCACCGCGGCGGTCGCATCTGGACGGTTCCAGTATCCCTTCATCACGACGGGCCCGCGAACGGCAAGTTCGCCCACCGGCGGGCCTCCGTCCTCCTGAGGTTGCGGGTCGACGATTTTACCTTCAACGCCTTTCATGGCCTTGCCGCAAGAACCGATGACAATGTCGTCCGGGGCATTGACGTAGATCGCAGCCGTGGTCTCGGTCAGCCCCAGGGCCTGCATAACGTCGATGCCGAGATCGTAGAAATCCTGTGCGATTGCGGGATCGAAGCGCGATCCGCCGGTCGCGAGGTAGCGCATTTTGGGGCCAAGTGTGTGATGGATTTTGCCAAAGAGGACGGAGCCCGCGTTGATGCCGACTTTCCTCAGGGCGCGATTGAGCAAAGCCATAGCGGCAAACATCTTCTGCGTAACCGGGCCGCGTTTCTTGATTTCCTGAAAGATTCGCTCGTGAATCAGATAGAAGAATTGCGGCACGACGGCGAAAGCCGTGATGTTGCGCTCCTGCAGTGCCTTCAGCAATTCTGCGGTGTTGAGGGTTTCCAGATAGACGACTCGCGATCCCTTGACCAACGGCAGGAGCAGGTTCGCCATCAGGGCCAGCACGTGGAACAAAGGCAAGACGCCGAGCAACGCGTCATTGGGACCGATGTCGACCCAGTTGAAGACGGCTTCCACTTCGCCCAGGAAGTTGCCATGGGTCAGCATCACTCCTTTGGGATCCGCCGTCGTGCCGGACGTGTAGAGCAGGGAAGCTAGGTCATCGGTCTTCACTGGCACCGTTTTGAACGAGGCCGGACCCGCTTTGAATACTTCCGGCAAATCGGCGAGGAAACCATCGTTCCCGGTTTGGCCAGTCATGCGGTCGGGGTCGGTCAAAATCAGTCCGACTTTCAACTCGGTGACGGCTCGCCGCGTGACCGGGACATGCTTCGCGTCTACGAAGACCGCGGAGGTTCCGCTGTCTTTCAGGAGTTTAGCGACCTGATCGTCGTGCAAGGCAGTATCCAGTGGTACCGCAACACAGCCAGAGGCGATGATGCCCAGATAAGTCGCGACCCATCGCGGGTGATTGTCGGCAAGGATCGCGAGCCGGGAGCCCGGCGCGAACTTGTTTTCGGTGATCCAGTTGCCGACCGACTGGGCCCAGCTATGCAGTTCCCCGTAGGTGCAGCTTTCGATGTGGTCATGACGCTGGAGTTCGAGTGCGACGTTGTCCGGCCAGCGCTGGGCGCATTCCACAAAACGGTCGTAGAACGTGGGCATGGGTCGTGGGGAATATTACAGGAAAAAGTAGCCTGGACGCAGTGTCGAGATCAGTATTCGAGGAGCAAACTTACGGAGTTTTCGGCACCTTTGGTTTCTCTGCTTCCGCGACTAGTTTGCGGAATTCTTCGACGGCCGGCACCAGCGGGCTTGGCCGCAGGCAGTCCTTCTTGATGTAGCGCCAGACGGGAGGGGAGTCCAGCGGATCGGAAGCCCCGACGCGGTAGACCTCAAACATGTCGTCGCTGGGGCCGACCTCGTTGTTGACATGAGGTTGCCGATCCTGCGGGTACGTGCTGGGATCGGATGGTGGCTGCCCTTGCCCCACTCCGATGCGAATGCTGCTGTCAGTCGACTGAGCGACGCCGGGGCGCTGATCGATAGGCCCGCCCTTCATCGTGGGACGGATCGATTTGCCGTTGCCGGTACGGATCGTAATTAACAGATCGGATACCTGTCCGTCCATTAGCAGCCGGAAACGTCCCCACTCCATCAGCGCTTTCTCGACGTTGTCGCGGGCGATTGCGTTAGCGTTCGGCTGGTCCAGCGGTTCACCGGCTTCGGGGTCAATAATCACCCGTACCGTTTGGGCCCGCAAGACGTCCTCAGGGAGCACAGGCTTCTTTTTGTCTTTTGCGGATGCGGGAATTACCAGCAGAAGCGATAGAGCAAGCAGAGCGAGGCGGGCGGACATAGGAGCCTCCGTTATTCCATTGGCGATTATAGCGCGCCAGGGTTCCGGGCGGTTTCTGCTGCATCTAATGTGCTAGGCTTCTAGAGATAGTATTTGGGCGAACTGTGCCCTTTGAAGGACTTCCGGTTGATCAATACACTGCTAGGCAAGGTTTTTGGGACGAAGAACGAGCGCGTTATCAAAACGCTGATGCCCAACGTACGGGCCATCAACGCGCTTGAGCCCGAGATACAGAAGCTCTCGGACTCCGAATTGCGCGCCCAAACGGACGAGTTCCGGAAGCGCATACAGGAACGGCTGAGCGGGGTGGGTGGGGGCAACGGGAATCCACCGGCCGGTGGTGAACTTGCCTCAGACGCGGAAGACGAGGAGAACGATTTTGACCGCATCAAGCGGATGGAAAAGGAGCAGTACGATGCGCTGCAAGAAGCCCTGAACGAGATTCTGGTCGAAGCCTTCGCGGTTGTCCGTGAAGCCGGACGCCGCGTGCTCAACATGCGCCATTTCGACGTGCAGCTAATTGGCGGGATGGTGCTGCACAACGGCACGATTTCAGAAATGAAGACCGGCGAAGGCAAAACGCTGGTTGCTACTCTTCCCGTGTATCTCAACGCGCTGAGCGGGCGCGGCGTGCACGTCGTTACCGTCAACGATTATCTGGCCAAGCGCGACTCCGAATGGATGGGCAGGTTATATCGCTTCCTGGGATTGACCGTCGGTGTCATTGTCCACGACCTAGATGATGACGAGCGTCGGGCTGCCTATGCAGCCGACGTCACCTACGGCACCAACAACGAGTTCGGCTTCGACTACCTGCGCGACAACATGAAGTTCGACATCAAAGACTGCGTGCAGCGCGGGCACAACTACGCCATTGTTGACGAGGTCGACTCCATCCTGATTGACGAGGCCCGTACGCCGCTCATCATTTCGGGTGCGAGCGAAGAATCCACAGACAAGTACTACATCGTAAACCGCATCATCCCGAAACTGGTGCGTGGCGAAGAACTGAGTCCCGACGAATTGCGCCAGCAGCTCGAGGCCGGAGAGATTGCGCCTGAGCAGCGCGACGAGATGCTCACCGAGCTTGCTCGAGTGGGAGACGACCCGCAGAGGAAGATCCTCACCGGCGATTACGTGATCGATGAGAAGCACCGCAATATCACGGTCTCGGACTCGGGTTGGGAGAAGGTCGAAAAACTACTCGGGATTGGAAACATTGCCGATCCTGAGAACTGGGGCACAAAGCATCACGTTGAGACCGGGATCAAGGCTCATGCGCTCTATCGCCGCGACGTGGAATACGTGATCAAAGACGGCGAGGTCATCATCGTCGACGAATTCACCGGACGTATGATGCCGGGTCGCCGCTGGTCCGACGGCTTGCACCAGGCGATCGAAGCCAAAGAGAACGTCAAGATCGAGCGCGAGAATCAGACGCTGGCGACCATTACCTTCCAGAATTACTTCCGTATGTTCAAGAAGCTGGCCGGCATGACCGGTACGGCCGAGACGGAAGCGGCCGAGTTCGACAAGATCTACAAGCTCGAAGTCGTTGTCATCCCGACCAACAAGGAGATGCGGCGCATCGAGAATGCCGACATCGTCTACCGCACCGAGAAAGAGAAGTATTTTGCGGCGGCGGACGAAATCCAGCAGCTTGCGTCAAAGGGCCAGCCGGTGCTGGTCGGCACCACATCCGTCGAAAAATCCGAGCGGCTTTCCGACCTGCTGAAGAAGAAATCCATCAAGCACGTCGTGCTCAATGCCAAGTTTCACGAGCGCGAAGCGGAAATCGTCGCGCAAGCGGGACGCAAGGGCGCGGTGACCATCGCGACGAATATGGCCGGCCGCGGTACCGACATTCTGCTCGGAGGCAATCCCGAGTTCATGGCCAAGCAAGAGATGGTCAAGAAGGGAATTGCGCAGCAGTTGCGCGTGGCGCAGGGCAAGATCGAAGGCCCGCAGGAAGATGGGCAAACGTCGGTCTTCTACTACAACGGGAACGAATACACGGTTCCGACTGACAAGTGGACCGAAGCCTTCCTCCGCTACAAAAAGCAGACCGACGTAGAGCATGAGGACGTGATCGCCGTCGGCGGCCTGCACATTCTCGGCACAGAGCGCCACGAGTCACGCCGAATTGATAATCAGCTGCGAGGCCGCGCTGGACGCCAGGGCGATCCCGGTTCCTCGCGTTTTTATCTTGCCCTTGAAGATGACCTGATGCGCATCTTCGCGAAAGAGTGGGTTTCGACTCTGCTGCAGCGCCTGGGAATGGAAGAAGGCGTGCCGATCGAATCTAGGATGATCACGCGCCGCATCGAGACCGCGCAGAAAGCTGTCGAAGCCCAGCACTTCGAGTCGCGCAAACACCTGCTCGAATACGACGACGTGATGAACAAGCAGCGCGAGGCCGTTTACGGACTGCGGCGCCGTCTGCTCGAGGGCACTGATCAGAAAGATCTGATTCTCGAAGATTACGTCGCATCGATCCTTGCCGAGCAACTCGAAGAGTACTGCCCGGAGAAGGCGCACGCTGCCGACTGGAATATCAAGGGACTGAAGGACGCGATCTTCACCCGGTTCGGAGTTGATTTCCTCTCTGAGGGCATCAAGGCCGAGGAACTCAATCGCGGCGAGCTCGGCGACGCGATCTTTGCCAAGCTGAAAGAGCGTTACGAGGCCAAGGAAAAGCTCATCGGACCCGGCGCCATGCGCCATCACGAGCGCATGATCATGCTCAGCGTGATCGACCAGCAGTGGAAAGATCACCTGCTGAGCATGGACCACCTGAAAGAAGGCATCGGGCTGCGCGGCTACGGCCAGCACGATCCGCTGGTTGAATACAAAAAGGAATCCTTCGAGATGTTTGAAGCGATGATGCAGCGCTTCCAGGAAGACACGGTCCGGTATCTGTACCTGATGCAGATCCTGGAGCGGCCTCCGGAGGGTGCTCCTGGTGCGCCACCCAGTTCACCGGCGGCTCAGGGACCCGAGTCCGGCGTCACGACGCAACGTGGCGGCGATGGGAATGGAAGGCGTCCTCCGCGAATGGTCTCGACGTCCGCGGACGAACTCGAAGAAGCCTTCATGCGACGCAAACGCCGCGAACTGGAGCAGGCGCGCATGGCTGGCGCCGGCGAAATGCAGCAGGTGCAGCAGGTGGTGCGCGGTCAGGAAAAAGTTGGCCGCAATGATCCTTGCCCCTGCGGCTCCGGGAAGAAGTACAAGAAGTGCCACGGCGCTTGATTCAATCCAGATCTCGAGGGTGCTCCACCCTTGTCGCGGTTTGTGCGACAGGGCCTGCCCTGAGCGAAGTCGAAGGGGTGGGGTTTTTGACTTTTTGTACTCCCGCACGAGAGCGCAAGGTCAAAATCCCCACCCTGTCCCTCCAAAAAACGGACGGACAAGGGTGGGGAACCCTCGAATTACTTCTTTACTGCTTTGAACGTCATCTCTTCGGCCGTGCTCTTGGCCGATTGCTTCCACTCCTCAAATAAGGTTGCGTAGTTTCTCGTAATGTAGTCTTCGCGTCCGATCCCCAACTTCTTCGCGGTCGCATCGATCCAGCGAGGTTTGCCTTCGATCTCGCAAAAGTCTCCGATCGGGGAGTGATCCACCACAACCTGCCCAATGCCATCGGTCCACTCAGCCCGAAACTTCTCATAGCGGAACGAAGGCGAATATCCCAGCGCGCGCAGGATCGCGTCCATCTTCTTGCCGTTGCTGACCTCTGTTTCCAGTTCCGTCCGGCTGCTGTGACGCGTAATCCTCCCCCCGCTCTTATGGGTCAGCTTCCATGAGGAACCGTATTCCCGCAGCCGCAAAAGTTCCTTCCGAGCGCGCAGCACTCCGCCCGGCAGGTCATAGAGCGTATTCATCTCATGGGTGCGCGGCGTTTTCAGGCGAAAACCCGCGGCACGCAGCTTGCGAACGAGGGTGCGCAGATTCGCAACGCGAAATTTGATCTCGATTTCCTTCACCATGAGAGCAGTGTATTAAGCGACCTGCGGATGCGGAGTCCAGTCGATTGGTTTGATGGGACCCACAATGAACACCCAACTGATGGCGCGGGGTAGTCATTCTCTGCAGGGCCGCCTCATTGTACGCTTGCCTTGTGCGAGCAGAGATTCCATGGAGTGCTATGATTCTGGGCGATTCCGGGTACTCTCAAGGAACGATCGTATGAAAAACTTATTCGAGAAAGAAACCATCGACGAGGTAATCGGCCGTATCGACGGCCTGCAACCCGCAGCGCAGCGCCAGTGGGGCAAGATGGACGTGGCGCAGATGATGGCGCACTGTGCCGGGGCGCTTGACATGGCCTCAGGAAAACTGAACTTGCCCCGAGTGTGGTTTGGCAGGATTCTCGGCCCCTTGGTAAAGCCGATCTTTACGAACGAAAAGCCCCTCTCCAAGAATAGCCCCACCGACAAGAAACTCGTCATCAGCGATCAGCGGGATTTCCAGCGCGAACAGGAGAAGCTAAAGAACTGTCTGCGCGAGTTTTATCAGGGCGGGGAGGCGAAATGCACCCGCCATCCGCATCCGTTTTTTGGAGCGCTCACGCCGCAGCAATGGAGCCGCGGCATGTACAAACACCTCGATCATCACCTGCGGCAGTTCGGAGCATAGGCCAGCAGAAACCGATTAACGGAAGGTCGGCAGCTTCACCAGATCATTCTTCGGCACGGACTCGAGGTGCCCTCCCGCTTTGCGCCAGGCCGTCAGCCCGCCGACGATCACGAACGTGTTAAATCCTTTTTCCCGCAGTAAGTGCGCCACCCGGGCGCTCGTGGCTTCGCGCGCTCAAGTACAGTAGAGATAAATGTCCTTGTCCTTGGGCAGATTTTTTATCTCTTCCTCGAGGTTGTTGGGCTCGATGCGGATAGAGCCCAGAATGCGCTCGGACCCGACATCGTAATAACCGTGGCTGCGGACGTCGACAATCAGCAGGCGATCGGCTTCTCCTGCCGCCAGACGCTCTGCGAGTTCCCCCGCCTGAATCCGGGGTACGAAGTCATACTCGCGGTATTTCTGGTACTGCATGATGCGATACACGATATAAACGACCACGGCGACCCCGAGCGCCCATTCCATCACGCGGCTTGCGGTATAGAAACTTTTCAAGACTGCCGCCAGAAAGTCGCGCGAAAGATAGCCGACCAGAAGATAGGTGCCCGTGTACAGAACTGATCCGGCAAGATCGAGGCGCAAGAATTGGCCGAAGGGCATCTTCATGCTGCCTGCCAACGGAGCAGCCATCGTGTTCACGCCGGGAATGAACTTGGCGACAATCAGAGTTGTTTTCCCGCGCTTGTAGAACGACTCCGCCGAGCGCAGGATGCAAGTCTCGGGATTCATGGAAAGGCGGCAGAGGAACCCGAGCAACGCCCAACCGGTGTAGCGTCCCAGCCAGAACTGCCAGCTGTCGCCGAGAATGACTGCAACCAAGGCAGCCAGCACGACGCCGGCAGCCGACAACGTGTGCGATGCGATCGCAGCTCCCGCCGCGACCAGCGCGATCGAAGCGGGGAAGGGCAGGCCAACCGTTTCAGCCAGCAGGAAAGCAAAGATCAGGGCATATCCGTGGCGCCCCATGCTCGCGAGGAGATCGTTCATAAATCTGTGTAGGAGGGTTTGATTCGCCCCAACAGGAAAGGAATCAGTATAAACAAAGCCGGACGGTTCCGATGGAGGCCGTCCGGCTCTGTAGTGCGAGGAGCGAGTCTCTCAGGAGGACTTTCCTCGACAGGGTGAGCAAGACAGCGGCTTGCACTCGAAGTCCCTCCGGCCCTGTCCGGGCCGGCG
>Ga0209698_10002425_pt1 | contig 21167 bp, 12 predicted proteins | sample LitLauG_LLR_2012_FD_187203 | JGI IMG/M metagenome (GOLD analysis project Ga0209698, IMG submission 187203) | Freshwater sediment microbial communities from Pennsylvania, USA - Little Laurel Run_MetaG_LLR_2012 (SPAdes) (version 2) | ecosystem: Environmental > Aquatic > Freshwater > Creek >...
AGCGTGACGAGCTTGCCGCGCGGCACGTCGAGGGACACGCCATGGAGTACCTGGACCTTGCCGTAGCCTGCGCTCAGATCGCGAATGCTGAGCATGGCCTTGCCGTCGCCGGCCGCTATCGCGGGCACCACCGGCACCTGTGCCGCCGCACTCATCGCCCGCCTCCCGCACCGTCGCCCAGCTCTTCCATCTCGGCGACACCACCCAGATAGGCTTCCACGACCTTGGGATTGGCCTGGATGTCCGCCGGCGCGCCTTCGGCGATCTTGTTGCCAAAGTCGAGCACGGACACGCGGTCGCAGATTTCCATCACGACGTCCATGTGGTGCTCGATGAGGATCACGGTGATGCCGTGCTCGCGGATCTTGCGCATGATGCCCACCAGTTCCGCGATATCCGGGGCCGCGAGGCCCGCGGCCGGCTCGTCGAGCAGGATGAGCTGCGGATCCAGTGCCAGTGCCCGGCCTATCTCCAGCAGGCGCTGCTTGCCGTAGGGCAGGTTGCGCGCTTCTTCGTTGGCAAATGCCGCCAGGCCCACAAACGACAGGATGCCGGCCGCACGGGCGCGCGCATCGCGCTCTTCGCGGGTGTAGCGCGGGGTGTGCAGCATCACGTCCACGATATTGCTGCGGAACGTGTGGTGCAGGCCCACGAGGACGTTTTCAATGACCGTCATCTCGCCAAAGAGCTGGACATTCTGGAAAGTGCGCGCCACGCCGGCAGCAGCAATCTGTGCCGACGTGCGGCCGGCGAGGGGTTGGCCTTCGAAGGTGATGCTGCCGCCGGTGGGTTTGTAGATGCCGGTGAGCACATTCATCATGGTGCTCTTGCCCGAGCCGTTGGGCCCGATCAAGCCGTGCACCGTGTGGCGCATCACGTTCATTTCAACGCGGTTGAGGGCCGTGAGGCCGCCAAACTGCATCAGCACACCGTCCACCTTGAGCACGCAATCGCTGGTGGCGGCGCCGGCGGCAGAACCGGCAGCCGTTGCCTGCCAGGTGCGCTCGGCGTCGCCGGTGGCCTCGATCACTTCGTGGCGCTGGACCCAGTTGGGGTGCAACTGCCCGATGGTGTTGCGCACGAAGCCCACGATGCCGTCGGGCAGGTAATAGATCACCAGCAGGATCATCAGGCCGAAGATGGTGAGCCGGTAGTCGGTGATGTCGTCGATCACGAACGAGAACACCGATAGCCCCACCAGCAGCGCGACGGGCGGCGCCAGCTGCCGCAGGGTGCGCTTCTGCTTTGCCAGGGCAAAAGCGCCGTAGACCCCCACCAGCACGGTGACGCCCACGGCCAGGCGGCGGAACAGTTCCAGGTCCGAGAGCAGATTGGGTAGCATCACGATGATGATGGCGCCCAATATGGGTCCGCTGCGCGTCTTGCGCCCGCCCATGATCACCGCCAGCAGGAACTGTATGGCGAGCTCTATGGAGTAGGTGTTGGGGGAGATGTATTCCTCGGAATAGGTAAACAGCCCGCCGGCCAGGCCGGCCAGCGCCGCGCTGATCACGAAGGCGTAAACCTTGTAGCGGTACACGCTCACCGCCATGCAGTCCGAGGCGATGGGACTGTCACGCAGCGCCTCGAAGGCGCGGCCCAGGTGCGACTTGAGTATGCGGTTGACCACCAGAACCGTGACGCCCAGCACCACGACCACGAAGTAGTAGTACTCCGTGGCATTGAGGCGATGGCCGAAGAATTCCGGCTTGCGCAGCGAGATGCCCAGCGCACCGTTGGTGAGGAAATCCATCTCGTTGATGAGAATCTGCACGATGGTGCCGAAGGCCAGGGTCACCATGGCCAGGTAAGGACCGGTGACGCGCAGGGCCGGCAGCGCCAGCGCCACGCCAAAAACGGCCGTGACGGCAATGGCGGCGGGCAGCGCCGCCCACACGGGCCAGGATAGCTGGAACACCAGCACCCCCACGGTGTACGAGCCCACGCCGAAGAGAGCGGCGTGCCCCAGCGACACTTCGCCGGTATAGCCCACCACGATGTCCAGGCCCAGCAGCAGCACGGAATAGATGGCGATGAGCGCGGCCAGGTGGATGTAATAGCTGCTGGACGTGAGCAGCGGCAGGGCGGCCAGGGCGAGGGCAGCCGTGATTCCCAGCCCGATGCGGCTGGCGCGCAGGCTGGCGCTGACCACCTGTGCGGCGGCGGGGGGAGTCGCGCTCATACCTTCTTGATCGCCAGTTTGCCGAACAGGCCCGACGGCTTGATGGCCAGCACCACCAGCAGCAACAGCAGTCCGGGCACGTCCTTGTAGCCGGTGGACAGGTAATAACCGGTGGTGGTCTCGGCTATGCCGAGGATGAGGCCACCCACGATCACGCCCAGGCCGCTGTTGAGTCCGCCGATGATGGCCACGGCGAAGGCCTTGAGTCCCAGCACCGCGCCCATGCTGGCGCCCGTAAGGGTGAGCGGCGCCACCAGTACCCCCGCCAGGGCCGCGGTGAGCGAACTGAGCGCATAGGAGAAGGAGATGACCACCCCCGTGTTGATGCCCATGAGACCGGCCGCGTCGCGATCGTTGGAGGTGGCCACGACGGCCTTGCCATAGATGGAGCGGCGATTGAAAAATTCCACCGCCAGCATCATGGCGACGGCGCCCACCACCACCAATATTTCCATGGGCAGCACGTTCACGCCCAGGACCTTCATGGGCGATGCCGACAGCGGCGAGGGGAACTTGAGGTCGTCCTTGCCCCAGATGTTTTCCGCGGTGTTGCGAAAGATGATGCCCAGCGCAATGGTGGACATGATCCAGCCGAACTCCGATTTGGTCTTGATGGCGGGTGCCACGCCCAGGCGCTCCACGACGTAGCCCTGGGCGGCCCCAAATACCATCACCACCGGAATCATCAGCCAGTAGCCAATATGCCCCGCAATGGTGAGGCCCGTGAGCGCGCCCAGCATCAGGGCTTCACCCTGGCCAAAGTTCAGCGTGCGCGAGGTGGCAAAGGTGAGCTGGTAACCAAACGCGATCACCGCGTAGATCATCCCCAGCGCAATGCCGCTGACAGCCAACTGGGTGAAGATTTCCATCGGTGGGGAGCTCGGAGTTGCGAAGTGCGGTTTTGCCCCCTCTCCCACGTGTGGGAGAGGGCTGGGGTGAGGGCGTCCCCTCTCCCGCAGGGCGGGCGAGGGGAGTTAAGTAGCTTTATTTGGCGCGGATGACATGCCCGCCCAACACCTCGCCCATGACCGCATCGCCCAGCTTGATGGCTTCGTGGTCGTCGTGGGTGAACGGGTGGTCGTAGGTTTTCACGACACCCTCGTACTTGTCCTTGAGGTTTTCCAGGGCCTGGCGGATCTTGACACCATCGGTGCTGCCGGCCTGGCGGATCGCGGCGACGAGCAGGTACAGCGAGTCATAACCCTGGGCGGCCGAAACCGGGGACGGGATGCGATCGACCTTGTACGCCTTTTGATAGGCGGCGATGAAGGCCTTGCGCTTGGGCGTGTCGCCCTCCTGGATGAAGGTTTGCGGCATGCGCGCACCATCGCCATTCTTGCCGGCGTTGTCGATGAAGTTGGCCATGGACAGCGTCCAGCTGCCGATCATGGGCACTTTCCAGTCGAGCTTTTCCATGCCATTGGCGATCTGCGCGAGCTCCGGACCGATGGCGTAGGTGAGGATGGCCTGGGCGCCCGCCTGCTTGGCCTTGAGCAGCTGCGACGTCATATCGACGTCCTTGATGTTGAATTTTTCTTCCGCTACAGGTTTGATGCCGCGCTTGTCCAGGGCCTTTTCCAGGTCTTCACGGCCCAGCTGGCCGTAGTTGGTGGAGTCGGCCAGGATGGCCACCTTGGTGAACTTGCGCTTGACCACCGCCTCGTCGACGATCATGGCCGACTGGATGCCATCGGCGGCCGCGGTGCGAAACACGTAGTTGTCGGGGAATTCCGGCGCTTCGAACTGATGCGTGATCTTGGAGCCGGTTGCCACGTTGTTGATGACGGGGATCTTGGCTTCTTCGTAGTAGCGCTGCGCCGCGAGCGACACGGCGGTGTTGATGAAACCCAGCCCGGCCACCACCTGCTCCTTACTGATGAGCTCCTGCGTGACCTGAACGCCGTGCACCGGAAGGGCCTCGTCGTCGCGCTCCACCAGCTGGATGGGGCGGCCCAACACGCCACCGGCGGCGTTGATTTCAGCGGCAGCCAGCTTCACGCCATCGCGCATGCTGGTGCCCATGGGGGCGGAACCCCCGGAATACGGGCCCGACACGCCGATCTTTATGGGATCGGCGGCCGAGGCAGTGCCACTAAAAACAGCTGCGCCCGCAAACGCGGCCAGGGTAATGACGGTAAGCGGCTTTAGCCGGGCAAATTGCATTTTTTCTCCTTGGCAGAACCATTGCTAAGGCCAGGGGCTACGTTGGCCCAACCAATAAAACTGGCGTTTTGCACACTCGCAACTGCGGATGATGGAGCTTTGGCGCGTAACGCGCAAGCGCTCTCTGTGCGCGATGCAACGCGGGGCAGGACCAGCGGTCTGCGCTGCAACGCGGCATTAGGGCCGGTCGGTCCTGCACAAAGCTTATGGAGAAGTCAGATGACCAGCGCGGATTCGGGCTGGTGGGTAGTGGCAAGGTCGCCCGGATCGAGCGCGGGGGCCGCGGCCGGCGCCGCGCCGGTGGGGACTTCCGGACAGATGCGGCAGAGCAGGGACAAGGTGCGGGCGGCGGCAACGACCTGCAGACGGTCGCCCACTTTGGCATACGCGAGGCAGCGGCAGGACCCGACTGCTATGAGCATGGCCCCCGAGCGGCTGCGAAAACACGGCAGCCCCAGGGAATCCTCGCCCACGTAAATGAAGCCGCGCTGCAGCAGGACCATGATGGCCTGGTTGCGCGTCAGGCGCGGATTAGTCTCCGGCGGCAATTGGGCTGGAAGCGGGTCCTCCACGCCAAAACGAAAGGGCGCGGTGGGCTTCCATTCGGTGTAACGGTCCATTCCTCAGGCCCCGGGGACTTTTTTCGCGATTTGCTGCAGTGTTGCCGGTTACGGTGAACCAGTGCTGAACCACCCCGAAATGCCGACCCGCGCAAATACGGAATGCTTCAGCACTATTCTGATACAGGATGATATTAGCCCCGGAAGTGGGCAGAAATGCAGGTGTCAGCCGTCTGGATGGGGTGTTTCGGCACAAAAAGCGTGCAATTTGGAGGCTTGCGCGTCAGTGGGAGACGCCCTGCGTCAAGCTGCGCAGCGACTTGCGCGGGCGCGGCGTGCGGGCAATCACCTCGGCAAAATCGGCCGGCGGCACCGGTCGGCTGAAGTAATAGCCCTGATAGGCGCGGCAACCCTCGGCGCGCAGCAGGTCCAGGTGAGCGGACGTTTCCACGCCCTCGGCCACCACGGATACCCCCAGGCCGTGGCCCAGACCGACGATGGCCCGAACGATCATCGCGGCGGTCTTGTCCTTGGGGGCGGCAGACACGAAGCTGCGATCGATCTTGAGCTTGTCGATGGGGAAACGGTGCAGGTAGGTCATGCTGGAATACCCGGTGCCAAAGTCGTCGATGGCCAGGTGTATGCCCATGCGGTGGAACATGTCGAGCATCTCGCCGGCGAGGTCGTTGTTGTGGCTGAGCACCCGCTCGGTGATCTCCAGCTCCAGGTCGCAGGGCTCGAGCCCGCTGTCATGCAGCGCTGAGGACACTTTCTCGATGAGATTGCGCTGGCGGAACTGCGCCGGTGAAATGTTCACGGCAATGGGCACGCGCGGCAGGCCGGCCTTTTGCCATTCGCGGTTCTGGCGGCACGCTTCGCGCAGCACCCAGTCGCCAATCTCGTGGATGAGATCGGAATCCTCGGCAACCGGGATGAACACATCGGGCAGCGTCAGGCCGCGCTGCGGCCAGCGCCAGCGCACCAGGGCCTCAATGCCCAGCAGTCGGCCGCTGGCCACATCGATTTCCGGCTGGTAGTACAGCTCCAGCTGGCCGTCCCGCACCCCCGAACGCAGCGCGCCGGCAATGGCGAGGCGATCCACCAGCGCGGTGTTCATCTCGGGAGAGAAGAACTGGTAGGAATTGCGCCCGCTGCCCTTGGCGTGATACATGGCCGCGTCGGCGTTGCGCATGAGGAGGTCGATGGAGTCGGCGTCGTCCGGGTACAGTGCCACGCCTACGCTGGCCGTGACGCGCATCTCCACGCCGTCGACCTGGAACGGCTTGGCCAGGCCCGCGTGCATATTGCCGACGATGCGGCTGACTTCGCCCGAATCGTGCACGCCGGGCAAGAGGGCAATGAATTCGTCCCCGCTCAGCCGGCAGATGGTGTCGGTGTCGCGAACGGAGCTCGTCAGCCGCGCGGCTACTGCCTTGAGCAGGGCGTCGCCCACCTGGTGCCCGAGCGAGTCGTTGATCTCCTTGAAGCGGTCCAGGTCGAGGAACACCACCGCCACGCGGCGGCGCTCGCGCCGGGCCATGGAAATGGCCAGTTGCAGCCGGTCGTTGAGCAGGGCGCGGTTGGGCAGTCCCGTGAGCGCGTCGTGATGGGCGATGAAGCGCGCCTGGGATTCGGTCTCGCGCCGCTGGGTGACATCCTGCGTGAGGCACAGCACGCGGCGCGGTACGCCGTCGGGGCTGGGCAGCACATCGCCACGGCTGTGCAGCCAGTGGCCCGTGCCATCGGCCCAGATCACGCGGTATTCCAGATTGAGCGGGCTGTGCCCGGCAAGGCAGAACTTGAGCGCATCGTCGAAAGTGGTGCGATCCTCGCCGATGATGATCTCGCGCAGCTGGGCCAGCGTGAAACCGTCGCCCGGCGCCAAACCGAAGAGATGCCGCATGATGTCCGAGCACTGGATGCGGCCGTCGCGCACGTCCAGCTCAAAGGTGCCCAGCTGGGCAAACTCGAAGGCAAATCGTTCGCGCTCCAGCATGCCGCGCAGCTGCCGCTCGCGCTCGACGCGCTCGCTAACGTCGTTCTGGATCCCGAGGAAGTGCGTGGCGTGCCCCCCGGCGTCCAGGATGGGGTCGACCGTGAGTTCATTCCAGAAGAATGAACCGTCCTTGCGCCGGTTGCGCATCAGTACCGTGCGGGTGCGGCATTCGTGGATGGCGCCGCGCAATTCGGCGCGCGATGAGGGCGCCGTCTCGTCACACTGCAGGAAGCGCGCGTTGTGTCCCAGAGCATCCGCGCGCGAATAGCCCGAAATGCGCTCGAAGGCGGAGTTGACATAAATCAGCGGGCAATCCGGCAGGCGCGCGTCCGCGATCATCACGCCAGTGGTGCTCTCTTCCAGGGCCCGCGACTGCAGGGCGTGGGCTTCCTCGTCCAGCTTGCGTTCCGTGATGTCGATGTGCGTGATCACGCAATGGCGCGGGGTCCTCGAATCGGCAGCCGGTGCCAGCGCTACGACGCTGGCCAGGAACCAATGCGGTCCATCCGTCATCGCACAGGGGTATTCCATCGAGAAATGCGCCAGCTCGCCTGCCATGACGCCCCGCAGGCCCTCGAGAAACTGGCGCGCGGACGCATCGCCATCGGCCGCAGCACGCTCGCATACCGACAGGTAGTTGGCCCCGATGCCGCCGGTCTTGGGACTGCCGTTACCTTCGGCCAGCAGTTCAACCCAGCGGTGATTCACGCTGACGATGATGCCTTCCGCGTCGATGACGCAGAGCTCCTCGGGGAGGGCGTCAATGGTGTCGCGGGCGAAACGCTCGGCCACCGCCAGGCGCTCGGTCATGCTGCGCAGGCGCCGCTCGACGTTGCGCTCGTCGGTGTTCTCGAGGAAGAGCAGCAGAACTCCCTCGAACTGCTGGTCGGGCCCGTAATAGGGCTGGGCGCGCAGGGTGTAGGAGTGATCGCCATCGATCTGGCGCACGTGCAGCGAGCGCGTCTCCACCACGCGGGCAACGTCCTGGGCAAGATCGCCCACGCTGATGGGCGGCGCGAGGCTGAAGAGCGATTCGCCAATGGGCTCGCCGTTCAAGCCGAACATCTCGTTGGCGCTGGCGTTGAGCAGGAGGACACGGCCTTTCGGGTCCACCACGATCAGGGGGAAGGTGAGGCTGTTCTTGACGTTGAGCAGCGCGGTGTTGAGGCCGATGAGCTCGTGGGTCTTGCCCTCGAGCTCATCGTTGACGGTGGTGAGCTCCTCGTTGGCCGATTGCAGTTCCTCGTTGGCGGTCTCCAGTTCCTCGTTGGACGACTGCAGTTCCTCGTTGGACGACTGCATCTCCTCGTTGAGCGACTGCAGCTCCTCGTTGGAGGTTTCCAGCTCCTCGATGACCGTGTGCAGGTGTTCGCGATTGGCGGTGAGCTGTTCCTCCAGCCCCGTCACCTTGTTGATGAGTTCGCTGCGCACCCGGGCCGCGCTGCGGTCGGCCGCGGCCAGGGCGGTGCCGGGCGCGGGCTCCGGCGGCAGCGCCAAAAACGAAACCATCAGGGGGCCGGGCTGGCCTTCCTCGCTGGGGATGCGCAGCACCGTCAGGCGCACGGGCGAGGGCAGCTCGTGGGAGTGCACCACCTGGGAAATCATGTCCTGGGTTTCGCGCTGCGCCCGCATGACCAGCGAACGCACATCGATGCGCAGGGGCCGGATCGCCATGCGGAAAAGATCGGCCGACATCTGGCCTTCGCCCAGGCGGATGAAGGGCGTGACATCGCCGAAGACATGGCGTACCGCCAGGCTGTCGTCGATGATGACCGATGGCGGCACCAGACGGCCGAACATGGCGCGCAGCAGCCGTTCGGGCATGGATTCGCGCTCGCGCACGGGGCGGGCGGCGAGCAGGCGCAAGCCCGGCGGGCGGACGGTCGCTACCGCCGCCGCGCTGGCTTCGCGGCTTTGCACCCGCGTATACAGGCGCGACCGCTCGTTACGCACGCGAAACAGGTCGGGGTTCTGGCCCGCGCTTTCGGAGCGGCCCAGGAAGAGCATGCCCCCCGGATTCAGCGCGTGGTAGAACGATTCAAACAGATGGGTCTGCAGCGCGGGACGCAGGTAGATCAGCACGTTGCGGCAGCTGATGAGGTCCAGGCGCAGGAACGGCGGGTCGCCGATGAGGTTGTGCACGGAGAAGATGAGGCTGTCGCGCAGGAACTTGGCCACGCGCCAGGTGTCGCCGGAAGGCACCAGATACCGCTGGCGCAATTCGGCCGGCACGCCGGCAAGGGCCGCAGCGCTGAACGTGCCTCGCCGCGCGCGCACGATGGCGCTTTCATCGAGGTCCGTGGCAAAGATGCGCAGCACCAGCTCGCGCTTTTGCAGCCGCATCGCCTCCTTGAAGAGAATGGCCACGGAATAGGCCTCTTCGCCGGTGGCGCAGCCGGGCACCCACACCCGCACTTCGTCGCCATCGCCGTGCCGCGACACCAGTTCCTGCAAGGCCGCATCCAGGGCCTTGAAGGCTTCGGCGTCGCGGAAGAACGTGGTCACGGAGATGAGCATCTCGCGCATCAGGCGCGAGACCTCGGGTGCATGGCGCCGCATGTAGTCGGCGTAGGCTTCCAGGTCGGGCGACGCCGTGGCCAGCATGCGACGCTTGAGGCGCCGGCGGAAAGTGCCTTCCTTGTAGAGGCCGATTTCGAATCCGGTTTCCCGGCGCACCATGGCGGCGATCCGCTCCAGCGGCGGTGCACTCGCGAGCGCGGCGGCCGCCTCGGGCACGGCGGCGGGCTGGTCCTCGAGGTTGCCCAGGCGCCGGCCAATCTCATCGGGTGCCAGCACGTGCCGCACGCAGCCCGTTTCTATTGCAGCGCGGGGCATGCCGTCGTAGCGGCAGGTGGCCGGCTCCTGGGCTATGGTTAGACCGCCATTGGCATGGATGCGGCGCATGCCCAGCTGGCCGTCGTGCCCGGTGCCTGACAGGACGACACCGATGGCGCTGGCCCCGCACTGCTCGGCCAGCGAGGTGAAGAAATCATCCACGCTGGGCTTGGGCGTGCCGGGCTGCGTGGCGCGCGTGAGGCGCAGGCGTCCGTCCTCGTAGCGGATGTGGGAGCTGGCGGGCGTGACGTGTATGGTGTCCGCGCGCGGGCGCTCGCCGTCGACCACCTCCGCCACCGGCAAGGCGGCCTCGCGCGCCAGCAACTCAACCAGCATGCTGCGGTGCGTGGGCGACAGGTGCTGGACGATGACGATGGACAGCCCACGGCCTGGCAGTACCTCGCGCACCAGTGCGCGCAGGGCATCGAGGCCACCGGCCGATGCACCTATGCCCGCTATCAGCGTGATGCTGCCCGGGGCGATGGCTTCCGCACCCAAGCGCTGGTTGGCGCGGCGCTGCCGCGCAGGTGCCTTGGGGTCGCGCGGCTTCACGGCGCGCTTGCGGGCCGCGATCGCTGGCAGGGGTGCGGATGCTGCCACGGCGACGTCGACTGAAAGGGTCGACGCATCGACGTCACGCATGGCTTCCCAGGCAACATCGAAGGGCAGTGAGGAATCCGCAGGGGCGGCAAGGGTGTGCACGGGGCCAGCAGGTGTCGACCTGCGGCGTGTCGCGGTTGGCTGCTTGGGCTTGCCCGATGCCATGTACTCCGCTTTGGTGAAGCCCGTTGTCGCCCGCCGGTGGGGCGCCAAAAAGTCAGCGTCTGCACACCCGGGGTGCCGAACATGGCTCGGCACCGTCTTCGCCCGGCCCACGAATGGACTAGCGCGAGTGAAGGATGCGCGAATTTATGTACAGATTCAACAAATTAGGGTGCGCTGTAGGGGCATGTAGCCTAAATACGGTACGGCGTTCAACGGGCTTGCGTGGGGGCTGCGGGGTCGGGCGTACAGACAATCACGACCCGATACCGGTTGGCAAACGCACGACGAACGTCGTTCCCTTGCCAGCCTCGCTGTCCACGTGAATGCTGCCATGGTGCAAGTCGATAACCATCTTGACCAGGTAAAGGCCTATGCCGGTGCCAACCACACCCTTGACGTTGCTCCCCCGGTGATAACGCTCGAACAGGTGCTCACGATCTGCCGCCGGTATGCCGATGCCCTGGTCGGAGATGGCCACGGTCTGCCAGCCGGGCTCGGCCTGCGCCCGCACTTCGACCAGACCACCATCCGGCGAATACTTGATGGCATTGGACAACAGGTTGCTGAAGGCCTGGTACAAAAGGCCGGGGTCGCCCATCATCGCCCGCGGCCACTGGCGGAGGTTCTCCACGATGTGCGCACCGGGGGTGATGTCGCGGTAGGTCTGGCAGACCTCATGGAGCAGTTCGCACAGATCGATCCGCACCGGGTGGTAGTACAGCTCGGCGCGCCCGTCAAAGAGCTGGAGTGAGTTGAGCAGGCGATCGATCAGATTGGTCATGCGGCGGACCGCCATGCGTACGCGCTTGACGCGATCCACCAGCTCCACAGGAGATAGCCCGCGGTCCGGCAGCTTGAGCAGGCGCTGCGCCTGGCCGTCGATGACCGTGAGCGGCGTGCGGAACTCGTGCGAGGCCATGGAAACGAAGTTGCGCTGCAGATCGGTCAAGCGCTGCTCGTGGGCCAGCTTCTCGGCAAACATCTCGGCCTGCTGGCGCAGGCCATGCTGGCTGTGCGCCAGCTCAATGGCGTTTTCGCGAAATACGACGATGGCGCGGGCCATTTCGCCGATTTCGTCGAGGCGCGTGGTTCCGGAGGTCCCGATATCCGTCTGGTTGGCAGCCAGCGAGCGCATGCGCGCGGCCATTTCCAGCATGGGGTCGAGGACGCTGGTGCGAATGTGGCGCGTCATCAGCACACTCATCAGCACCAGGAGGGTGACCCCGAGCATGATGAGATAACGGGTTCGCTGGAATATGGCCTCAGCCCGGTCGCTGGCGTCCTTGGCGCTGGCCACCGTGAGATTGGTCAGCAAGCCCAAGGCATCGCTGGCCGCGGAGTAGGCCGTGCGCGAGCGTGAAAGGTAAAGTGTGGTGCCCTGCGGCTTATTGCCGTTTCCGGACAGGCGCACGACCTCCTCGGCCAGCATGCGGTATTGACCCCAGTCCTGCCAGAATTCGCGCCAGAGTTCATCTTCCGCGGGGTCGTGCGGAAGCCTTTCGTAGCTCGCTCTCGCGCCGGCAATCGCCGCGGACAGTTCAGCCAGCTCACCTTCGTCTTTGCTCATTTCACGGGCAGTGGATGCCAGCAGATGACTGGCTTCGGCCGCCCGAAAATCCGAGGTGGCATTGTTCAGGTCACCCAGGAGCCGGGTGCTGACCAGCCAGCGGTCGCGGATCTGAGCCGACGCCGCATTGACCTCGGCAAGCCGCCAGATATTGAACACGCCAAAGGCAACCAGCAGCAGGCCAAATACGGCGAATATGGCCGACAAGCGGTTGCGGATCGAGTTGCGGTTGGGCATCATCGAGATACATTGTCCCATCGGCCCCAAAGCCTGGGTCGAGACGCCCGCCTCCGCGTCAGCGGCGCCACCATCGAACCTAAATTCCCGCCATGGCCGAAGACCGCAAGCGCATTCTTTGCATCGAGGATGACCGCGAGACCGCGGCTCTGCTGGTTGAAGACCTTGACGAGCGCGGCTTCGATGTCATCCTGGCGCACGACGGCGCCGCCGGCCTGGCAGCCATACTGCGTGATCACCCGGACCTGGTGCTGTGCGACATCAGCATGCCCGCGATGTCCGGATTCGAGGTTCTCGATCAGCTCACTTCCTTGTCGCCGCGATTCCGCGACATGCCGTTCATCTTCCTTACCGCGCTCACCGACCGCGACAACGAGCTCAAGGGCCGCACCGGCGGCGCGGACGATTACGTCCACAAACCCATCGACTTCGACGTGCTGGCAACCATCATCAGCGCGCGCCTGGCGCGCGTTGCCCGCATGGACATCTGGCCGCGCTCGATTGATCTGACTCAGCGCGAAATCGAGGTTCTCACCTGGTCGGCGCGGGGCAAGACCTCCGATGAAATCGGCGGCATCCTGGGCTTGAGCAAGCGGACCGTCGACTTTCATATGGACAATGCACGAATCAAGCTTGGCGTGAGCAATCGCACACAGGCCGTCGTCAAGGCTGTTACAGGACGACTTATCGATCCCTGACCTGAGGGACTGGGGCGCTGCTTGGCGCTTGCCGATTTGCGGCCGGCGGTGCGGCCGGCTTCGCATGGACGGGCGGCTTCGGTTCGGAAGCGTGTTCGCGCGTGACGTGGCGCGGAGCACCGCCCGCCTTGACGTTAGCGCTCTTCGGGGCGGCGGCTGGCGCAGCCGTGGCGCGATGATTTCGGTCGGCTATTCCGACGCTCGACGCCAGGCGCAGCGGGCGGTGCGCTTCGGGGGCGTTTGGTTTGATGAGCGCGCCGGCGGGAACGATTGGAAACCGCACCCCAGCCGTCACATGGCCTTGGGGGATTTTCGGACCGCCAATCGAGGCTGCGCCATTACGTGCCGGAGTGCCGGCGGCAGCATCGATTGGGCGTTGCTGCGGCGCTGCCCAGGCCGGGGAGCCAAACACCAGCGCCGCCGCCCAAGCTGCACGCAGCGCTCGCGAAAGCTTCGCCCCTTTGCCAAACCACGCGAGCGGCGCGTCGCCCGCTTGCGGCTTGCGCCCTTTGGCCGAGGTCGGACCGGGTTCAGTGCTGCGCATGGCTAGCTGTTTTCATGCGCATGTTCATCGGGGTCTGGCGCGCGCTCCCGGACCCGGTCCTTTTGCAAGAACAGGGTCTGCAGGGCCGGCACGACCAGCAGCAGCAGGGCCGGGCCGATCAGCAGACCACCGACGACCACGGTGGCAAGCGGCCGCTGTACCTGGCTGCCAATACCGTGCGACATCGCGGCGGGAAGCAAGCCAATGCACGCCGACAGCGCCGTCATCAGCATCGGCCGCATCCGTTGCTCGGCTGCGTGGGCCATGGCGTCGATATTGCCCATGCCACCCGCGCGCGTCTGGTGGTAATAGGTGATGACCAGAATGCCGTTCATGACGGAGACGCCAAACAGCGAGATGAAGCCGATGGCCGCGGATATGCTGAAGGGCAGGCCGGTGAGATACAGCGCCAGGATTCCACCGCCAATGGCAAACGGTATGCCGGCCAGTGCCAGAAGGCTATCGCGCAGGGAATTGAACAGGCCGTAGAGCAGGGCGACGATGAGGATAAGGCTCAGCGGCACCACGACCGACAAGCGCTTTTGGGCCTTCTGCAGGTCTTCGAATTCACCGGCCCAGATCAACCGGTATCCGGTGGGTAGTTTCACATTGTGCTTGATGCGTTCCTGGGCCTCGGCAACCGTGCTGCCCAGGTCGCGGCCCCGTACGCTGAACTTGATCGGGATTAGGCGCTGGATGGTCTCGTGGTAAATGTATGAAGCGCCGGTATCGAGGCTGATCGTAGCCAAGTCGCGCAGGGGAATATAGGCGGTCGCACCCGCGGGAGTTGCGTAACCCACCTTGATATTGCCAACCGCCTCAATGCTGTTGCGAAACTTGGGGGCGACCCGCACCGTAAGGTTGAAGGTTCGGTCACCCTCGAGCACGGTAGTTGCCACGGCACCACCCATGGTGGCCTGGATGACGGTGTTCACGTCACCCGTGTTCAGGCCGTAACGGGCTGCCTTTTCCCGGTCGATCTTGATGTTCAAGTTGGGTTGGCCCAGGACGAAGAAGATGCCCAGGTCGGCGACCCCACGGACCTGCTGCATTTCCGTTTGCACCTGGTTGGCGAGTTTTTCCAGTATCTCCAGGTTGGGGCCGATGATCTTGACCGAATTGGCGCCCTTGACACCGGAGATGGCCTCCTCGACGTTGTCCTGTATGTACTGGGAGAAGTTGAAATTGACGCCGGGCAACGCTTCGGTGAACTCCTTTAGCAGTTGCTCCGTCAGCTTTTCCTTGGTGAGTCCGGATGGCCATTCATCGTAGCTTTTCAGGGGGACGAACAATTCGACATTGGAGAACGGCGAGGCATCGCTGCCGTTGTCGGGACGGCCATGCTGCGAGACCACGGTAATCACTTCCGGGTGGCGCAACAGGATCTCGCGCATCTTTCGGGTGGCCTCGGTTCCCCCGTCAAGGGACATCGTCAGCGGCATTGCCGCGCGTATCCAGTAGTTGCCTTCTTCCAGTGCCGGCAGGAATTCAGAGCCCAGGCGCGTTGCCAGCAGTCCCATTGCCACCAGGAACACGACACCAGAGGCAACCGTCTGCCGGCGGTGCGCCAAAGTCCATGTCAGCATTGGCGTATAGGCCTTACGTATCCAGCGCACCAGGAAGGTCTCGACTTCTTCGAGGTGCGCCGGCAGCATCATGGCTGCCAGAACCGGGGTGATGGTGAAGGTTGCGAGCAGCGCACCGGCCAATGCGTAGCCGTAGGTGCGCGCCATGGGTCCAAAGATCTGACCCTCTACGCCCTGCATGGTGAACAGCGGCACAAACGCTGCCACGGTTATGGCCACCGAGAAGAACACGGCCTTGTCGACCTGCAGCGCGCTGATGTAAATAAGGCGCATGCGATTTGTCCACGGGCGATGATCGACGCTATGGCGATGAGTCGGGTCGGACCCGAGCTGGCCCTCGGCGAGGTCTTCCAGCATCGACTTGCGCGCTTCCTTGCTCGCCTGCAGATTGCGAAATACGTTCTCGACGAGGATAACTGCCGAGTCGATGATGATGCCGAAGTCGACAGCGCCGATGGACAGCAGGTTGGCGTCCTCACCGCGCAGCACCAGGATGATGATGCTGAACAGCAGCGCGAACGGGATGTTCATCCCGACGATGATGGCGCTGCGCAAGTCTCCCAGGAAAATCCACTGGATCAGAAAGACCAGCAGGCAACCAAAGATCAGGTTGTGGAAGACCGTGTGCGTGGTCACCTCCACCAGCGAACTGCGGTCGTAGTACGGCACGATCTTCACCCCGGCGGGAAGCGAGCCGTCGTGGTTGAGCTTTTCCACGGCGTCCTTGATCTTGGGGATCATGTCGTTGGTGTGCTGCGTTCGACCCATGACAACGATTGCCGCGGCAACATCGTCTTCATGGTCGCGCCCCGCAATGCCTAGGCGGGGCACGTGACCGATGTAGACACGGGCAATGTCCTTGACCCTGACAGGAACGCCGTTGACCTGGGTGAGGACCACATTCTGGATGTCGTCGACCCGCGTGCCTTTGGTGAGATCGTCGTCGCCACCGCTGTTGACAAGACCGATGCCGCGGATGTTCACCGACTGCTGACCGATGTTGATCTCGCGGCCACCGACATTGATGTTGGCGTTGCCCAGCGCCTGGAGCAGCTGCGGCACGGTGACGCCATAGCCCTGCAACTTGTTGAGATCAGCCTCCACCTCGAATTCCTTGGTGGTTCCGCCCCAGCTGTTGATCGCCACGATGCCGGGGATGGTGGAGAGGCGGCGCGCGATGATCCAGTCCTGTACCGTGCGCAGGTTCGTCAGGCCAAAATGTGGCGGACCAACCACCTGGTAGCGGTAGACCTCGCCCACCAGGCTCGATTGCTGAATCTGGGGAATCTGGTTCTGCGGCAGTGCCACGTTCTGCTGCAGGCTCAGTGCCGCCTGGGTGTAGGCGAAGAAGAAGTCGACGCCATACTTGAACGTGACGCGCACGAAGCTCAGTCCGTAGAAGGACGTCGAGCGGATGTTGTCGATACCCGGGGTGGAGTACAGACCGATCTCCATGGGGATCGTGTAATACCGTTCCATCTCCTCCGCGGACAATCCGGCTGCCTGGGCCGTGATCTCCAGGATCACCGGCGCCGGGTTCGGATATGCCTCGACGTTGAGTTCGCTGACGGCGATGGCACCGCCGCCCAGGAACACCGAGAGGAACAGCAGAATGATGGTGCGTCGGGTCAAGCCGAACGCGAGTATGCCCTTCAGCACGATGGTGATCTTTCGGTTGGGCCCCGGGTGACAGGGCGGTGACGATCAGGAATCGGGGGCGGCAACCAGCATGTTGCTGAGGAAGATGGCGCCATCCGTCACTACCAGTTGCCCGGGCTGCAGGCCTTCGGTGATCTGGTCGAGTCCATCCTGCTGCAGGCCGATAGAAACAGTCCTGCGGGTGAAATGGCGGCGATCCGTGGTGACCCAGACGGACATGGTGCCGTCGCCTTCGCGCACGACGCCATTGAAAGGCACGGCGACCGAGTCGAGCGCAGTGCCGGTCTGGATCACGAAGGTGGCCAGCATTCCTGCGCGCAGTTCGTGCTTGGGATCGCGCACCTCGGAGCGCACGACGACGGTGTGGGTGTTGGGGTCGATGGATTCGCCAATGGCGGTGATCTTGCCCAGGAAGGTCCGCTGCGGCAGGGCCAGCACGCCCACGTTTACGGCCTGACCCACGCGAAACAGCGGGCTGTCGCTTTCAGCAACATTGGCCACCATCCAGACGCTAGATACGTCGGAGATGGTGAACGGCGCCGGAGAATTTCCCGGCTGGACGAGGAGGCCAGGCTGCGCCATGCGCGCCGTGATGCGCCCTGCCACTGGAGCGGCTACCACCAGCGCCGGATCAATGCGGCGGCTGGAGATGATGGTGTCGATCTGCGCATCCGTCTTGCCAAACACCCGCACGGCTGCGCGCGCTGCCTTGAGTGCGCCCTCGGCGGCCTGCTGGTCGGACACAGCCTGCTCCATGTCCTTTTCGGCAATGCCCTTGGTCTGATAGAGCTCGCGGGCACGCTTGAGGACGGCGCTGGTGAGGTCGGACATGCCCGCGGCGGCGATCAGTGCGGACTCGGCCTGGACCAGATCCGGGCTGTCTATGGTGTAGAGCGTCTTTCCCTTGGCGACCGGGTCACCCACATCGCCGTAGGCCTCGATGATCTTGCCCTGGTAGGGTGGGAAGACCGGTACGGAACGGTTTTCGTTGAAGTCGATATTGCCAACCGCGGTGCGTTGCAGGGCAAAGGCATGGGTCGCCGCGATGTCCACCTTCAGCCCCTTTACCTGCGCCTCGGAAAGGTCGACGCTGTCCTTGACGGCAGGCGCGGCGGGCTTGGGCGCGTCCGGCTCGGCAGCCGTAGCAGTTCCCGGCCCGGCGCCGCCATGGGGATGGCCGGGTAAAAAAACGCCAGCGGCCACAAGCGCCAGCATGATCGCGCCTGCCCCGAGTAGCAGGGGAATATTTTTGAATCGCATGATGTCATCCGGCTAACCGACACCTGCATGATCTGTGGTGGGCCCGTTGACGGTCAACTGGGAGAAGTCACAGTTTTCGAAGCAGGCGTCGCTACCTAGAATCATCCGCATCGTCGGCACGTCGGCAACGGATACGGAAGGCCCCCATTGAAGCCACTGTTGAGTCGGCTGCGCAGGTCTCGCGGCAAATTGCGCGAATGGATCGCGCCCAGCGTCACGCTAGGGTCCACCGACAGGCCCCCCCATAGGCGGGGATTGTTCGCGGTGTTGCCCCTTGCCTTGCTGGCCTCATGTGCGGTGGGACCGGACTACCATCGACCGACCATCGATACCGGCACCGGGTACGCGCCGGGTGCAACAGCCGGAGCAGCGCCGGCGCTGCCCGCGCAAGGCGCGGACCCGCAGCATTTCCAGATGGGTCGCGAAATCGAATTTGCCTGGTGGACGCAGTTCCAGTCGCCGCAGTTGAACAAGCTGGTGGAGCAGGCGCTGCAGGCCAACCCGACGATTACGTCGGCGCAGGCGGCCCTGCGCCAGGCCATGGAGTACGTTTACGCGCAGCAGGGCTACTTCTACCCGACGATTGGCGCCGACTTCAATTTCGAGCGCCAGAAGCTGGCCGGCAACAACGGCGGCAATTCGCCGGGCGTGCAGGGCAACGGTACCGTGATCTCCACCTACCAGAACCCCGGCGGGCCGCCGCCATACAACGAACCAGTGGTCTACAACTTCAACACGGCACAGCTGGTACTGGGCTATACCCCGGACGTGTTCGGTGGCAATCGCCGGCAAGTGGAAAGCCTGCGCGCACAGGCCGACTCGCTGCGCTATCAGATGGAAGCCACGTACATCACGCTGTCGAGCAACGTGGTGGGCGCTGCCATCCAGGCCGCGTCGCTGCGCTCGCAGATCCAGGCTACGCAGGCATTCATCGACCAGAACGCCCAAGCGCTGGACGTATTGCGCAACCAGTTGCGCCTTGGTTACGCGATGCGCATCGACGTCGCGCAGCAGGAACTCGCGCTGGCACAGGCCCGGGCGTTGCTGCCGCCGCTGCAAAAGCAGCACGAGCAGACCCGTGACCTGCTGCGCGCCTTGTGCGGCAACCTGCCCGGAACAGCCGTGGATGACGACTTCGATCTGTCCGCGCTGCAGTTGCCAGCCGAACTGCCGCTCAGCGTTCCGGCGAAACTCATCGAACAGCGCCCGGATGTGCGTGCCGCCGAAGAGCAGCTACATGCGGCCAGCGCAGAGGTCGGAGTGGCGCTGGCCAACCGTCTGCCGCAGTTCACCATCACGGGGGCGATCGGTGGCAACGCCTCCAAGATCAACCAGATGTTCAAGACGGGCGGCCCGTTCTGGAACATCGTCGGCGATGTCGCCCAACCTATTTTCGATGGGGGCACCCTCCTGCACCGCGAGCGCGCTGCCGACCAAGCGCTGACGCAGGCTCGGGAGCAGTACCGAGCGGCGGTCATCACGGCGTTCCAGAATGTGGCGGACACGCTGCATGCGATCGAATCAGACGCCAGCGCCCTGGCGGCCGCGGCGGAAACCGAGCGTGCCGCCAAGGAAGTATTGCTTGTCACGCAAAAGCAGTACGACGTCGGTTACGTCAGCTTCCTCGTACTGCTGGGCGCACAGGAGTCCTACCAGCAGGCAGTGGTGTCCCTGGCCCAGGCACGTACCAACCGGCTGGGCGACACGGCGGCGCTATTTCAGGCACTCGGTGGTGGGTGGTGGAATCGCGAGGATGCGAAAACGCTAGCGGCAAGTTCACCGGCACGGTAGGCAGCAGGGCGGGCGCTGCTTGCGAAGGCCGCATGGGGGCCGAGGGTCTGGGCCCGTGCGCGCTTTATACGCAAAAGACGACGAAAAGTTGGCGCGCCCGGCAGGAATCGAACCTGCGACCCTTGGCTTCGGAGGCCAATACTCTATCCCCTGAGCTACGGGCGCGGAGGGACGGAGTTTACCTGCTGCCGGAAAACCGGCTGTGGGGCCAGAAAACCCGTCATTTCGGCAGATACCACCCGCGCAAATGCGACACATTCATGTACACGGCGTGCAGGGCTGGCTCTATACTTGTTGCGCCGCAATATAGTGCTACGCGGCATCGCATCAAACCCGCAATTGCGACGCACAGGCCCTGACCCTTACTGCGGGACACCGTCCCGCGCGGAGTCCCAAATGAAGACGCAATCGTCTGTCGGCTCTTATATCCCACGTCCGCTGTTGCTGATCCTGGCCTCCTGCCTGCCGGTGGCGGGGGCCTGCTACTACCTCTCGCAGATCCGTGATGTGCACCCTGCGCCCGAGGCGATGAGCGCCGCCGCGGTTGCCGCGCGGCTTGCGCCGGTAGCGCATGTGTTGCCGCCGGCGACGGACACGAAAGTGGCCTCCGCCTACCCGGCGATGTCCAGCAACAACTGATTGGCTGTTGCGTAGCGGCGCACGGCTTCGCTGCGCCGCAACCGCCGGCATTGCATTAGCGGTTCCAGCACTGCCCGATGGCGGTGAGCGTGGCGCCAGTGGCAGTAGCCGTTGTCTGGCCAAGCGCACCTTTCGTGCCAGCGTTATCCAGCGTCAGCGTGCCACAGTCGGTGTCGGTAAATGTTGGCGCGGCCTGCAAGGTGAAGCCTTGACCGGGCGGTACTGCGACGGTTGGGTCCACCGAAAAAGTCACGGCATAGTCGGTGGCAGTTGTCGTTGGAACCGTCACGGCAAGTCCGGGGGGTACAGGCGCGCCCCGCGCGCAGGAATTGGCGTCCGTATAGCTATAGCACCCAGACTGGCTGTAGATGCGCTCCATGTACTGCGCCGCCTGCAACAGAGCCGTTTTCGCCTCTGCGCGCTTGCCCCGCACCACATAGGCCGAGTACGACGGAATGGCAATGGCCGCCAGCAAGGCCACCACCGCCAGGACAATCAACAACTCCGTGAGCGTGACCCCGCGCGCACGATTTCCCGGCGCTGGCCAGCGACGCGCCAGGCCGCGCTGGCCAGCGGGGTAACGCAGCAGCGTGCGGGTCTTCATTGCGCCACCTCGTGCCAGGAGATGCGGCCCTGGCCGTTATTGACTTTGTCGCGATTGCAGTCGACGTTGGGCGGACAGGTG
>Ga0209698_10002426_pt1 | contig 21165 bp, 16 predicted proteins | sample LitLauG_LLR_2012_FD_187203 | JGI IMG/M metagenome (GOLD analysis project Ga0209698, IMG submission 187203) | Freshwater sediment microbial communities from Pennsylvania, USA - Little Laurel Run_MetaG_LLR_2012 (SPAdes) (version 2) | ecosystem: Environmental > Aquatic > Freshwater > Creek >...
TTCTCCATTTCCCTTCCGCGGGCGGATCATGACACTACTTCCAGACGGTAACCAACCGGTTCAATCGACAATTGGCGGGGTGACCTATAAGGGAAGCTACTGGGTCGACAATGACAAGCAGCTTGTCAATGTGTCCGCCGATTTTGGCAAGAGAAGCACCCCCGCGCTCAAGCGCCACCACGATCAGCGCATCCGTGACAAGGCCAACGAGTCGGCAGCGCTGAACCTGTTTCGCGCAATGGTCTATAAGCACCTGCAGGCGCCCAAGGCGCCATAACAAGCAACCGCACGAAACGCGATACGTCGATTGCGCCAGGCACCTCGGGCGCGCGTGGCGTATCCATGGCGTATGCGAGGGGCCTTCAGCGCGCCAGGAGACGTTGGCGCAGCTGCAGCGCCGTTTGCGGGCGCGCGGCCGGGTCGAGCTCGAGGCAGGCCTTCGTGACGGCCAGGACGTGTGGCGAGTAGGCGCGCTCCAGGATCTCCAGGACGATCGGAATGCGGTCCTCGCGATTGCGCAAGGGCGCCTCCTGCGGCGCTTTGCCGCACAGGCAGGCGAACATGCAGGCGCCGATGCCATAGACGTCGCTCCAGGGGCCGACGACGCCGGTGCGTTCGCTGGTCTCGGGCGCCGCGAACCCCGGAGTGAACATCGGAATGACCGAACCCGAATCGCGACCCACCGTGCGTCGGGCCGTGCCAAAATCGATGAGCTTCGGCACGCCGTCGAGCTGCAAAAAGACGTTTGCCGGCTTGAGATCAAGATGCAGCAACTTGCGGTCGTGAACCTCCTGCAGGCCATCGAGCAGCCGGGAGAAGAGGTCAATGATGAAATCCTCGGAAAGTACCGCGATGCGGCCTTCCACGCGTTCGCGCAGAATGTGTCCCTGCAGAGAAATCCCCTCGATGTACTGCATAACCATGTAGATCGTCTCATTTGCGCGGATCAGTTCGAGCACCTGCACGATGTTCGGATGGTCGATTGTCGCGAGGATGCGCGCCTCTTCGAAAAAGGCGGTCAGGCCGTGCTTGTAGGTGGCGATATGCTCGGCACCGATATACGGAACCAGGTCTCCCGGCCGGCGCAGGGCACGGTCCGATGGCAGGTATTCCTTGATGGCCACGCACTCGCCGCTTTGCTCGGAAAATGCGAGATAGACGATGGAGAATCCGCCGCTCGATAGGGCGTTCAGTATGCGGTACTCGCCGATCACGGCGCCCTCGGGAAGCGGGGCGGAGTTCTTCGATTTCATCGGGGCAGGGCCCTTGGTGCCGATGGCTTGGCGCTGAGCGGGACCGGTAGCATAGCGTTCCCAGCACAATATCGCCGGCGCACGCTTGGGGCCTTGGGCAAGCCCCTGGATGCAATCAGGGCGCCGCCCCCAGGTATTTCAGGTGGGCGCCACAGTGTGCCGTACAGTCCGTCGCGCCAAAACCCGGCACGAGGACGATGCCCGGCGACGCTTGGTTCAAGCGGCATTCGCCCAGGGGCGAACGAACGACCGAGGCGATGCGCACGCCCGGCGCGCTTAGCAGATAGTCAATGTGCCAGCGCAGCGCCTTTGCGCAACGCAGGTGCCGGGCGATTCGCGCTTCCAGATACCGGGTCGCCGACCCGCTATAAACATACGTGCCAGCGGGAAATTCAAAAGTGCCAATCCTGCCGACCGCGCGGCGCAGGGGCTGGCTCACCTCGATGATCAGCTGGTAGCTGATGTCGCGTTTCAACAATGTGCCGCGCGCGGCGACTTCCGGTGGGCGAAATGCCTCATACGGGGGGCCCTGTAGCAGGCGTTCAAAGCGTCAGTTGAAAACCATCGATGATCGCGGCCGGTGTCGTTATGGAGGCGAGTTGGCGGCTCCCATAGGTATCGCTGTTAGGCCGGAATTCCGGGCTGTCGGTCAGACCCACCAGTCCTGCGCCGAACATGCGCAGCGCCTCGTCGTCAAAGCGCATCACGTGGATCGGCGCGATCAGCCTGCCGTGCTCCACCCAGAAGCAGGCAAAGCGGGTCATCCCGGTCATTCGCCCGGCCTGGCGATCGCTGTAGTTGAGGTACCACAGGTTGCTCACGTACAGGCCGGTGTCCAGCGTTTCGAGCAATGCGCCATGGGCAATGTTTCCGCCGGCAAGATGCAACGAGTCGGGAAATTCCTCTTCCCCGGCGCCATTGTGTTGCACATGGTACTCGGCCGCGGAGCGCGGCGAGTTCAAGGTTCCGCCCGTCGCGGGCATCTTGCCGTCTTGCACTAGCGCAACGCGCTCGGGTCGCAAGAATCCAGTGGCGGTAAACGCTGGTGCAGTGCCGCTACCCAGCGCTTCCTCGAGCGTGAAGCGCGGATCAAAGTGTGCGTCTCCGCGCTCCAGGCGCATCAGCGAGCTCACACCGGTGCGCCGCGCCTTGAGGGAAAAACCTCCCCAGCTCAAGAGGGCAAGCAGGTCCACCATGGCGGAAACGGACAGCGCTACACGATACTTGCCGGGGCTGAGCGTGCGCGCTTCGCGCTGCAGCAGCGGCACCTGACGCTTTGCGTCCTCCAGCTTGGCCGCAAATGCGGTCTTGTCCCAGTGTCGCCCTGCATAGGCCGTCTTCACGGCCTTGTCCGCGCGGTGATACAGACACCAGTCAAAGTGAAAACTTTCCACACGGTGCCAGTGGCGCGACCCCAGGCTGTCGGCAAAGGCATGTATCACCGGCCCACCGGCATAAAAGCCGACAAAATCCGGCTTTGGCTCGCCGCCCGCCAGTTCATGCACCTGGGCGATCACGCCTTCTGCCGCCGGCAATGTGCCGCGTTCATCGCGGTGACTGCGTGTCGCGGCGTCCGGGCGCAGCAACCAAGGATCATCCGGAATCAGGTCAAGCTGGCCCACCAGTAGCGTGCGCTCTTCTTGCAAGCGCCGGGCGTCGATACCCGGCTCCCCGGACAGGGTGAGCGTGCTTTCGGCCCGCCGCAGGCCCCGCTCCACCGCGATGGTCGCGTAGGCCTGTTGCACGGTTGTTGCCTGGCGCAGCGCCGCGTGGTTGAAGCGCAAGAAGTCACTCGCCTCGGCACGCAGGTACAGGCTGGTGCGGTCGACGGACGCCTCGGCTCGCAGCAGCGCATCGGCCAGTTCTTCGAATTGCGCGGCATGGGTGTAGGCCTCCGGGGTCCGGCCCGCGGTTCCGTCCATCATGCAAGAGCGCTCACAGGGCGCCTCCGAACACGTCCACAGAGGAGAACATGCAGGCAGGCGAAGCGTGGCCCACGCGAATCACCTGGGCCGGTTCACCCTTGCCGCAATAGGGCGTCCCCATTACCTGGGCCGTGGCTGCATCCCCGACCATCGCCAGGGAGCGCCAGAAGGTGGCGCTTATGCCGCGGTAGTTGGGGTTGCGCACGACCTCGGCGAGCCGTCCCCTGCGCACCATGCGCGCGTATTCGCAGCCGAACTGGAACTTGTTGCGCGAATCATCGATGCTCCAGGAACAGTTGGTTTGCATCACGATGCCCAGGTCCATGCTCGTGACCATCTGATCGAGGCTGCTGTTGCCGGCCTCGACATTGAGGTTGCTCATGCGGTCGATCGGCGCGCGGTTCCACCCGGCTGACCGGGTCGTTGCGACGCCGCCCACGTCGAAGCCGCGCGCCCGCGCGCGTGCCTGGGAAAGCAGGCCACCGAGGGGCCGCTTGAGCAGTCCGCGCTCGATCAGCAGCGCGCGCTGCGCTGGAGCCCCGTCATCGTCAAAGGCAAAGCTGGCAAATTCATGCGGCCGCGAGGGGTCATAGCTCACATTGAGCAGCTCACTGCCATATTGATAATTGCCGAACATATCCAGGGTTACAAAGCTGGTCCCGGCAAAATTTCGCTCGTCGCCCAAGATGCGGTCCAGTTCCAATGGGTGCCCGATGCTCTCGTGGATCTGCAGCATCATCTGGTCCGGCATGAGGAGCAGATCCAAGCGCTGGCTCGGGCAGACGGGAGCTCCGACCAATTCCAGCGCTTCGCGCGCCACGCGCGGACCTTCCGTGTCGCGGAATCCGGCGCGATCGAGCACCTCCACGCCGCCTTGTTGGCAAAAACCGTTGTATTGGCCCGCGCTCGAGCGCACCTGCGTGACGCCGTTGGCATGCGCCGTAACTTCCAGGGAGGGCGTCATGAACTCCCATTGCTGTTCCGTGCGGGCGCCGTCACTGGTGAAATACAACTGGTGGGTGCTGACGTTGCGCAGCGTCGCCCGCCGGTCGACAATTCTTGGGTCAGTGCCCGTTGCTGCGCACACCTCTTGCAGCCAAGCAAGCCTTTCCGGAAGCGTCGAGCGCGCCGCCGGGCGCTCGACATTGCTCGTGTAGGTTCCGGACACCGCCGGGCGCGTGACCCGCTCGTAATCGATCACGCAGCGCCCGGCCCCGGCGCGTGCCAGGGCCCGAGCGCGCTCGAAGGTCGCGGCCAGGCCGGCGTCCGAGGTGTCCGAACACGCGGCATAGCCCATGCCACCGTCGACCACCGTCACCATCACCCCTTCGTCGTGCGCGCGCCGTGGTGCCTCGGCAACGCTTTGCCGTACGCACAGTTGTTCGGAGAATTCCCGAACGCCACGCACCGCCCAGTGGGTGGTGCTGGCCGGCAGACGCTCGGCGACACGCCGTGCGTTGGATTCCAGCGTCTCGAACATGCGGCTTCGCGCTCCGGGTCTAGTCTGGGTCGGGGGACATTACCGATAGACGCGAACCGGCGCAAGCACCGCTATACGCCGCACGTGGGTATTCGCGCCAGCGCGGTGTGCTGCTTACGGGCCGGGCTTGCGGAATTTCAGCACGAAATTGTCCGCCTCCCCGATCGCGAGGTACTTGTCCCGGTCCTGGTCCTTGAGGGTAAGCGTTGGCGGCAGGGTCCATACGCCCTTGGGCCAGTCCTTGGTGTCGCGCGGGTTGGCGTTGATTTCCGAGGCGCCGACAAACTCGAATCCGGCCTGGCGCGCCAGTTCGACGGCGTAGTCCTGGCGCACGTAGCCATTGTCGGCCTTGGGGTCCTGGGGTGCGTCGGCACGCCCCCGGTGGTCCTCGATTCCCAGAATACCGCCTGGCTTGAGTGCGCGGTAAAACGCCTGCAGCGCGTCCGGCGCGTAGCCCGCGTGCATCCAGTTGTGCAGGTTCCGGAAGGTAAGGATCAGGTCGGCGCTGGCCTCCGGGGCAATTGCATAATGGTCTTTGCCAAATTGCGTGACAACGACCTTGCCAAAAACCTGGGGGTCCGCCTCCAGTTTTGCGCGAAACTTGTCCGGTTCGGGTGTTGCCGGCGCCGGGACCTTGGGGGCCGGCACGGCTACGTAATACGTTCCCGCCGCGCGCAAGTACGGGGCCAGGATTTCGGTCCAGTACCCGCCCCCAGGATAGATTTCCACCACAGTCATGTCCGGGCGCAAGCCGAAGAATTCAAGTTCCTCCCGCGGATGGCGCGCCGCATCGCGCTGCACGAACACCGCCGAGCGCCTGGGGCTGGAGATGGCCGCATTAAGGGCCGAATCGGCCGCACTGCACGGTACCAACGGGAGGGCGGCCAGGAAACATCCGGTCATTGCCAATGCGAACGGCACGAATCCGGCCTTGCTGTTGACAAACTGCGCTTTAATTTTCATGGAGACTCCCAAGAATTCCCCTGTCTGCCCTTGCATCGCAGTTTTCAGGGGAGAAGTACATTGATGATGGCGTTTCCAATCCCGATCAAGGCGGAACCGGTAATCAGGCCGGCGCAGATCGGCTCGCAACCCTCCTTCCAGATTTCATTGCCCCGGGTGCCCGGTGTGGAGTGACGACGACCCATACCCCAGAACAGCATCGCGCCCGCCCACATGGCAAGGCTCGCCTCGGGCGGCAGCACCACGCCAAGGCCGATCGATACCGCGGACAGAGGAAAGCGTCCGCGCGTGAGGATTACCGCCGATTCAATGAGCACGGCGGCGATCGCGGCGCCGATCATGGCGGCAACCGCCGAGCTCGGCAGCGCGCCCACGCCCTTGGCGATGATCTCGGCCACCCCCTTCCACTGCATCGCGCCAGGGAACGAGAATTGCTCGGAAACGATGGTTGCGGTGCTGCGCACGCCATCATGATCGGGCGGGAGGAACAGCAAGAAGAACAAGGGAATGCTGACCAGCGTTCCGGAAAATACGCCGATGACATGACCAATGGCCTGCTGGCGCGGCTTGGCCCCGAGCATGTAGCCCGGCTTGATGTCCGAGAGCAGGTTCGCTGCATTCAACGCCACTTCCGCGGTCATGCCCGCCGGTATGAGATTGCTCGCCGGATTGGCCCGGTCGATGGCGCCCATGGTGAACTGGGTGATCTTGGACATCGCCCCCGTCGGCGTCCAGGAGGTCAGGGCCGTTGAATTGACGCAAATCACCGTCAGCACCAGGATCAATGGCAGGCTGAGGACCGCCAGGAGCCAGGGAACACCGAAAAACGCGTGCGCCACTGCGGCGCCCAGGGCGCAAAAAATGGGCACGCCGACGAAGGAGACCCGCAAGGGAAGTTCGATCTTGCGCATCGGATCGGGTGCGCCGGTAACCAAAGCGGAATCGACGCTCACTTTGGTGCGCAGGGAGCGGATGGCGGCCGAGAAGATTTCCGGCCGGCCCAGCAAACCGATCAGGGAGCCGATCACCATCATGGTGACGCCCCACCAGAGGGACCACTGGTTGACGATCTCCGCCCGGGAAATCGGGATGACGGCGCCGCCGGCGCCGATGCGCGCGACGATATCGCCACGCGTGATCATGATCGGCGCTAGCAGCGCGAAATTGACGATCGCGCCCAGCATGACGCTGGACGCCACGCGGATTCCTACGAGTCCGCCAACGCCGACCAGGGCGGCATCGAGCGTGACGCGCAGTCCGAGCTGGCGCACGTCGGTTCCCAGGATCCGCGGCATGTACAGGTCAAATTTTGCCGCCGCGTTGTAGTAGTAGGTGTCGAGCCGTTCGTGCAGCGTCCAGGGTTCCTTCCACCCGGCCCAGGCATCCATGCGCAGCAGACGCAGTTGCAGCAGCTTCATCCAGCCATCGCTGATCAACAGTTGGTACGTTGCCGAGGCCAGCGTGCTCAGTCCCATCAGGCGGGCCTTGAACATGCCGGCGGCTGCGCTGCCGGTGTACAGCGCGTCCAGGACGACGCCGCAGGCGCGGCCCTCGGGAAACGGCAGTTGGTCTTCGTTGATGAAGCGTCGCTTCATCGGAAAGGCCACGAGAACGCCCAAAAACGCCAACAGCGCCATCCACACGGCCATCTGCCAGGCCGGAACAATTCGGCCGGTGATCAGCATGTAGGCGCTCAGGCTGGCCACCAGCGGCGACACCATGTACCCGGCTGCGGTGGCGATGGACTGCGTGCAGTTGTTTTCCAGGATCGTCAGGTCCTGCGCCCAACCAGCGGCATGGAGCAGGCGGAAGAGGGCGAACGACAGGATCACCGAGGTTAGGCCAGCGCCAATGACGACCCCGGTCTTGCTGCCGATATACAGGGACGTGGCGGCGAGCGCACCGCCCAGGAAAAATCCGGTAGCGCCCGAACGCAGCGTCAGCTGCGGAACATTGCCGCGGTAGACGTTGCCCAACCACCATTCATCCTTTTGGGCGCGCGTCCATTCGCGAATCTGTTCGCTGCTCAGTTGCAGCAATGCCATCGGTGAATTCCCATTGCAATGGACCCGCCAAACCCAAGGCGCGGGGCAATCTAGCCCAGTTTTGCACAAATGCGAAATCGCCCGCAACGCGGACGACGGGGCCCTGTTGCGGCGCGATGAGGGGTACCGCGGATTTGCAAATTGATCCAGATCAACGCGCCGATCCCCTCAAAAGGCTCGAAGGCCCGTTCGCGCGAGTAGTGTCTGTGGCGTGGCCGTACCGCGGGAGGCGATGTGATGAAACACCTTCGTTGCACTTTGGGGATTGGGGTCGCCCTGGCCCTATGTTCCACGGCGGCACTGGCGGCAAGCCAGGAGGACGCCATGGCCACGGTGACCCGGATCATGCTGTACGTCGCCATCACTTTTGTGGCGGTCGCCGCGGTTGGCGTGTATTCGATGAAGGTCGGTGACCGGCGGCTGGATCCCTTGCGCAAGGTCTTTGCATCGGGCGAGGCCATTCACGGCGTTACCCCGGATACGTCAGTGTGCGATTGCGTGCGCAAGATGACCACCGAGGCGATCGGCGCTCTGGTGGTTGTGGAAGGCACGCGCCTGCTCGGCATCTTTACCGAACGCGATGCGCTCCAGCGCGTTCTTGCCGAGGGCCGCGATCCGGCCAACACGCGGGTTGCCGAGGTGATGACCAAGGACCCCTGCTGCGTCGGGCCGGACGCAACGGTGGGCGACGCGATGGAATTGGTCACGCGGCGGCGGTTTCGCCACCTACCCGTGGTCGATAAGGGGCGCCTGCTGGCGGTTGTTTCCAGCGGTGACCTGACGCACTGGCTGGTGCAGGACCGGCGCAGCAACGTGCTGGCGACCGACACCGCTGCTGCAGGAGTGGATCGGGCAGTGGTTTCGTAGGCGCGTCGCGTTGACAAGTAGCAAGGGAAGCCTTTCCCGCCGGCCATTGCCGGTGGCGGCTCGATTGAGGGCATGGAACAGCAGCTGAGTTTGGAACCCAGCAGGATCCGTACTGTGGCGGCGATCGCGCTGGTTGGTCTTGCCGCGCTTGTGCTCGCCTGGGCGCCAGGCCCATTGGATCCGGCACGGGCGTGGTTGATCCTGTATCCCCCGGTGGTCATCGCGGCGTACCTGGGTGGCCTGGCGCCCGGGCTCCTGGCAACTACCCTGGCATGCACGGTAGCGGCGTTACTGGTTCCGGCTACGGGTCGACCCGCTCCCGCCGAGTCTGTGCCTTGGCCGGCAATCGCGATCTTTTTCGTCAACGGTTGCGTAATTTCGCTTTTTGCCGAGTTGCTGCGCCGTGCCCGGGGGCGCGTGCCCGTCGCGAGGGCGCCAGATGCGGACGAGTCGCTTTCCTTCGAATTATTCGAGAACTCGCCTACGGCGCTGTTGCTGGTCGATTATGCCGATGGCCGCGTGCTGCGCGCCAACCGTAACGCAGCGGCCTTGTGGGGATATGGTTCGACCGAATTTACGTCCAAGAACATCCGCGAGCTCATCCTGCCCGAAGAGATGGAGCACACGCAGCTGCGTCGGGAGCGGTTTCTGGAGAGCCCCGACCAGCCCTTGAATTTCGAGCAGCGCTTCGTGAGCAAGGATGGAAGGCTCTTCTGGGCGCAGATCGTGGTGGTGGGTTGCCGGGATGCCAAGGGCCGCACCAACCGACTTCTCGTTAGCGCGTTGGATGTCAGCGAGCGCCGGCAAATCCAAGATGTCTCCCAGCGCGAGCGGGCCAAGGCCCTGGCGCTGTTGCGCAACGCCAGCGATGGCGTGCACATTCTGGATCGTGGTGGCAATTTGGTGGAGGGCAGTGACTCCTTCTTTGCAATGCTGGGATACTCGCGCGAAGAGATGATCGGCATGAACGTCAGCGTTTGGGATGCGCGCTGGGATCCGGCGGAGATGGGCCGGCGCATGGAACGGCATTTTGCCGAGGCCGGGCGCTTTGAATTCAAAACCCGCCACCGGCGCAAGGACGGCGGACTATTCGACGTCGAAATCAGTGGTCAGGTGATTGACGCCGGCGGGCAAAAGCTCGGGTATTTTTCCTCCCGCGACATTTCCCGCCGGGAGGCCGATGAAGCCGCGCTGCGGGAGAGCGAGATCCGCTTTCGCATGCTGGTGGAGGGTGCCCCCCAGGCCATATTTGTGCAGACCAACGGTCGCTTTGCCTACGTCAACCAGCGCACCCTTGCCCTGTTCGGTGCCGCGAACAAGGAGCAACTGATCGGCCAGCCGATCATGGAGCGTATCCACCCGGACAACCGCGAACAGGTCCGCGTGCGCATGGCCCGCACCAATCAGGATCGGCGCGAGACACCGGGAATCGAGGAAACTTACGTGCGCCTGGACGGTTCCACGGTTGCGGTAGAGGTGTCCGCGGTACCGGCACGGTTTGGCAACGAACGCGGGGCGCTCGTCTTTGCGCGCGACATCAGCGAACGTCGCCTGGCCGAGCAGCAGCAGCATATTGCCGCCGTGGCCTTCGAATCCCAGGAAGGAATGCTCATCACCAACGCCAATCTGGTGATCCTGCGGGTCAACAAGGCGTTTACGCAAATTACGGGCTACCAACCCGAGGAAGTCATTGGCCAGACACCGTCCCTGCTCAAATCCGGACAGCACCCGGCGTCCTTTTACAAAGAAATGTGGGATAGCGTGCGCGATACCGGCTCGTGGCGTGGCGAAATCTGGAACCGGCGCAAGAGCGGAGAAATCTATCCGGAATGGCTGACTATCACCGCCGTCAAGGGCGATGGCGAACGGGTTACGAATTACGTTGGCACCATGGTCGATATCACGGTCCACAAGGAGGCCGAGCAGAGAATCGAGCACCTGGCGTTTCATGACCAGCTCACGGCGCTGCCCAATCGGCGCCTGCTGATCGATCGTCTGGAGCAGGCGCTGGCCGCAAGCGCTCGGACCGAGCGCAAGGGCGCCCTGCTGTTTCTGGATCTGGATAACTTTAAAGTCCTCAATGACACCAGCGGCCACGACGTTGGGGACAAGTTGCTTGTCGAGGTGGCGCGGCGCCTGTCCAACTGCGTACGCGAGGGCGACACCGTGGCGCGCCTGGGCGGGGACGAATTCGTCATCATGCTCAACGATCTGAGCGCCAACGCCGCCGATGCGGCGACCCAGGCCAAGGCCATCGGTGAAAAGATTCTTTTTGCGCTCAACCAGTCCTTTTCCATCGACCAGCAGGTGCTCCACAGCACTCCCAGCATTGGCGTGACCTTGTTCCTGGACCGCCACAATTCGGTCGATGAACTGCTCAAGCAGGCGGACATTGCGATGTACGAGGCCAAGGCCGCGGGGCGCAATACGCTGCGTTTCTTCAACCCGGAAATGCAGGCGGCCCTGGCAACGCGCGCCGTCCTGGAAGCCTCCTTGCGCCTGGCCATACACGAACGCCAGTTCGTGCTGCATTTCCAGCCGCAGGTCAACGAGACCCGAGCAATTGTCGGTGCGGAGGCATTGGTTCGCTGGGCGCACCCGGAACGCGGCCTGATGTCCCCAGCCCATTTCATCGGTTTGGCCGAGGAGACGGGGCTCATCCTGCCGATTGGCCAATGGGTCCTGGAGGCTGCCTGCGCGCGCCTGCGCGCCTGGGAACACCACGCCGCGACCGATGGCCTGGTCCTGGCGGTGAACGTCAGTGCGCGCCAGTTTCGCCAGCAAGACTTCGTCGAACAGGTTCTCCATGCGCTGAAAAACGCCGGCGCACGCGCCCAACGCCTCAAGATCGAACTCACGGAGAGCATGGTGCTGGACGACGTCGAGGACACAATCGCCAAGATGCGATCGCTCAAGGCGATCGGCGTCGGCTTCTCCATCGATGATTTTGGTACGGGATTCTCGTCCCTGTCCTACCTCACGCGCCTGCCGTTGGACCAGCTCAAGATCGACCGCTCCTTCGTGCAAAATCTTCCCGACAGCGAAAGCGATGCGGTGGTGGCACAGACCATCATCACCATGGCCAAGAGCCTGGGCCTGGATGTCATCGCCGAAGGCGTCGAAACCGAGGAGCAGCGTCGCTTTCTGGCCGAGCGCGGCTGCCCGGTGTACCAGGGATACCTGTTCAGCAAGCCGCTGCCGCTGGCCCAGTTCGAGCAGCTTCTCGCTGAGGGCTGAGCGGCGTCAAAGCCAGGATTTGGGGGCGTCAGCGCCCGGGCGATGTGATGCGGCAGACCAGGACGGAGGTTTTTGCGGCCGCGACGACGCGCAGGCGCCCGCCCACTTTGGAATACGCCAGGCAGCGGCAGGAACCGACCGCGATGAGCGCGCTGCCCGAAGGACTGCGGTAGCAGGGCAGACCCATCGCATCCTTGCCCGCCAGTACGAATCCGCGCGCCAGGAGAAGTTCAATCGCGCGCGCGCGCAGCAGCAGCGCCGAGGGCGCTGGTGTTGACGCCTGCTGGCGCTCGGCAAGCTCGACCGGGCCGGTGTCGGCCGGGGTCAACACCAGGGAATCAAACATGTACCCCGCCTTTGGCCAACACGTGTTTCTCCGGGGCGTGCGCCGCATCGGGCCGCGCGTCGACGCGACCAGGTCCTGGGTCGCGGCGCCAGCCGTCCTTCGGTGATTGTTTCGAATCCAAGGCCGCCACCCAATCAGCCATACGGACGAGTGGGGGACTCATTCATGCATGGGCGCAACGCGAGTGCCGGCGAACAGGTTCTCATTGCGTGCCGCGCTTTGCACTGCGCGAAAAGTTAATGGCGCGTAGACGGTACTGGAACGTCCGGAGCAACCGGGGCGCCATCGGCCGAAAAAATATTTCTTGATGGCGGAAACCTGGCATGGCCGGGCCGGGGGGGCATCACTATCGTTGAATGCAAGGAAATCGCTTGGCCGGTGCGCAGGCAGCAAGTGCGCAGGCAAGGACCAGTCGATGCGTTGCATTTGGTGTCTTCCCAGCGGGTCGTAAAAGACGTGAATCACCCTAACAGTTCGGGCACAGCGCCGGGCGTCGATCCCCGCGGGCGCGGGACGCCGGAGGCCGGCGTTCGATTTCTTCCAACCTGGCTGGAGCGGCTGCTGCGCCCCAGCATTTCCCATCCGAGGGGCATGGAGGCCCCGGTCACGGTTCCCTTGCACGGACGTCCCTCGTCGGTGCGCGTGCGCAACGCCTTGGATATTCCTGGTGCGATCGCCGCGCATCTGGCCTGGAAGAGGCGCCTGGAGGACTTTCTTGCCAGCGATTGCCGGGACGTGCTCGATCCCCTGCATGTTTGTCGTGACGACCAGTGTTCGCTGGGCCGATGGATTCACGGACTGGGGGCGCAGCGCTATGCCGGGAATCCGGGCTTTCAACGTCTGCGCGCAACGCACGCCGATTTTCACTTCGCGGCGGCACGCGTTGTCGCGCTGGCGCAGGGGCGGCGTGATGCGCAGGCGCGCGAGGAGATCTTGCGCGGGGAATTTGCCAAGACCTCCATCCGCATCCAGTCCGAACTGGCGAAGTTGTACGTTGCGCCGCACGGCGCCACGGGGGGCTTTGAAACGACGGGCGCCGAGCCCTAAGAGCCTGATGTGGCATCGCCGCACAACCGGCGCGTCGCACTGTCGATCGTTTGGCGCGTTGCCTGAAACCGATGGCGACTGGGTGAAAAGCTTGCCCAATGCGACGTTTTCCTGTTTACTCCCATCCCATTCTTTGCGGCATTCTGGTGCGGCCCGTCCTCCCACACCTGTTGCTTTGTGGTCGATCTGGGTCCGACACGAGGGGCCGGGGCTGACGCGAAGACGAGCGGGCAATTGGGGGTGGCGGTGTACGAGGAAGATGACCGGGACGTAAATGTCTTAAAGACGGTTTTGCCGCTGATGTCGCGGCACGCCGCCGGATATCACCCGATCAGCTATACGGTCTGGTACGAATACGCCAGGGACGAAAAGGGTGCGCTGCGGCAAAGCGTCGATGAGGTGCTCAAGCGGCAGGAACGCCTGACGGTACCCATCACCTACTCGCTCTACACCAAGTTCCTTGTCGAGCCTGCCGAGCGTGCCTTGCTCACCGCCCGCTCCGGATTGATGGACCTGGTGGAGCAGGTCAAGCAGGCCGTGCATCAGGTCGACCAGGACACGAGCGGGTTTGACGAGCGCTTGAACGCCTTTCAACGCGACGTGGCCGCAGCCGATTCCATCGATGACCTGGGCAGCCACGTTTCCTCGATGTTGGAGGAGACACAACGCGTCAGCGAGGGCATCGGGAAGATCAACACCCAGCTCGATCAGAGCAAGGACCAGGTGCGTCACCTTACGGATGAGCTCAACCGCTTGCGTGAGGAGGCGCAAACCGACGCGCTCTCCGGGCTGCTCAATCGGCGCGGCTTTGATCTGGAACTGCAACGCCTTGCGCTGCTGGCCGCCAAGGGCAACGATGTGCCAGCATTGATCATGCTGGATATCGATCATTTCAAGAAGATCAACGATACCTACGGGCATCCGCTGGGTGACCGGGTCATTGCCGCGGTGGGCCGGGTAATTCGCGAGAGTGTGGCCGGCGCCGGCGTGGCCGCCCGCTATGGCGGGGAGGAGTTCGCAGTGTTGCTGCCGCGCGCGACCAGCGCCGTGGTGGAAGCGCTGGCGAATCTGATTCGCACGCGCATCGAGCAAGGCAAGATCAGCCGGCGCCAGGGCGAAGTGCCGATCGGCGGGGTGACGATCTCCGCGGGCATTGCAATCTGGAACCGCGCGGACGACGGCGCTTCCTTGATCGAGCGCGCCGATCGCGCGCTGTACGCGTCCAAGCAAAATGGACGCAACCGGGTCACGATTGACCTTGCCTAGCGGCTTTTGACAGGGCGGCGCGCTGCGCCAAACGGCCCATGCAGTTGCAAGAAATCTTGTTTCGCCAGGGATTTGGCACGCGTCGCGCATGTCTTGCCCGGATTGCCGGTCGCCAGGTGTGCGTTGACGGGCGCTTGTGTACGAGCCCCGACGAAGAGTTCGATCCGCAAGGCCTGCAATTTTCCGTTGACGGCCAAACGTGGCTGTACCGGGAGCGGGTCTACTTGATGCTGCACAAGCCGACCGGCACCGAGTGCTCGCACCGGCCGCTTGCCTGGCCCAGCGTCTATTCCCTCTTGCCCGAACCCTTGCTATTGCGGCCCCGCAAGGGCGCCACGGCCGGTGTCCAGGCCGTTGGCCGGCTGGATCAGGACACCTCCGGATTGCTGCTGTTCACCGACGATGGCGCACTGCTGCATCGGCTCGGTTCCCCCCGGCACCATGTGCCCAAGACGTACGAGATCACGACGGCGGCGCCGTTTGAAGCTATCCAGGAACAACAGCTCCTGGCGGGTGTCTTGCTGCGCGGCGAAGTTGTGCCGGTGCGTGCTCTTGTCTGTGAGAGGCTGGCCCCAAACCGCCTGCTCTTGACTCTAGACCAGGGCAAGTACCACCAGGTAAAGCGGATGATCGGCGCGATCGGCAATCGCGTAGAGGCCCTGCACCGCACGCGCTTTGGCCCGCTCGTATTGCCGCCAACCCTGGCGCCGGCGCAGTTCCGCTGGCTCACGGATGCCGAGGTTCAGGCCGTCGCCGCCAGCGCCTGAACGGCTGCGGACCCTGATTGCGCTGTCAAGGCCTCCAAATGGGAGGCGATCCCCGCCCTCCTTGGGCAATTTGCCACTGGCGGGCGCGACAGAATGGCAACGATTTCGTCAGTAGGTCGAGCATCGCCGGCGCGGTGCCGGTGCACCCCGAAAGAACAACGCCATGAATTCGACGATGAGGCTGGACCTCCCGGCGCAGCTGCCCGGTGCGTCCGACAAGCGCAAAGGCATGCTCGGATATTTTTCGCATCACGGCGCCTGGGCGCCCGGCGTAAAACTGTTTCGCACCCTGGGCTTTGCGCCCAAGGCAGCGCTGATTTCCTTGGTGCTGCTCCTGCCCCTGGCGGTTGTTTTCAGCGTGTATCTGCGCAGCCAGCTTTCCAATCAGTCCGACGCCCAGGCGGAAATGCAAGGTGTAGAGGCAATCCGCAACTACGTTCCAGTGCTGCGCTCGGTCATCGACTTGCGCAACGTGCTGCGCGTGACGCAGGCCGGCGGCCCGACCGAGATCAGTGTCGGCGAGGCGCGCAGCAGCCTGGAACAGGCGCTCGATAAATTCGGCAAGGCCTTGGAGGAAACCGGAGACCCGCTGCAGTTTCGCCCGAGCTATGTGCGGCTGCAAGACGCCTACCGCGCCTTCGCGGGCGCGCAAGGCACATCGGACACGAACCCGGATGCCGCGCTCGCTGCGGTGGTTGAGGTTGCCCGTAGCGTGGAGCAGGACCTGGCCGACAAATCCAAGCTGTCCCTGGATCCGGAGGCGGCTACGTACTACCTGCAGCTCGTGGTGACCGGTGAGATTTCGGATGTGGCGGCAAACCTTGGCCAGTTGCGCTCCTGGAGCAGCTATTTTGCGGCCAAAGGCGGCGCCGGCGTTGCCGACGCGCGCAACTACGTGGTTTGGGACAGCCGCGTCGCGGAGCACATCGACACGATCCGCGACGACCTGGCCCGCGCAATTGCCGCGCAGCCCGAATTGAGCGTTAACCTGGCTCCACTGGAAATTGTGCTCGACTACCAGAAACTGGCGGCCCAAACGGTGCTCAATGGTGAGGCGGGTGATCGCAAGGCCCTGTGGAGCGAAGGCAGCGTCGCCATGGATGCGCTTTTTGGCGTGTACAGCCAGTGCCTGCCGGCGCTGCAAAAGATGTTGCAGGCCCGCATCGACGACATGGTCCGCGAGCGCACAGTCTTGCTGGGGGTGTTCGGCATTTCATTGCTCATTGCCGTGTACCTGTTTTACTGCTTCTACCTGGTGATGCAGGGCGGCCTCAATGAAGTGCGGCGTCACCTGCAGGCGATGACGGCCGGTGACCTGACCACGGAGGCGCGTCCCTGGGGGCGCGACGAGATCGCCTCGCTCATGTTGAACCTTGCCGCCATGCAGGGCGCACTGCGCACCATCGTCGGGCAGGTGCGCGGATCATCGGAAACCATCGTCCACGCCAGCGATGAGATCGCCGTCAACTCCCGTGACCTTTCCGAACGGGCGGAAAAGACGGCCGCCAACCTGAAGAGGGACGCCGTCTCCATGGATCAGATTTCCACGGCAGTGAAGCTCTCCGCCGACAACGCGGGTCAGGCGGCTGCGCTGGCCGCCGACAATGCCCAGGTTGCCGTGCGCGGCGGCGCCGTGATCGAGGAAGTCGTGGCAACCATGCAGGATATCCACGGATCCTCCCGCAAGATCAGCGAGATCATCGGAACGATCGATGGAATCGCCTTCCAGACCAACATCCTCGCCCTCAACGCCGCCGTTGAGGCGGCGCGCGCCGGCGAGCAGGGCCGGGGCTTTGCCGTGGTTGCCGGAGAGGTGCGCAATCTGGCGCAACGCAGCGCCCAGGCGGCGCGCGAAATCAAGGCGCTGATTACCGCCAGCGTAGAAAAGGTCGATTCCGGGACCCGGGTCGTACAAAGCGCAGGTTCGACCATGCACCAGCTCGTCGAGAATGCCAAGCGCATGAACGACCTGCTGGCGGAGATTGCCACCGGCGCGCGCGAGCAGAGCACTGGTGTGCGCCAGGTTGGTGAATCGATCCAAGAGCTGGACCAGATGACCCAGCAAAATGCCACACTGGTCGAGCAAAGTTCGGCCGCGGCACGCAGTCTCAAGGAGCAGTCGCACGAGCTGGCGCGGGCGGTTGCCGTGTTCAAGCTGCAATTCGGCGCAAGCTGAGACCGGTGCCCCCCGGGCGCATGGCTGCGTCCTGCGAAACGGGCGCCTGGGGTACGATTTCATCGTGGGAATTCCGCGATGAACCAAGGCGAGCGCGTACGTATCGACAAGTGGCTCTGGGCGGCGCGCTTTTTCAAGACGCGCTCGCTGGCCCTCGATGCCATTGAATTTGGCCGTGTCCGCGTCGAGGGACAACGGGTCAAGCCCTCGCGCGAAGTGCATCCGGGTGATCGGCTTTTGGTCGTCCAGGGCGAGCAACGCATCGAACTGATCGTTCTTGCCCTCTCGACGATCCGCGGCCCGGCAAACGCGGCCCGCACACTGTATGCGGAAACTCCGGAAAGCACGCAGCGCCGCGAGCGCCAGGCCGAGGTGCGGCGCTACGCCGCGGAGCCGGCGGCGACCCTGGCCGGGCGCCCCACCAAGCGCGATCGCCGTAGACTGGAGCGTTTATGAGACGCGATCCGCCCGGACCCCTTCCCGGCTGCGCGCCCACCACGGCAATCGTCCAACCATACCCAAGGAATCCAATGCGCACCGCAGCTGCAAGGGAAACGTTCTGTACCGAACCACCCGCGCCTCGCGGGCACTGCGCGGGCCAGGCGCTCGGGTGCCACCATCGGGGCCGCCCCCGCGCTTCTGGGGCACGTTTTTTGCTGGCTGCGGCCTGGGCGCTTTGCGCGCTATCTGCCAGCGCCAACCCGGGATCGGCGGACGCCTCCGCGGCCAACGGCGCCCCGGCCGAGCCGCCGCCGATAACGGCTGGGCCCAAGGCGCCGCCGCCATCCTGGGGCAAGCCCCTGCCCTATCCGGTGGTGATCGCCGACCGGCGCAACAATCGCCTGATCGAGGTTGCGCCGGACAAACGCATCCTCTGGCAGTTCGATAGCCCCTTGCTCAAGGTGTACCACGATAACGACGATGTCTTCTTCTCGCCCGATGGTCGGCTGTTGGCCATCAGCGAGGAGGACAACCAGGACATCCACCTCATCGATTACTACAAGCGCGAACTTGTTTGGAGTTACGGCGTGCCCGACGTCCACGGCACGGAGCCGGGCTACCTCAATTTTCCCGACGACACCCATGTTCTGGATGACGGAACGATTTTGGTGACCGATATTCGCAACTGCCGCGTCTTGTTCCTGGACCGGGAGACCTCGAAGATCAAGGCCCAGTGGGGCGCGCCCGGGCGCACCGATGGCAAATGGCATCTGGACAAGAACTGCCGCCATGAGCCGCCGCGCTTTTTGGGACTGCCCAATGGGGCCGTGGAATTGGACGGCGGCGACATACTCGTCACGGAAATCACCGGGACCTGGATCACGCGCATGAGCCGCGATGGCAAGGTCGTTTGGGAAATGCGTGCCTTCGGCGAACACTACCCCTCGGATGCCATGCCCACGCACGATGGCCAGGTCATCGTGGCCGATTACAGCAAGCCGGGACGCGTCATCGTGTTTGATCCGCAAAAGCGCAAGGTCACCTGGGATTACGGTCCCAAGGAAGGGGAGGGCATGCTGGATCATCCCTCGCTGGCGCAGGAGTTGCCCAATGGGGATGTGATTCTCAACGACGACTATCGCCACCGGGTGATCGTGATCGATCGCCAGACCAAGCAGATCATCTGGCAATACGGGGTAACCGATCATCCGGGCAAGGGTCCGAACCATCTGAACAACCCGGACGGCATAGACCTGGATCTGTTCCGCGATTGGCGTGGGGCCGGCAACGCCACCAAGTGAAGTACCGCGCTCGAATCTGCTGGAGCGCACTGGCCTGGTGCGCGGCCGCTGCCCACGCGGCCTCGCCCGCGCCGGTGGCGGCGCAAAACGGCATGGTCGTGAGCGCGCAGTCCCTGGCGACGATGGTCGGCGTTGATGTCCTGCGCGCCGGCGGCAACGCGGTCGATGCCGCCGTTGCCGTTGGCTATGCCCTGGCGGTCGTGTATCCGTCGGCGGGCAATCTTGGTGGCGGCGGATTCATGACGATCCTGCGCGCCGACGGCCACAAGACGTTTATCGATTTTCGCGAGCGCGCACCCCTCGCCGCAACACCGGACATGTTCCTTGGGTCGGACGGCACCCTGGCCGGTTCACCGGCGGCCCGCGGATACCTGTCGGCCGGTGTCCCCGGTACGGTTGCCGGGCTCGAAAGTGCCCGCCTGCACTACGGAACGCGGCCGCGCCCCGAGCTGATCGCACCGGCGATCCGGCTTGCGCGCGATGGATATGTCCTTGATCAGGCGCAGGCCGACATGCTGCGCGCGGCTACAGCGGATCTGCGCAAGGACGCACCGGCCGCGGCGATTTTCCTGGATCGAGGCCAAGCCTGGCTTGCCGGCCAGCGCTTGATCCAGGCGGATCTGGCCGCGACGCTGGAGCGCATCAGCGCCCAGGGCGAGGAAGGGTTTTACCGCGGTCCCGTGGCCCAGGCCATCGTCGCCGCCAGTCAGGTCTCCAACGGACGCCTCAGCGCCCAGGACCTGCTGGAATACCGCGCGCGCGAACGGCCGCCCATCGAATGCGACTACCGCGGTTATCACATCGTGTCGGCGCCACCACCGAGTTCCGGCGGCATTGTCCTGTGTGAAATGCTCAACGTTCTGGAGGCCTACCCGCTGCGGGATTGGGGCTTTCGCTCCGCCCAGGCCGTGCACTACCAGATCGAGACCATGCGCCGCGCCTATCGAGATCGCGACCTGTACCTGGGCGATCCGGATTTTGTCGACAATCCGGTAGCGCACCTGCTCGACAAGGGCTATGCAGCGACCGTGCGGGCGTCCATCAATCCGGAGCGAGCAAGCACGCTGAGCGATGGCAATCCGGGCGAAGCGGTACATGAGGGCAGCAACACCACGCATTACTCCATCATTGATCGCGAGGGCAATGCGGTTGCGGTGACCTACACGCTGAACCGCTGGTTCGGCGCGCGGGTGGTTGCGCCCGGTACCGGCGTGCTGCTTAACGATGAAATGGACGACTTCACCACCAAGCCCGGCGCTGCCAATCTCTCGGGCCTGGTGCAGGGTCAGGCCAACGTCATTGCGCCGGGCAAGCGCCCACTATCCTCCATGAGCCCCACCATCGTGAGCAAGGACGGCAAACCGGTGCTGGTGCTGGGCACGCCAGGAGGCAGCCGCATCCCCACCGTCGTACTCCATGGAATTCTCAACGTGATCGATTACGGCATGGATATCCAGGAGGCAGTCGATGCTCCGCGCTTTCACCAGCAATGGCACCCGCTTACCACGCTTTGCGAACCCTACGCCCTGAGTCCGGATACGCAGAGGATCCTGGCCGCGATGGGGCATCAGCTAGTTTTTTCTCAGCCACAAAACCAGCTCGCCGCAATATTCGTTGGGGCGCCGGCCCTCGGCGCGCCGCCGGTGGCCGACCAACGGTATTACGGCGCCAATGACCCGCGCCGGCGTACCGGTCTAGCGGCCGGCTACTGAGGCAGGTGCCGGACTATGCAAAAGCCGGGGGATCCACCTGCGCCAGTTGCGGCGCGGGCCTTTGCGGCGGGCCGCCTGTCCTGGAGCGCCTGGTTTCGCGCCTTTCTTCCCGGGCCCCTCGGCATCGACCGGCGCGAACGACTGCGCGTCGTGCTGGGCGTGTTGTTGGGCATCCTGGTGACGGCGGGCCTGAGCCATGCCCTGCCGGGCCTGTCCTGGTTCCCGTCGCTGCCCGGCATCTGGTTGATGGCGCCACTGGGCGCTAGCGCCGTGCTGGTGTTTGCAGCGCCCGCCAGTCCCCTGGCCCAGCCCTGGTCGGTGGCCGGTGGCAACGCCTTG
>Ga0209698_10002429_pt1 | contig 21138 bp, 18 predicted proteins | sample LitLauG_LLR_2012_FD_187203 | JGI IMG/M metagenome (GOLD analysis project Ga0209698, IMG submission 187203) | Freshwater sediment microbial communities from Pennsylvania, USA - Little Laurel Run_MetaG_LLR_2012 (SPAdes) (version 2) | ecosystem: Environmental > Aquatic > Freshwater > Creek >...
GGCCCAGCAGCAGTCCCAGGAGCCATTCGTGCTTCGTGGCACCAGCCGGCCTCAAAATCATCCGCCCCAGGAACCCTCCCACCCAAATCTTCGCCAGGTAGATCGCAGTCAGATACGTCGCAAACAACATCAGCGCGAGCGGGATGCCAACCAGCGTGATTGCTACCACAACAATGGCCACGGGTACGCCCGCCAGAAGCGCAAACCCCAGTGCGAGGCTGCGCCAGCCTGATCCCACCGCCTGAGTGCTGGCCTGAACGAAGCCAGGAAACAGAACCAGGCTCAGCCATCCCACCAGTATGGCGGCGGCAAACCAGACAGCTTGGTGGAAATAGAATCTGGGACGCGTGAACTGGCTCTCCCTGACGCGCACCTGGATGTCACGTTTGCCCGCAATGGTCGCGCCATCTGCGATGTGCACCTCTTTCAGTTGGCGAACGCGAGCGCACAGGTTGCCGCCGACTCGGGCCGTGTTAGTCAGCGTAAGGCTGCCTCCGGCCATGGTCAGTTCGCGGCCGATGCTGCCGCTCACATCCGCATTGCTTGTGAAGATGGTCACGCTGCGCTTCACATCGCCTTCGAGGCTGAAGTCGCCGGCTCCAACCACGATACCGTCACCCACGTGACTGCGGTTATCCACACGAAAGGACTGCGCCCAACCGTAGATGCTGTGGCCCAACTGTCCGTCCAGGTCGAGCGACTGCGAAAAGTTGAAGATGTGGCCCTCCACGGTTCCACTTACCACAGTTCTTTTGGCAAAGCTCACCAGGTCTCCCTTGACGGTGCCGCGCACTTCCAGAGTCCGGCCAAAAGCCAGCAGATCCCCATTGATCACGCCTTCGACCCGCACAGTGTTGCCGATGGCCAAAAGCGTGTCGTCCACAGTCTCGCTCGCCGCTACGGTGACAAACTCCGCGTGGCGCCGCTCCAGGGCAAAGCCTGGCAACGACAACATAAGTACCATCATCAGCAGGCCCAAGCCAGACTTGGGTAGCCGCCATCTGCGTCCCAGCACCAATGCGCTGCCGCCCAACAGCAATAGCAAAAAGAAACCCCCAACGACAGCAGCATACTCAGTCAGCATGGCAGTACCTCCTTGTGCAAAGTAGTAGGAAAGGTTGAACATCAAGTTCGTGAGGCCGTCCAGGTTGAAGGGATTAAACCATTCCAGCGCTTCTGGAATCTTGAGCCCATCGATCCAAACGGAACCTAACGCGATCACCGCGGCCATTAGCGCCAGGTCACCCCACACCCAGGACAAGCGCAAACGGGAGAATCCCTCGATGCCGGCTGCTTCTTCCGGAAGCTCGCGAAGGCTTTCGCTCAGAACGCGGTTCTCAGCGCGCAATGCGTCCACCAACTCGCGGCAACGCTGGCACGTAGCCAGGTGGTCACGCAAGGGCCGCGCCTCGTCCACCGTAAGTTCCCCGTCCACGAAAATGGCGCAAGTCTGTTCCGAAAAACATTCCATGATCACTTGCTCCTGTGGGCCAGTTTCCGGCGCAGCTCTTGCTTGGCACGAAAGATCAGCGCCGCCACGTGGTTCCTCTGAAGGCCTAACTGCTGCCCTATTTCGTCATAGTTGAGCTCGCTGTAGTAGCGCAGGACCAACGGCACACGATGGTTCTCCGGCAGGCGCGCGATGGCACCTTGCAGCTGTGCCCTCTCCTCCGCATTGATGAGAGCGCCCAGCGGCGACGGCTCCGGGCTGGCCGCCTCGATGGCCGCTGCTCCGTCTTCAACTTCCACAATCACTTTCTGTGTCCGCCGACGGCGCCGCAAAACGTCAATGCACTGGTTGCCAGCCACCCGCAAGAGCCATCTGGGGAACGGTATCGAGCCGTCGTAGCTGTCGATGGAGCGCTGAAGCTTGAGAAAGACTTCGCTGGCGGCATCTTCCGCGCTCTCCCGCGAGTCCAGCATGTAACGGCACAAGCCGAATACGCGCCGGGCATAGCGGCGATGGATCTCCCCCAAGGCCTCAGCGTCGTGGCCCTGTGCGCGTTCTATTACGCTCTCCAGATCGGGCCCCTCCATTGGCTTCGCTGTGACCTCGTGGGGCTGCGGCCCTTTCGCCTTCTCCCTCTCGGCATCCATAAAGCAGTACGCTGCAGATCGAAGAAAATTACACGGGAATTTTAGGGTACGAAGCGAGTCCAGGGCTGAACGTCTAGGCGATCCTACACCGCTAGAGTTGCCGACTACGGCCAGATGCTTGTAAATGCGATCAGGAGGCCGTCGGAACATCCCGGCCTTCGTGTGATGAGAGAGATGCCGTGAGTGTTCAGCGGCAGTCGAGGACGGGGCGGCTGACCGTGATTCTGGCGGATTTCGAGTTCACCCACACCGTAAATCAAACAACGGGATTATCACCTTCACTCAACTTGTAGATATAAGCCAGTCGGCCTTCGGCTGCGGCTGCGCCTCAGACTTTCGGCGATTCTAACAGGGACAATCAAATGCTTTTCCGCTGGCGTGAACGGACGCTGGGGCACATAGGCAAGCGTGGCGGCCGCAGATGGGAGCTGGACCTCAGCGGGAGGGGGTATCGGTAGTTACGGTCGAACCCGGAAAAGATGTGCAAATGTGGAAAGCTTCCCGTTTTGAGAAACGCGGGTCAAAACTCCGCCGTCTCTCGTGGGGGCTTGGAGCGAGCCGCGCGCAGGTGAAAGCCTGCGCAAATATCGGGGATTTGTTGGCTGCCCCCCAGGGATTCGAACCCCGATATGCTGATCCAGAGTCAGCTGTCCTGCCGTTGAACGAGGGGGCAACTTCTCGATTATTCATCACCGTACTTCATCCGGTCAAATTACGCGCATCACGGCCGTAATGACTTGTAAAACCGCGCGGTATCCCCCTCTCAACTCTGGTCTGACTCCCGCTATGTTGGCCGCCGAATCCCGCGGTTCCGCGGGCGCGTTTCCGACATCAAATACACAGGGCTGCCACCGTGCCTACACTTGGGGCATTTCTCCAGGCGAAGACACGGCGAATTTCGCTTGTCTGTTATCCCGCGCCGATAGTATGTTCGGTTCCGCCTTGATGGGAAGTCGTCTGCGAGAGTTTCTTCCGTTTTTGTGTTTATGCTGAGTGAAGGAGGCGTACTTGGCGAAATCGCACGCTGGTCTGCTCAGAAACTTCGTTTCCAGCCCGATCACGAAGAGCACATACGCACGGTATGGCGTCGCAATCGTCGCAACGGCCGTGGCCCTGGAGCTGCGAAGTCTCCTGTCACCCGTATTCGGCGAACGGAATCCCTATCATTCGCTCTGGGCGGCGGTCATGTTCTGCGCGTGGTACTGCGGTCTTGGCCCCTCGATCGTGGCCACTCTGCTGGGTGCAGTTGGCGTCTGGTACTACTTCCTCAATCCTTCGGACTCTTTCGCCTTGCCTGACACGCAACAGCTCTGGGGCTTCCTGGCGTTCCTGATCCTCGCGGGGCTGATCATCTGGATGGGTGAAGTTGCCCGCCGCAAGTCCCTGGAATTAGCCGAGCGTAACAACGCTCTCACGCAGAGCGAAGCACGCTACCGGGAGCTTAACGATCAGCTTGAGCAGAGGGTACGGCAACGGGCCAGAGATCTGGAATTGCGGGCCGAGAAAGTGCGCGAACAGGCGGAGTGGCTGGACGCCGCGCATGACGCCATCTTCGTGCGCACCGTCGACGGCAAGATTTCGTATTGGAATGCCGGGGCAGAAAGACTCTATGGGTGGAGCAAAGCCGAAGCGTTGGGGAAGGCGCCGTTTGATCTGCTGAAAACCGAGTTCCCCATCTCTTTCGAAGAACTGGCGCAACGGGATCGCTGGGAAGGGGAGATCCAGCAGTCGAAGCGCGATGGTTCGCGCATCGTTGTTGCAGCGCGCCTGACTACGCTGCGCAATGCGAGCCAGCAGCCCGCCGGATGGCTGGAGATCTGTACCGACATCACACTCAGAAAGAGGGCCGAGCAAGCGACGCGCCTGTTGAGCGGGCGCATACTGCATGCTCAGGACGAAGAGCGCCGGCGCATCGCGAGAGAATTGCACGACAGCCTCGGTCAATACCTGACCAGTCTCAAAATCAATATTGATGTTCTGAAGAGTACCGAGATGTCGATTCCACCGGATGAGAGAATCAGCATGCTTTCGGCGTCTTCCGAAATGCTGGAACAATGCCTGCTGGAGGTGCGCACCATCTCGCATCTTCTGCATCCCCCCTTGCTCGATGAAGCTGGACTGGTTTCCGCGGTCCACTGTTTCATCGATGGCTTCTCGAAGCGCAGCGGAATCAAGACGACCGTCAGCCTGCCCCCGGACTACGAGCGTTTGCCGCGCGACGTCGAAACCACTCTTTTTCGCGTGCTACAAGAGGCGTTGACCAACGTGGTCCGTCACTCCGAGAGCGAGAACGTGGAGGTGACTCTGCTGACTACGCCGAACTCCGTTCGCCTCGCAGTGACAGACTTCGGCAAGGGCATACCCTTGGCGCAACTGACGCAAATGCGCGGGGGCAGAGGGCCAGTAGGCGTGGGATTGGGTGGTATGCGCGAGCGCGTGCATCAATTAGGCGGTAGCCTTAACATCAATTCCGGGGAGACTGGAACATCGGTATCCGTCACGATTCCATTGGCCGAGAGCCAACAAAGCAGTAGCGACCTCGACCCAAATGCCAGCCGTGACTCTTCCGCGGCGTGAGCAATCCGACGCGCGTCCACCTTATAACCGGGCACGGTCGTCGCCGTGACCCGAGAGACTGTTCTTTGTTCGCCAGCGTGACGGGAATCAGCAGTGGTAGAAATGTCCCGCTTCAGACTTGGCGGCCTGGGTTGGCCCTTTGTCGCCGGAGGATTGCTTGCCTGCATCCGCAGATCGTTTCCGGCGGTCCACAGTGTCGTCGCCACGCAAGTTTTGACTGGGTACCTCAGCCTGACTTGACCCGCTTGCGTTTTCGACACACCCAGACACATCACGCGTCTTCGACTCCCGCCGACGGCCCCGCTGATCGCGCATCGCCCGAATTACGACCCACTGGACGTCCGATCGTTCGCACGGCAGCGGGATCGCGTCGAAAGTACCAAGCAGAGTCGCCTCCTCATATCCTCGTTCATCGTGAACCAGCGCCACCACGGGCACAGGTTGCTTTCGTGCCGACGTCAAATCCAGGATTCTGCGAAATCCGTCCTCAGGAAGGTTGGAGTCGCAGAAAGCAAGTTCAACGCGCCGATTTTCCAGAGCAGCCTCGGCCTCGGAATAGCCGACGGCCAGAACTGGCTCCATCTTCCATAGGGTGAGGAAGTCGACGATCTGCTGGGAACATTCGGCATCGTCACTTACCACGAGCACACGCCACGGCAACTCCATTTCCTAACTCCTGTCTCGCCGCCTCGTGCTGCGGGGTCTGTGGAGCTTATTCGTCTGCAATGTCTCTTGAATATGCCCTCCCGAGCCAGGTTTCAATCGGGTAATGTCTGTAGCCATCGAGACATCGGATTGGCTGAAGGCGCCGCCGGTGACTTATGGCGCCACGGAGGGTGCAACCTGTACCAGACTGTTTCGAACCGCGTAAAGGACGAGCTGGCTAACTGAATGAAAATTGAGTTTGCTCATGATGTTCGCGCGGTGAGTCTCCGCGGTTTTGACGCTCATGCCCAGTACACCGGCTACCTCCTTCGTGCTCTTCCCTTCCGCAAGAAGTTGGACCACCTCGCGCTCCCGTTTCGTTAGCCGGTCGTGGGACAGCACTTGCTCCGGTGAAGGAGCCTTCCCGGTCAAGTAGCCGTCGAGGACGAGTTCGGCGACTCGCGAGGTGAAGAACGTGCGGTGGCGTTGCAGGGCGTCCACAGCCGCGACCAGGTCACGTGCGGCGTCAGATTTCAATATGAATCCGCGCGCGCCAGCGTTGAGCACGGCGCGCACCACATGATCAGACTCGTCAATCGTAAGAATGAGGATTTTCGTATGCGGCTGGTCCGCCAAGATATGCCGTGCCGCATCGAGTCCGTTAAGATTCGGCATACCGATATCGAGAATTACGAGATCGGGGCGCAACTGTGCGGCCTTGGCCATCGCATCCCGGCCATCGACCGCCTCGCCGCAAATTTCCCAATCCTCCCGTTTTTGAAGAAGCGCGCGTAAGCCGTGACGAACCACCTCGTGGTCATCGGCGAGCAAAATGCGAAAGGCCTTCATGCGACACCTCCCACCAAAGTGAATAGTGTTCTCGCGAAGACCATCACATCGCGCCAAACGCGAAGCTGGCCTTCCAGGACCGTGTGTCGGCCAAATTCAGCCTGTATGTTTTTGTTGACCCCGGGGATCTGCCGTGTACGTTCAGGAAGTTGCACCTGCGCTTCCAAACCTAAATCTCTGAAGCTTCGTAAGCTTTTCCGTTCTGGACACCTTCCCAGCGTGTAATTTTTTCGTAGTAAGCCTGCAGCACAAAGTTGTACCGATCCCACAGAAAAATCGGAGGAATACAGCTCGCAAAGTTGATGAGATCGCCCTCTCGCCTTTCGATCGCGAGACAGGCTTCGGCGCCATTATGTGTTAAAGCGATTGTTCAACGTGCAGTTTTTATCTCACTCGAGCCACGATTACTTGACGTCATTTCCTCTTTCACCCTACAGCGCACCACAAAATTAATTACAGGTATGACCGGATAGACGATCCGAAGCAGCTTCTCTAACCTCGGGAAGCTGTTGCGCCATTTGCGTCAGGATTCTCGGGCGCTTTGGGGAACACGAAAGAAGGAGGATCATTAAATGGCTACATTATCGATTTCTGGCAGCAAGCCTTCGGACATCAAACGAGAAACGGACTTGGTGGCACGCGCACAAGGTGGAGACGAACAGGCTTTCGCAGCTCTGTTCGAAGCGCACAGGAGGCGCGTCTACGCGCTCTGCCTGCAAATGACAGGGGATCCTGCAAACGCAGACGACCTCACTCAGGATGCTTTCATTCAGGCTTTCCGAAAGTTGGCGACTTTTCGCGGAGATGCGGCTTTTTCCACCTGGCTATACCGCATTGCGATCAATACAGTGCTCATGAGTCTGCGCAAACGGACTCTGCGTACATCCTCTCTCGATGAACCCACGAATACAGAGATCTCTTCGGCGCCGCGGGAGTACGGAAGAAGCGATTCCCGGCTAACGCTCACTGTGGACCGGATCGTATTAGCCCGGGCTGTGCGTGATCTCCCCGCCGGCTATCGCAGGATCTTCATCTTGCACGATGTGGAGGGTTACGGACATGGCGAGATTGCCCGCCTGCTACACTGCTCCACCGGCAACAGCAAATCGCAACTGCACAAGGCGCGATTGAAGATCCGCGAATACTTTAAAACCACTCGCAATGAAGTAACCAAGAAGATCGCCCAGAAACTCCGGCGCTCGTCCGGTGAAACTGTGCGACCACCTTGGTCCCTGGGCCAGCCTGCACTCTCAGACTCAATCTAGCCCTGATTTTATTTGAGGTTTTCGGCAGGCAACCGATACTACTCTTGAGGCAGGGCCGGTTGCGGGGCGGCCAGTCATCTGCCAGCCTTCGCGGCTTGAGTGGCAGTGCCAACCAGCGTCAGACAGAATTCTCCAAACTCCGTGGAGAAGACACTGGTCGTCAATGACTCCGTACCGCGCAGCCGCAGCACATAGTCGCGGCCGCGCACGACCGACGGCACCGAGATGCCAACGGTGCTGGGCATCAGCGCTTTCAGGTTTCCTGCGATCATATTGGCTAACTCTCCCATGGCGTCGCAGACGTCGTCATCTACCGTCGTCGGGGTATGCACCGACATCAGCCGCGCGGTGAACGCGAAAGCCAGCGGAACTGTGCACTCTACGATGAGTGCGCCCTTCCAGGGATCGGTGAAGTAAATTGCCGAAGTCACCAACTCGCCCTGCGGCGGCCAGGACATGTCCACCGAGCAGATACTCATGTCGACCATCGTGCCGAAAACATCCTTGGCAATCTGGAGCTGTTCGCTGAGATGTTCTTCCATGATGAAACCATCAGATGGCATAAGTTTGCCTAACCCAGGCGGTAAAATACCGCCTGACCAATCGGAGTTCTGCGGAAGTGGTCGTCTAGATTGACCGTGGTCTCGGCGCCGCCCAGAAGCAGGTATCCTCCCGGATGCATGACCCGGCGAATCTCACCCAGGATCTTCTTCTTGGTGTCGACATCAAAGTAGATGAGCACATTGCGACACATCACCACGTCGAAGAGCTCCAGACCCTGCATGCTCTGGCGCAGGTCGAAGCGGCGAAAACGGACCATCTTGCGAACTTGATCTTTCAGCCGCCAGTCCAGACCCTCGCGCTGGAAATACTTCACCAGGTAGGGCGCGGGCAGCCCTCGATTGACTTCGATCTGCATGTACTTGGCGACGCGCGCCCGTTCCAGAATCTGTTCGGACAGGTCGGTTCCAACGATATCGATGTGCCAATCCACGAATCCCATCTCGAGCAGAAGGATCGCCAGACTGTACGCCTCCTGCCCGGATGATGCCGCCGCCGACCAGAAACTCACCTTTCGCTGTTGCAACCGCTGGTCTTTGATTTCCGGAAGAATATGATTGCGCAAGGCATCGAAGGGGGACACGTCCCGGAAGAACAGCGTCTCGTTGGTGGTCATGGCCTCGACCACTTCTTGCCGCAACTTGGGAGACACCTGGCTCCGGACCCGCGCGCAAAGTTCATCCAGAGACGCCATGCCCTCGCTGCGCACGATAGGCATCAACCGCGATTCCAGCAGGTAGTGTTTGTCGGCATCGAGCACAATTCCTGAGTCTTTGTAGACCTCCCGTTGCAGATAGGCGTAGTTGTCCGGCGAGATTAAGACCGCTGCTAGCTGAGTCTTGCTGCCGGTCGCGAATTTGGCCTGCGCTGGCGTAGCCATATGTTTTTCTAACCAACCTGCCGCAGAATTTCCGGGACCACGGCCTTCAGGCTCAGTATCGAATCAGCCAGGCCAGCCGTGGCCACCGCGCCCGGCATGCCCCACACCACACTGGAGTCGGAATCCTGCGCGATGATGTATGCGCCGTGCGCCTTCATTTGCTCGGCGCCCCGCAGCCCGTCCTGCCCCATGCCCGTGAGCACAACGCCAACCGAATGACCACCATAAACTTCGCTGACCGAACGAAACAGCACATCGACCGCGGGACGGCAGGAATTTTCCGGGGGCCCTTGATCGAGAGTGGCATGCACCTTGCCACCGTCGCCAGCTAGCCGCAAATGGTAGTTTCCGGCTGCCACCAGCACTCTGCCCGCTTCCACCGGCATACCCTCGACCGCTTCGGCCACTCGCAGTCTGCTCTTCGCTTGCAGGCGCTCGGCCAAGAGTCGCGTGAAAACCGGGGGCATGTGTTGCACGATCACAATGGGGACAGAAAAATTCGAGGGAAACTGCGGGATAATCTCTCCCAGCGCTGCGGGTCCACCCGTGGAGATGCCAATCGCGACTACCTTGCGCAGCTGAGCCCCGTTCGCCGCCGGCGGCTTGGTAACGATTTTGGCTGGTCCCTGAACGCGCGCCTCGGGTTTGATATTGGTCACTGCGATGCGAAAGAACTGCTTGATCTTAGGGACGAGGTCCTCTTGCAACCGCAAAAGGGAGCGATCCAGAGAACCTTCGTTGGAGGCCTTGGTTACGTAATCGTTTGCGCCCGCCAGCAGCGCATCCACGGTGGCGGTAGCTCCTCTCTCGGTGAGAGTGCTGAACATGATGACGCAGAGATGGGGATACTGGTCCCGGATATGACGGAGCGCTGTCATGCCATCCATCACCGGCATTTCGATGTCCAGGGTAATCACGTCGGGATTCAGCTGAGGAATCCTCTGCAGAGCAATCGCACCGTCCGCCGCCGTCCCGACCACCTGCAGCATCGCATCTTGTTCCAGTGCGTGCACCACCAGGCGCCTGATTACGGCCGAGTCGTCGACAACCAGCACGCGGATTTTCTGTCCTGGCTGGATCACTGGACGTAGCGGACAACGGGATTCCGCAGCAGAGGTTGAGTCGGCCATGTCCGGTCCTAGTGCAGCACTCCCAAGAGCCGTAGTTTGTCGGCAATCATTTCCCCGGTGAAAGGTTTCATCACGTATTCGTTCACCCCGGCTTCGAGCGCGACCGTCATCTGTTCGATGTGGGTTTCGGTCGTGACCATGATGACCATCACCGTCGCATAGCGGGGATCGGCACGGAGATTCTTCACGAAGTCAAGGCCATTCATGGTGGGCATGTTCCAGTCGGCGAGCACGATCGAAATCTTCGGAAACTCCCGATTCATAACGTCCAACGCTTCGCACCCATTGCTCGCCTGGCAAACTTCGAAGCCACAGCTTGCGATGATCTTGGTGATGATGTTTCGCATCGCCCGCGAATCGTCCACTACAAGTGCTTTCGCCATAGACCGATCCTGTTCGCCCGCGCCGGGCTAGATTCCACTTGGCATAGGCCGACGCGCCCCGGCTGCCCAGCCCAGTTCCTTCTCTTCCCTCAATGGCCCGCCCCTGCTGCCATGGCCTTGCTCGTTTCGTGCTGGATGTGGCCATGAGCCTGAACTTCCACGCGGAACTGACTGACTAATTCCTGGAGCTGTGTCGCCATCTCACTGAGAGCGCGCCGCCTTCTGAGTATCGTTCGCTCCGCCAGTGGTCTCGCGCGCCGCATCCGCCACCCCCGAAATGTTGCGTGCGATCTCTGTGGTCCCTTTGGCGGCCTCGGCCACGTTGCGGCCGATCTCATTGGTCGTCGCCGTCTGCTCTTCGACAGCGGAGGCGATGGTGTTGGAAATGTCGTTGATCTGGTTGATCACGCCGCTGATCTCGGCGATGGCGGTCACCGCTCCTTTGGTGTCGCCTTGGATGGCCTCAATCTTCTGGCTGATCTCCTCGGTGGCTCGGGCGGTTTCTTTCGCCAGTTCTTTGACTTCGTTGGCGACCACGGCGAAACCTTTGCCTGCTTCGCCCGCGCGTGCCGCTTCGATGGTGGCATTCAGAGCCAGCAGGTTGGTCTGCTGGGCGATCGAGGTAATGACTTTGATCACCTTGCCAATCTCCAGGCTCGATTCGCCGAGTTTGCCGATCGTGCTGTTGGTATTGTCGGCGACCGCGACCGCGCTCTTGGCTACGCGCGCCGCCTCGTTGGCGCTCTTGGAGATTTCCCGGATCGACGCCAACATCTCCTCCGAACCAGTGGCGACTACAGTGACATTCTTGGAGTCCTGTTCACTGGCGGCCGAGACCACATTGGCCTGGGTCGCGGTTTCTTCCGCGTTCCCCGACATCTGCTGGCTGGTGGCGGTAAGTTCCTCGCTGGCACTGGCTACGTGCTGGGAATTTTGGCCGATGGCCTGTATTACCTGGGACAAGCTGGACTGCATCTCGTTGACCGCGACCATCAGGTCGGCGATCTCGTCGTGAGAAGAAATCGCCAGCTGGGTTCCGGTCAGGTCGCGAGCCGCGATCGCCTGCGCCCGCTGTAATAGCGACTGCAGGGCAGCGACAATTTTGCGGCTAATAAAGAAGGCCAGAACCGAGCCGAGCACGACGACCATGATGCTTGCCGTGAGCAGAGTGATGGACGCGCTTTTGCCCGCCCCATTCATGGTGTCGACGTCCTTCACTCCCAGTTCGTCGTTCGACTTCTCCAGTTCGTCAAGAGCCTTGATCATCGAATCGCTTACCGGCTCAGATTTATCCCGCAGAAGCGAGACGGCATATTTTCGCCGGTCGCCAGAGCCGGAACTGACAGCTTGATCGATTTCGTCCTGAATCTGTTTCCACGCTTGCACATCCGTCTGGAGCTTTGCGACCCGGTCCCGGTTAGCCTGCAGGGTGAATCCCGAAGCCATCTCGCTTAGCTTGTCCAGTTCCTTTTGCAAGCCCTGCAGCGCGGTTTCATGTTCGCGGCGATTTTCGACCGCCATGCGATGTTCTCCCTGGGATGAATAGAGCACCACGGCGTCGAGGGTTTGCTCCACTGCATGAATGTCTCCGGAGGCGTTCCCGGCGGCCAGGGTGATCTGGTAACGCTGAGCGGTGAACCTCGTCACCAGGCGGTTGATTTCCTGCACTTTTAGGAACGTCATCGTGGAACTCACCACCGCCAGCAGGATGACCGCCCCGAATCCCAAACCCAATTTCTTGCCAATTGTCAGTTTCATTTACCTGTCCTCAATGTGAAATTCGGCCGGCGCACCGCGCGGAAATCAATCTTCGTTCGTCGCACTCCATTTCGCCACGCTCACCAGCAATTCGGTAACGGCTTGTGCGACCACGATCCACTAGCTGCATCGGCATGCCCCAGGGCGACTTTAGGAACACGCGGCGGCTTGGAGTCGATGTTCGCCATCAGCTCAGAACGAAAGGACGACCCTCGGTGTCAGAACTACTGCATCTCTTTGGCAACGCAAGCCGCCGGGGTGGCGGATGTACTGCAGGTCCGGCACCAACACCACACCGCGAACTACCTGCAGGCGGTAGTAAGTTTCTACCGCGAGTTCGTTGCGATACTCAAAACCCGCTTCAGGAAGCTCGCTGAAAAGTACCTGGGTTGCCCCGATTCCTACTGCGTCCTTGGGGCGTCGGTGAAACAGGTTCTGCCACACTAGTCCGCCGCCCAAGTGCCGCCGAAATGAACTGACGTCGCCGTCCGCGCTCCCGTATTGCAGAAATGCTGAGACTGCCTCTTCTCGTGTGGGCTCCGGCTGACGTGGGCGCCACAGCGTCTGCTCGGAAACCAGGTAGAAGCCTGCGGTGCCCGCTTGCTCCCCGGAATCGAAATCCGCCACCGTTCCGTTCAGACGCCAGAAGCCCAGGCTGGTGCGCCCGGGAAGCTCCCGAGTGCCAAGGGCCCAGCGCTTGCCAGCCTCCCCGAGCCACAGCCCACCGGTACCAGCCACTTGGTAAAAGCCTCCCGCCACCGAGTAGTGCTCGCTGGGCTGAAGGAAGACATTCATGCTCGGCCGAGGCTCGGGATAGGTGGGCAATGTCATGATGGTCGGGCTGTAACCCATCGATGAATTCAGAAAGTCACTGGCGTTTTCGACCACAGCGAACTCCGAATTGGCGTCGACTTTGCCGGCTTTCACCCGCAACTTGCGGCCGAAAAGCACCTGTTGATACCAGAGCTCGTACAAGTGGGTACGCTGCGGAGCGTCGATATTGGAAAACCCCTGCGCATCACCCACTTGATGTCCGCCGTCGTCGCCCAAGTGGTGCTGTAGGCTCACCAGGGCCGTGCCTCCTGGCCAGCCGAAAGACTTGTCGGTGTCAATTGTGAGTGCGGTCTTGAACAAGTACCGTTCGGCTGTTCCCTGCTCTGCGCCGCCGTGAAAGTTTTCCGACCAATCGTTGGTGAGCGCCAGGTTACCGGTCAGTCCGTGCTGGTCAAACCAAGAACGGTAGCGCATCTCTGACTTCAAGGTCGAAGAAGCGGAAGGACTGCCGCTAACCGCTACCGGGGGGACCGGCGTATTCGAGGAACCAGGGTCGGAGGTTTCGGCATTAATCATGTCAGTCAACATGCACAACGCAACGCACAAGCAGGCTTTCCGAGCCAAGATAGAAACCATTGCGAGGTTCTCCCCAAGGGCGCAGAGCCCCTAGGGAGTGTGATCGGTGAACTGGCATTGGTCTTGACTCCAAAACGGGAAGTGGAACCATTACGGTGGAACAACTTGCTAAGCGGCAGCGGGGTTCCTTGGGCGTTCACTTGCGACCTGCCAAACTATCGCGTGCGCCCGGCACTCCGCTGGCCAGGTCCGTATTCAGCACATGCATGAGCCGACCATCCAGCTTGTGAACTCCTATCGTGAGCGTCCGCAGGTTGCCATCGAGGGTCTGGGGAGGGTTCTCGAAGGTCTCTTCCTGCACCTCGACGACGTCACCGATGCTGTCTACCAGCAGGCTGATGGGGCCTTCCGGAGTACGTACGACCACGTTCACCGGCAGCACGCCGACGGCGCGTTCGGCAATCTGGAGCCGGCGGCGCAGGTCGATGGCCGTCACAATCTGCCCGCGCAGATTGATCAGCCCCCGGATTACCTCTGGCACCAGCGGCACCGCTGTCATTTCCTGGTACTGGATCACTTCCTGCACCTGCTCGACCGGGATGCCAAAGAGCTGTTCATTGAGAAAGAACGTGCAGAACTGTTGTGTACTTGCCATCGCACTCTCGCTTTTTCCTCATGCATGGGCCGCTCTCACCATTTCGCCGGAGTGGATTCCGGCGAGCAGGCTCTGAATGTCCAGAATCTCAGTGGTGCGCTGCTGGATGATTGCCGTTCCCAACACACCCTGGCGCCCCGTATCCGGCTGCAAAACGACGGATTCCTCAACGATGTCGAGGATCTGGTCGATGACCAGGCCAACGCTGCGTCCGTTCTCGGTGTACACCACGACCTGCACCGGTTGCGAATCCTCGTCGGGCACGGCGGATGGCGAACACCCCAGAAGATCGGCGAGCCGGACCAGCCGCAAAATTTGTCCGCGGTACTGCACCACATCCTGCCCCCCTGCCCGCTCGATGAGGTTGCGGGGGAATTCCTCGAGCCGTGCCACCAGGGACAAGTCAATCGCCATCCTTTCGTGGTCTCCGTTCTGCAGCACCAGCACGGTTCTCCGACCGTCCTCCGCCGTGGCCGCCGACTTTTTTCCATCCTTCTCGGCCAGCGCTCGATCGCGTACTTCGTTGACCACGCCGGCACGCTGCGCCAAACCCAGCACATCCAAAATCAGTGCGACCTTGCCGTCTCCCATGATGGTGGCCCCGGCGTAGCAATTCAGTCCTTTTAACTGATTGCCCAGAGGCTTGACCACGATTTCCTGGGTATCGCTGATGCCGTCGACGACCAGGCCGAAGGGCCGGTCCTCGGCCTGCAGCACCACGATATTGATCGCCTCGGCGGGCTCTGCCGGTTCGGCAACCTGTAGTACGCGGTTAAGATAGACCAGCGGCAACAGCTTTCCCGGCCGGCGATAGACCGGCGTCCCGTGAACACTTTCAATCTGCTTTCGCCCTTCGTCGCCTTCCAGACGAACCAACTCGAGGAGGCTGGCCTGGGGAATGACGAAACGTTCTTCCCGGCCAGCGTGGCTATCTTCTCCACGCCGTTCCTCCAGAGTGACGACTAACCCTGGGATGATGGCCAGGGTGAGGGGAATCTTGATCTTGATGGTCGCGCCATCTCCCAGCTTGCTGGTCAGGTCGACGCCGCCACCGATCTTCTCGATGTTGGTCTTGACCACATCCATCCCGACACCCCGGCCGGAGACGTTGGTAACCTTTTCCGCAGTGGAAAGACCGGGCAGGAAGACGAGGTTGAGGGCTTCCCGGGCACTCATGCGCGCCGCCTGCTCGGGGCGGATCAGTCCTTTCTGCAACGCCTTGTTCTTGATCTTCTCCGCGTCGATGCCGGCACCGTCGTCCGAAATTTCGATATTGACGTGGCCGCCCTCGTGAAAAGCGCGCAACAGCAGACGGCCCTGAGGATTCTTGCCCTGGCGCGCTCGCACTTCCGGAGCTTCGATGCCGTGGTCGCAGGAGTTGCGCACGATATGCGTGAGCGGATCCTTGATCGCCTCAATGATGGTTTTGTCAAGTTCGGTCTCGGCGCCGTCCATCTCGATCTGGATTTTCTTGCCGCAGCTCGCGGCCAGATCACGCACCACGCGCGGCAGCTTGTTCCACACCACGCCGATGGGCTGCATGCGCGTCTTCATCACGCCTTCCTGCAGTTCCGTGGTTATCAGGTTCAGACGCTGTGAAGTCGCAGTGAAGGTGGAATCCTGCATGGCGGTGACCTGCAAAATCTGATTGCGGGCTAGTACGAGTTCCCCCACCAGATTCATGAGCTTGTCGAGCAGCCCCACGTCGACGCGGATGCTGGAGTCGGAGACCTTGGACGAAGGCGCTTCCTTCTGTTCTTCCAGGGCTTCCCGAACCGCCGCCGGTTGCACGATGCCGTGGTCCACCAGGATTTCGCCCAGGTGCCGCGGGTCGCCTCGTTTCTGCTGCTCCACGGCTGCCGCGACGTCTTCCGCCTTCGCTCCGGCCTTCTCGATCAGAAGTTCACCGATGTTCTTCGCCGGATGGTCGGCTGGAGCGCTCGTTGCAGGTTCTGTGATATCGGGAGCGGGCTTAGTGTCGGGAATGGCTGAAGTTTTCTTGGCGGCCGATTTATGGGTTTCTTCGAGCCTCTGCCGAAGCCCCTGGTAAATATCTTCGCCCTCGGCACCGCTGGCCTCAATATTGGCCAGCACTGCCTTGACGGCATCGACGGTCTCAAGCACAAGCGAGATCAGCCCCGGAGTTAGTTCCCGCTGTCGATCCCGTACCTGGCTCAGAATGTTCTCAGCGATGTGCGTGATAGATCCCAGAATCGTGAATCCGAAGAACCCGCATGTGCCCTTGATGGTGTGAATCGTTCGGAAAATGCTGGCGATCAGCTCTGCGTCCTGCGGACGGCGCTCGAGTTCCACCAGTTCCCGGTCGAGGTTAGTCAGGTTCTCGTTGCTCTCGATCAAGAACTCCCGGATGGTTTCGTCATCCATCATGCCTGTTCCTTCTGTACTCACGGCAAATAACGCTCCCCCGCTGCCCTGGGTGACCTCGACGCCAATAGGCTGACTGACTTTGTGACTGTCATGAATCTCCGGAACGCTTCCACAAAAGCACTTCCTGTTCCAGCCGGGAGATGAAGCAGATTAGAAGTGTGTAAGGTGCACCCCTGTCCGGACACGTCTCCGCGGACGGGACTGGCTGAACCACTTCGCGCTCCAAGGTGTATGTCAATAAGGAAGCCGTGCTCAGGTTGGGAGCAGGAGATCGAGAATCTGAGCATCAATAGTCTCGTCGGCGAGGATCGCGCGGACTTTAGAAAGGTGGTGCATGCACGCTACACTGAAATCGTTACTTTGGTCCGGGGGCGGCCGCGGGAAACAGTGAGGTTCTTGTTTCGCTGTGGCTAAGAGGACAGCGTGAGTCTGGAAGAGGCACTGCTAAGCATCTGGCAGCAAGTTCTGGTCGACCGGGCAGAGAACGTTGTCATCGACGGCAGTTCTTTTCCTGTAATCGAGACTTCGCGGAGCCGCCTGCGCCAGGTGGACTTCACGTTTCAAGGCGAAGAGTTTCGCGGACTCGAACAGAACCCGGCGACAGACTCTCGCTGGGCTCGACTGGCTCGAGAGGGCCAGAAAGTGATGCAATTCCTGAAGGGCGGCCGCTATGTGGCCGTGATCGCAGACGGAAAGCTCTTTACCTACAGCCGCAAGGGCGACTAAAACAGACTCCACCAACGGAGCGTTGTGTGCGGTGTCAGGCCCCGCAGTTGCACAGCGATCCCTTTGAAAGCATATTGATAAGCTGATAGAGTTTCACCCGCCGGATCATCGCGAGATCCGGCTGTCAACCATCAGAAAACGGACCCGTAGCTCAACCGGATAGAGCACTGCGCTTCGAACGCAGGGGTTGGGAGTTCAAGTCTCTCCGGGTCCGCCAGATTCCCCTCTCAGAGCAGGCAACCGCAGCTCTCAGCGCAAGGGCGGCACACTCGGAACGACACCCACCTAGTCTTTGATAGAACCGTTCGTCGTAATACGAGTGGCCCTGCCCATCTCGCGCGCCACCTTCGCCAACTCTTCAACGTTCCTGTTGGGTACATCTTCGGAGAGGACCGATCCCGCGGCCAGGGTAAAGCGCACAGCGTCCTCCGGATTTTCAAAATACAAGACCACTTGGTTCGACGACATGGAATAACCTCCTGCTGGCCTGCCTCATCATAAGCGGAAGTGCGTCGGCTTTATCTATACTCTCTTGGTACCCGGCGCGAGTTAACGCCTGATTGGAAAGCCAGCGGCCTTCTTTGACGTTCCGGCACTTTGGTAGCCACGAAAAGCGATTGCCCTGCTCGTAATTACCTTCGACATCCGCCGGAATCTGGCTAAGCAACAGGGCTGCGACGCTGGCATAATATTCGCGCAGCTAGGAGGCTAGGCCATGGGCAGCGCAGTGAAACGACTTTCAAGTCAATCGTCTTATAGCGTTCATCCCGGCGTCGCCATGGCGCAAAAGTGGGTCAGTGAACTTCCGCAGAAGACGGGACGCTCCTTGGACGAGTGGATCGCATTGGTACGAAAATCCGGGCCTCCGACCGAGAAAGAACGTCGCGATTGGCTCAAGAAAAACTACAAATTGGGAACGAACAGCGCGTGGTGGATTGCCGAGCGCGCTGACGGAAAAGGCACGGAAGCTGACGATCCGGATGCCTACCTTGAAGCGGCCAAAGGATTTGTAGAAGAAATGTATTCCGGCGCTAAGGCAAACTTGCGTCCAATCTACGATGCGCTTCTCAAGCTAGGACTGCGAATCGGGCCGGATGCGAAAGCCTGTCCCTGCAAAACGATTGTGCCGCTTTACCGTAGTCATGTGTTTGCTCAGATCAAGCCCACTACGAATTCGCGAATTGACCTCGGCCTTTCTCTGGGAAAAAGTAAGACACCGAAACGAGTGATCGACACCGGCGGATACGAAAAGAAGGACCGAATCACGCATCGTATTCCAATCAGCAAGCTAGCCGAGATCGATGCCGAAGTGAAGCAGTGGCTGAAGATCGCGTACGACCTAGATGCTTAGGGCTTACCAGCCGGCGAAATCGCCTCCAAATAAGAAGCGCCCCAGACTCTTTCGAGTCGTGGGACGCCCGAACAGCCCTCCCCCAGAACTGCTCGAGTGCAAAGTTATATCTGTAGCTCCTCGCTGTAAATGACACTTGCGTGCCACAGCATGGCACGAAATGGCCAGCGAGTTACGATTTCGCGCCGTAGAGCGCGGATTCGTAAGCGCGATGGGACGGCCCCTCGGGCCCGCAAATCGAGTGGGTCGCTTGTAACCCTATTCCTGCCAACAGACAGCAGTAACCTCGCATAACTTCTCATTTACAGCAGGACTAATTCGCCAAGCTCTTGAGCGGTAAGTGTTCCAGTCAAGTTGGCTCCCGGGATGGTTACGGCAGTAATCAAGGCCGCGGGGATTAACGTTGACTGCGAAAGCGGGTGTACTTACATTCGCCAGCAGGGGGTTTTCATGAAGGATATTCACGAGGTATTACGCCGCAAGCAGGCAAAGTACGCACAATTGGCCAAGCAGATTGAAATGCTGCAGCAGGCGGCCGAAAAGTTGCGCGAGGTCGCCCCTCTGCTTGCCGAAAATGAAGACGACGACAACAGCGTCTTGGCAGAAACCGACGACCAGGGTGCCTTGGCAGCAAAAGCGGGTGCATCGTCAGGCAGTTCTGCAGCCCCGGCAAAGCCCTCTCGGGGCGCGCCGCGTTGGCCGTAAATCTGTAGGGCCAGGTCGGAGAACATCTCTGCATGAATCTTCAGGCATTGCTGGTTTCGAAGGACGACAACGCATCCGAATCTCTGAGCCGCGTTCTGGCCAGCTTCGAGGTTGCCGTGGAACGCTCCAGCGATCCTGAGGTTGCGGTCTCCCGGCTGGGCGAACAGCGGTTCGACGAAGTTATCGTCGACTTCGATGAGGCGGAAACCGCCACCCGTGTTCTGCAGAGTGTACGCGAGCTCACTTCGGGTGCGAATGCGGTAACCGTCGCGCTGATCAGCGACGAAGGGAAGGTGCGTACCACCTTCGGAGCCGGCGCTAACTTTGTTCTCCTGAAACCCATATCCGCAACGCAAGCCACAGCCACTTTGAAAGCGGCTACAGCCTTACTCAAACGTGAGCGGCGCCGGGCGTTTCGCGTCCCTGTGCAGGCTCCGGTTGCGCTCAGCATACCCGGCGGTCAGGAAGTCGAAGCCATCATGCTGGACCTTAGCGAAAGTGGCGTCGACGTACTTGCCGCCCAACCGCTGTGTCCCTCTTCTCCGATTGGCCTCCGGTTTTCCTTGCCTAATAGTCGGGGCGAAATAAGCACTCGCGGCGAAGTAGCCTGGGCCAATCCCAACGGCCAGTCGGGCGTGCGGTTTACCGATCTCAACGACGAAATCCAGAACCAGTTGAATCAGTGGCTGGCTGCCAATTCCGCGGAAGCTCTGCCGGAGGAAGCCGACGCCGTTTCTCCTTGCAAGCTCACGGATCTGAGTTTGGGCGGATGCTACGTCGAGACCGAATCTCCTTTCCCGGAACAGGCTGTGGTCGATCTTTGCCTGAAGGCCGCGGACATGGAAATTCACGCTGAAGGCTTGGTTCGCGTCATGCACCCCGCATTCGGAATGGGAATTGAGTTCCCTTCGCGTACGCAGGAACAGCGGACGAAGGTGGGTGATCTGATTCAGTTCTTAACCAGCCGCCCCGGAACACAGCCTGAACTACTGATCTCACCTCGCTCACTGGTTCTGGATGAATCGGACTTCGCGATCGCTGGCCAAGGTCATGAACTGGAAGACGCGCTCGTCGAACTGCTCCGTAGCGGGGCAGCTCTGAGCCGTGACGAGTTCATGGCTGAACTCCGCAAGCAACGCAGCTCCGAAGCGCTCGCTTCCTCGTAAACTACCTATCCCGCATTTTAAAGTTTGATTTTGTGTGCGATTTCCACACCAGCTACTGCTTCGCTCTGGCCAGCTGGCACTCGTTTCGAGGACTCGGGAGCCCATACCCCGTCTCTGATATGAGCCCCTGATTCCTCGTGGTCTGTTCCACCTCGAATACAGACAAACTAGATCGCCCGCATTACAACGATGTGGCTGCCTGGTTAATTTTCGATGAAAGCGTAAGGGGCCGCTAATCACAGCTCTTGGTGATAGATGTCACTGTGGGAAGTGGCCTTCCGGAGCGATAAGGGAGTAGCGGACCTCCGTTCCGCACGCGTCTGCGAGGAGGTGTCCGATGGCTACTGCAGCTGCGCGAAGCACCCGCCTTTCCGTCAAAAACATCCTTTTCACGACCGATTTCTCCGCCGCTTCCCAAGGCGCGCTTCCCTACGCACTCGCCTTCGCCCGCTGGTATGGTGCAAAACTGTTTGTCGCCCATGCCATTCCCCCGGAGCCACAACTGAGTGTGCCTTTGGAAGTTATTTCGCGGGAAGATGACCCTTATTGGAGTTACGCGCGCCATAAGATGGACCAGTTGCTCGAACCGAAACCGTTTGGAACTACGCCCTACGAAGTGCTGATGCTGCAGGGCGACATGTGGCACGTACTC
>Ga0209698_10002432_pt1 | contig 21130 bp, 17 predicted proteins | sample LitLauG_LLR_2012_FD_187203 | JGI IMG/M metagenome (GOLD analysis project Ga0209698, IMG submission 187203) | Freshwater sediment microbial communities from Pennsylvania, USA - Little Laurel Run_MetaG_LLR_2012 (SPAdes) (version 2) | ecosystem: Environmental > Aquatic > Freshwater > Creek >...
GGGCTATGTAACCATCCAAAGTCTGAGCATCTGGGATGCCAAGGGGCTTGGCGAAAGCGGCATCGGCAACCGCTTCGCAACCCTTCTTAAAGACTGGGCACCAGAGGTGCCTGACAGCTCAGCTTTTGGTAAAGCCCAACATAAAAACATTGCGGCAGCGCTCACCGCTTGCCAAGCCCATCGCCAGGAAGCGATCCGAAGAATGTGTCAAATGTTGCTGCATCCGGCCCTTTGGCAGTCTACAACTGCAGTCACATCGTAGCCCTTCATCTCCACGATTCCTCAATTCAGAAAACGTTACAGAGGAGTCCCGCCAGTACAAGGAATTTGTTGGGTGGAACGCTACCCGCGCAGGAACACGATGGCCAGAACAAACATCAAAATCGGTCCTACAACCCAATTCTGCACGAGTGAAAGCCCGAGCGCACGCTTATTCCGAAAAACCTCATGCAGTTCCTCATACCGCACCTTCGTGAACGGTGGATACATCGTGAGAATCAGCCCTGCTGCGATCGGAATGGAAGTCGTACCAACGTTGAAGCGATTCAGGAAAGGCACAACTCCCGGCACAAGCCAGCCCAGTACAACGCCCGCGACCATAGCGGCGAAGATCCACGCGGTCAGATAGCGGTCCAGAAAACTGAGACGACTTGTCGCTTTCATGAGTGATCCCTGTGTTGTGGCAAACTGAACCCAGCTAGCTTCTTCTCGATCCAAGCCACTATTCGTGGGTGACGGGTGTCATCGTCTGGCCCAGTTTATCGAGCTCCGTCGAGAACTTGGGAGATACCGCCTACAATGCAGTCTACATTGGGATCAGGGCCAAGCGCGCACCAGATAAGTCAGCCCAGGCGGCACGTGCAGGTGATCAATCCGCCATGGATGCACAAACGGAAAAGATCCTGAGCGACTATATCTTGGCTTCGGTAAAACACTAGGCACCCGCGTGGCCACTCGGTGTAAAATCCTCGTCACTTTGGGGTCGATCTCGATTTCGCATATGTGATTGACAATGTATTCTTAACTAATTAAGACTTATAGTTACACGTTGCTCGAAAGTCGTTCGGATTGGAGAGCATTGCTTGATTCAGCTTGCTCTCGTGCGCGAATGGGGCGCCGCACATGTGTGGCATTCTCGGGTACTCACATATCGCGAAAGACTTACCCGCCGGGGTGCTGATGGCAGCTCTGGAGGCCCTTGCGCACAGGGGTCCTGACCATCGGGGAACGTTTGGCTCAGAGCACATCTCGCTGGGCGCGACTCGCCTGCGCATCGTCGATCTCGAAGGTGGAGATCAGCCACTTTTCAGCCCTGATCGCGATGTTGTTATTGTCTTCAATGGTGAGATTTTCAATTGCTCCGAATTGCGCGCTCAGTTGGAAGCGGAGGGATTTGGCTTTAAGACACGCTGCGATACAGAGGTAGTGCTCAACGCTTTTCTATGCTGGGGTAGCTCATGTTTCTCACGGCTGCGCGGGATGTTTGCAATTGCCATCTGGGTGCGGTCCGAACGCCGCCTTATTCTCGCCCGGGACCGGATGGGCATTAAGCCCCTGTACTACTGTTTTCAGGATGGTGAAATCTATTTCGGCTCTGAGCTTAAGTGCATCCTCCTGCACCCAGCGGTTCGCCGCAACATTTGCCTATCGGGTTTGAACTGTTTTCTCAGCCTGAACTATGTTCCTGGACCCCTTACTTTGGTGGAGGGCATCATCAAGCTCATGCCGGGGTATCTTCTGGAATGGCGGAACGGCGAGTGGAGTAGCTGCTCATATGTTTCCCCTTTGGCTGCCGCAAGTGGTCCACGCTCAGTCGAAGGCGCGTGCGATGAACTGGACGGCCTGTTGAAACAGTCACTCAAAGAGCAGCTTGTTTCGGATCTACCCGTGGGTATTTGGCTCAGTGGAGGCTTGGACTCTTCAACCATCCTGCACTATGCCGCGAATGCGCATCCGGGCCCGCTGCAAACGTATTCCATCACCTTCCAGGGGCGCTCGTTTGACGAGAGCAGATACATTAGGGAGGTCAGCCGCTACTTTGGCACGCGGCATACCGAGTTCGACCTGAGTGCGAGCGCCGACCTCGTAGACGCGATCGAGCGAATTGCCTACTATTCCGACGAACCAAGTGCAGACGCAGGGGCCTTGCCACTTTGGTTCCTGGCTCAGATGACGAGCAGAGAGGTCACGGTCGTACTGACAGGCGAGGGTGCGGACGAACTCTTCGGGGGCTACCTAACCTATAAGGCCGATCGCTACTGCGCCCTGGCCCGCCGGATTCCCGCTCGGTTGCGGCAAACAGCCTTGGCGTTGGCGACGCATCTGCCGGTATCCGACGAAAAGATCAGCTTCGAATATAGGCTCAAACGGTTTCTGCAAGGTACTCTGCTATCGCCCGAAATGGCGCACGTGTTCTGGAACGGAACCTTTTCGGAAGCTGAGAAGCAACGGCTATTCTTATTTGCCGATGCTGGCCCACTGGCCAGGGTAATCGCTGAAATGGGCGAAGGCGGGAGTCTGCAGCGCTATCTGGACTTCGATCAGCGCTACTACTTGCCCGATGACATCCTCTACAAAGTAGACCGCATCAGCATGGCGCATTCACTGGAAGTACGGCCTCCATTTTTGGATGAGCGAATCGTCGACTTTGCTGCCGGCTTGCCCGAACGCTTGAAGCTGCGGGGATCGACTTCCAAGTACGTACTTCGTCGCCTGATGAAGGACAAGTTACCGCACGCTGTACTACAGCGACCGAAAATTGGTTTCGATGTCCCGATCCACGAGTGGCTCCGAGGGGTCCTACGGCCCTTACTGCTGGATACGTTGTCACAGGAAGCCGTCTTGGCTAGTGGGCTGTTCGATTGGCCTGCCGTGAAGCTACTGGTGAATGCACACTTGGAACGGAAAGCAAACCACGGGTATCACTTATGGGGTCTGATCGTGTTATTGATGTGGATGAAGCGATGGAAGATAGAGTTAGCGTCCCACGAAGTGCCGCTGACGATGCCAATCGTCGAGGTCCTAGACGAGGTTGGATCGTAGTTCTGGTGGCATCCCTCGTTTTCCTCCTCAACATCGCCAGCCCACCTCGGCTCATGGATGATGTGGATGCGGTCCAGGCGCAGATCGCCCGCAACATGTTGACCTCGAAAGACTGGGTCACCGCGCGACTTGACGGCGTCGCTTATTTGGAAAAGGCGCCGCTCATCTACTGGATGATGGCGGTGTCGTATGAAATCTTCGGCGTTCGTGATTGGGCTGCGCGTTTGCCGCTCGCTTGCTCAGCAGTGGCTTTGTGTTGGATAACCTACCGCTTCGGACGCTGGGCGTTTGGCGAGGAAGCAGGCCTATACGCAGGGATCGCACTGGCCACTTCAGCCGGCTTGTTCCTGTTCACCCGGATTCTGATCCCGGATGCCACACTCACCGCGGCTATCACCGGCGCCATCTGGGCATGGTTGTCTCTACTCGAACCGGAAGAGCATCTTCCGCTTCGCTGGTCGGTGATGCTGGGAGCGTGCCTGGGAACTGGCCTGTTGCTGAAGGGCCTGATTGCCGTGGTTTTTCCAGTGCTGGCGGGTATTGCTTACATGGCCCTCACGCGACAACTTTTCTCTATCAAGTCGTGGCGTCGATTAACTCTCGGCACGGCGATCGCTATCGCTTTGGCGATCGCCGGGCCGTGGCATGTGCTTGCAATGCTGCGCAATCCCCCTCACTTTGCGTTTTCGATGCATAGTGCGCCGGGCGAATACCGCGGGTTCTTCTGGTTCTACTTGATCAACGAACATCTATTGCGTTTTCTGAACCTGCGATACCCGCGTGATTACAACACTGTGCCAAGGCTGTGGTTCTGGCTACTGAACCTGGTCTGGATCTTCCCGTGGTCGGTCTATCTGCCCGGCATTCCAAAGTTGTCGTTCAGTCCAGCTTCGCGGGCAGAAAGAACACGGTTGATGGCGGTTTGCTGGGTCGGCGTAGTGATGTTGTTCTTCACTTTCTCGACCACCCAGGAGTACTACTCGATGCCGATCTACCCCGCCTTGGCGCTCCTGATTGGATCTGCGATCAGTACTGGGGGGCGAAGGGTGCGCGCGGCCACGGGTGTTCTTCTTGTGATTTCGACCCTGCTATGTGTCACGCTCACAGGCTTGATTGCGTTGGTCTGGCGTCTGCCAGCTGTGGGCAACATTTCTACGGCCCTGACCCAGCATCCCGAACTGTACACGCTGTCGATGGGTCACATGCGAGACCTGACGCTTAGCGCTTTTGCATACCTGAGGCTGCCGCTGGCGATCGCGGCTTTCGGGTTCGGGATGACCGCCGTTGGTATCGTCGGATCGAGAGGTAACGTCAAGAAAGTCGTTCTCGTTGTCGCCGCAGGCATGGTCTTCTTCGTTCAGGCCGCCCGACTTGCGCTTGTCCGATTCGACTCGTATCTGGGGTCTTACCCTCTGGCTCAAACCCTAGAGCAGAGTCCCCCGGGACAACTGATCGAAGCCAATTCTTACTACGCTTTTTCATCGGTTTTCTTCTATACCGGTCGGACGGCGCTGCTACTCAACGGCCGCAACAACAACCTGGAGTATGGCTCTTACGCACCCGGCGCACCCCGTGTATTCATTGACGACCGCGAGTTCGTATCCATATGGACCGGGCCAGGCCGCTGCTACCTTCTCGCCTACGGCACAGAAATGCCGCATCTCGAGCAGCTCGTCCGGCGATCCGACCTGCGCGTGGTAAACGAAAATGCCGGCAACTATTTGCTGACCAACTATGCGCTCCACTGACACGACGGCCGTGCGCATCATTCGCTGGGAGGAGAGCGTCCGGTTCGCTTGGTGGGCCTTGGCTGGCGATAAGTTGAAGGCTTCTCTCACCATGCTGGGAGTTGTGATCGGCAGTGCCGCGATCGTCCTAGTCGTCACGATCGCTTCCACCGGCAAAGTTTACATGATCTCCCAGATCGAGGGGATCGGCGCCGACCTCGCCTATGCCACACTCGATCGCAATGGAGCCTCCGCTGTTCTGGACGACGAATTAACGCCCGATGATCTTGTGGCCGTGCGCCAGAACCTCCCGGCAGTCCGCGCGGTTGCAGGCACCTACGACATTCTGGTTAACTTTCAGCTTCGTGGCAAGGAGGTCCATCCTCGTTTGGTAGGCGTCACCCAAGATTTTGAGAAGATCCGCAACCTGCAGATTACCTCGGGCAGGTACTTCGACGTAGAGGACTTTTTGGCCCACTTTAAGGTTTGTCTGATCACTGACCACATGGCCCAAACCGCCTTTGGCTCCGATGCCGCAGTGGGCAACAACATTCACCTCGACCAATTTGGTTGCACCATCATTGGAACCTTCAAAGAAGGTGTGCCCACCTTCGGACAGTCCGAGATACAGGACGACACATTGCTTATCCCGTTCCCCCTGGTCAAGTCCATCACGGGCGAGAACTTCTTTCAGGTACTTTACGCGCAGGCGGCATCCTCGGCCGAAGTACCCGATCTGACTCAGCAGATGAACCGGTTGTTGCAGAGCCGTCACCGCAAGGGAGCGCGTTACACCGTCGAGAACTTGTCTTCCCTTCTTCAGACGGCAAATAACATTTCGGTCGCTATGAGCGCCGTACTCATCGCGATTGCCACCCTGACTCTAGTCACTGCCGGAACGGGCATTATGAATATCATGCTCGTCAATGTCTCCCAGCGAACGCATGAAATTGGAGTTCGGAAGGCACTGGGCGCGCGACCGGATGAGATCCGGATCCAATTCTTATTGGAAGCATTCTTTATCAGTTTTGCTGGGGCCGTGGTCGGAGTAGTGGCTGCACTTGGACTCGTCTGGCTGGTCAGACGCTTGACTGAGGGTATCGTTCCGCTCGGTATTTCCTGGATGGCAGTGGCAGTTGCCCTCGTGGTTTCAAGTGGCGTCGGCGTGCTGTTCGGATACCGTCCCGCTAGCGAGGCGGCGAATTTGAACCCTATCGATGCGCTTCGGATCGAGTGACATTCAATCGCCCTTAATCTTCGCTTGGGAGGCTGTAGATCCTCATCAATCAGGACATTGCACATACGGATTGATTGTTGCTCGTTCTGAGTTAAGCTGCTAATCTCGGAATGAAAGATGAGTAGACTCGGCCACACTGGTCTGCCCTCAAAGTAAAAAGGCCACGTTTGCCCAAATCGACGGCGATACCGACCGCGGCCGAGTTCCGCTTGCTAGAGATTCTCTGGCGCCTGGGAGAAGGCACCATTGAGGATTTCTTGCGGGCTTCGGGACAAGATAATCCGTTGAACTACAAGACCGTACAAACTGTTTTGCGGATTATGGAAAACAAGCGATTTGTCAGCCACTCGCTGCGCGGGCGCGCTTTCGTGTATCGACCTCGGGTCAAGCGTAGCGACGTGAGCCGAGGCTCTCTACGCTCCCTGCTGGACAGGTATTTTCGCGGCTCCCGCTCTGAGCTTCTGGTTAATCTGCTGGAGAACGAGCGTATCGACCCCACTGAGTTGCAGGAACTCGAACGTCTCATTCGCAGTTATCGCAAAGCAAGCAGCTCCGGGCGGCAAAATAGTCGTTGAAAGCCGGAACACTATGTGGTTCGACAGCTCCCTGGCGGGTTTGAGCACCTGGATCACATATTGCGTGCAGGTCGTCTTCGCTTATCTGACGACATTATGCATTTGCAGTTTCATTCAAAATCCTCGCACTCGTGTACGAATGTGGGGCGGTTTCTTATTCCTGACGATCGCGGCATGGCTACTTTTGTGGGTGCCCTCGCAGGCAGGAAACCCTGTTCATTTCGTCTCCAGTCCAACATCGTTAGCGCCTACATCGAACCTTCATTTGGCACTTCCGGTCAAAAGCACGTGGGCTTCCTACCTTGGCAAGCTCGCACCTACGGCTTGGCGGGTATATGTCATTCTCTTGCTGGCCTCGATGTTGCATTTGCTGCTCAAGTCAATGCAGCTTAGATCTGTTCTGCGCCGCACTCAACCGCCTTCACCCCAATTAGAGTCGCTTTTTCGAAAGCTTTGTCTCCAGTTGGGGATTAGAAATAGTGAACTCAGTCTTGTATCGAAGCTACGTTCTCCCGCTACCTGTTACTGGCTGCGGAGTCAAGTCCTGTTGCCCACGGAACTGATCCCCCATCTCGACAGCGATCAACTGGCTGATGTTCTGCGGCACGAACTGACCCATGTTAGACAGCACGATTATCTGTGGGATCGCCTGGCGGCATTGGGATGCCGGCTGGCTTTCTTTCATCCGTTAGTGTGGCTGGCCTACCGCCATATGCGATGGGAGCGAGAGTTGGCCTGTGATCGTGCGGTCGTAGAGAAAAGCGTAGAAGCGCGGGTGACGTATGCCGAATGCCTCACCAGGCTGGCGCGCTGGTTTGTAGAGGAGCGTCGCCGTTCAGGGGGAATTGGTTTTTCCTCCTCTGAGTCATTGCTGGCGATCAGAGTTCGTGCCTTGTTAACTGAGCCGTCGTCCTATTCAAACTTCGGAAAAGTGGCACGGGTAGCGCTTGTAGCAACCACGGCAACCGCCGCACTAATCTTGGTCCCCAGTGTAGGCCTGATTCTGTATTCGCCGGCTCCACTTGCTGCCCGGTTGCATGGATCTCGCGACCTTCACATCGATTCCATGAAAATACCGAGACGGAAGGCGCAGCACGCTTCGTTGAACAAAGCAGTCACTACTCCGCTGTCAGCCTGGAGTCTGACCCGATCTGAACCTCCGCAGCCGGTCGATTTGCTCCTGGACTCTCAATCGACACCTATGCCAGTTCTAGCAAGCTCGTCAACTGTGGCCGAGGGTCCCGCCGAGGCGCCCCCCCTGTACTCCGACCGGATTAACCATGCCGCCCGACGACGTACTTCAAGTACTGTCTGGGACGAGACGCCTATGACGCTTGCACCCCCCCCGAAGTGGCGGAACCTTGTAGTCCGCGCCATCACGGATGGAGTGGCAGTCGCGACCGGGAGCATTGATATGGACGACGAAGTCGGCCCCCGCAGGCGTAGCCGGTAGCTAAAAGTCGATTTCCAAGGATCACGGGCCCTCCGACAGCGGCCTGCTGCCGGTGCGCGAGCTGGATGAACGTCTGGGATTGAGCTTGCTCATGGCCGAGCACCTCACAGACGACCGGCGCGGCAAGAACACCCAACTGCCTCTGCCGGATCATGACCACGCCGCAGCCCTCCGAAGGGTGGTCGAGGGGGGTGTACCCTGGCGTCTAGTCCTGCCATGGATTTCCCCTAGGGCCGCGCAACGCTCAGTCAATTCCTTGTGTGATCGTGGGGAGCTAGGCAGGAGAGTTCGCTAATGTGTTTCGGAGATCGACTATTTGGAGGGCAGGAAGATCAGCGCAAGGTTGGCAGAAGGAGGGCCGAGGGGATCAGCGGCTATTCACTTTGTAGGCATCGCGGAAAATGAGGACTGCGTAGGAAACACGCCCGGTAAGTGCAACGTCCTCGTCCAAGGCCACTATGCGGCAACGGCAACAACGAGAACCATGAGCTAGCGGGTACGGAGACTGATCGTTTAGATTGAAGCACGAGCACGCAATATCGGAGCAAAATCCGTCCCATCCGTTACGCCAACAATCGAAAGGAGCGAACCGAAGGGCGAACGCCTCTGCTGCAGATTCGCTACGTCAGCTGCGCGACGTTCGGTCTAAATCTCGTCCTGCTTTGTCCGCCGCAACGAGCGTTTCCTTACCTAACCGTCCCCGTGCCGAGAGGAGGGTGGGAGGCTGTAAAATACTCCAGCGTTCACCCGGAAGGATCTGTCAATCGATCTGTTCTCGTGGCGTCAAACAGGAAGGAAAATAATCTTGTGATTGTCGGTGTTCCGAAAGAAAGCTACCCCGGTGAACGGCGAGTGGGGCTGGTCCCCATGGTCGTGCCGAGTTTGGCCAAGGCAGGCCTTGAAGTCGTGATAGAAGCTGGTGCGGGGGTGGACGCGGGCTACCCGGACGCGCACTACATCGAAAAAGGCGCAAAGATTGTCCCCGACCGTGCCGCAGTGTTCGGCGCGTCAGCGATTGTTGTTCAGGTCCTTTGCTGCGGCTCCAATGATGTCAACGGCGAGGCGGATCTTCCCCTTCTGCGTCGGGACCAGATTCTGATGGGGTTCTTGCGTCCGCTGGGGTCGTTGGAAATGATTCATCGACTCGCCGACACCGGCGTTACGTCGTTCGCGATCGAACTGATACCTCGGACGACGCGGGCTCAGAGTATGGACGCGCTTTCCTCCATGGGCACGGTCTGCGGCTACAAAGCGGTGCTGATTGCCGCCGAGACCCTGCCCAGATTTTTTCCCATGCTGACCACGGCGGCGGGCACAATCACGCCAGCACGGGTGTTTGTGATCGGTGCCGGCGTTGCTGGACTGCAGGCTATCTCGACTGCACGCCGACTGGGCGCGGTGGCCCAAGCGTACGATCTGCGTCCCGCGGCCAAGGAGCAGGTGCAAAGTCTGGGAGGGCGATTTGTCGAGCTTCCGATCGAGGCCAAGGATGCTCAGGATGCGCGTGGTTATGGCACACAGCAGGACGACTCCTTCTATGAACGGCAGCGCGAGCTTCTGGGCCGCGTGGTAGCGGCAAGTGACGTTGTAATTGCAGCTGCCGTGATCCCAGGAAAGAAATCGCCGGTGCTGGTAACTGAGGAGATGGTAAAGGGGATGGCACCCGGTTCGGTGATCGTGGATCTGGCGGCGGAACGCGGGGGAAATTGCGAACTGACGCAGCCTGGTCAAACTGTCGTCGCACATGGCGTCACCATTGTCGGCCGGATCAACCTCTCCAGCGGGGTGCCCTATCATGCCAGCCAGATGTATGCACGTAATATCACCGCGTTTCTGCTGCACCTGGCAAAGGGCGGGAAACCGCGGCTCGACCTCGAGGACGAAATCATTCACGAAACGTTGTTGACTCGGAGTGGGGAGTTGGTCAACCAGCGCGTGCGCGAGTTCTTCTCGCTACCCGCGCCGGTTTCTCCAGGCGAGCGTTAGATTTCCGTATGGTTAGAGTGGAGGAAGAATGAGTTCGACTTTGATCAACGGCCTGTTCGTTTTCATGCTAGCGGCCTTTATAGGATTTGAAGTAATCCGCCGGGTCTCGCCGCTGCTCCACACCCCTCTTATGTCGCTGACCAATGCGCTGGACGCGATCGCGGTGGTGGGCGCCATTATGCTGGTGGGCCGGCATGAGAACAGACTCTCCTACGCGCTCGGCATGCTGGCAGTCATCGCCGCCACCAGCAATATCGTCGGCGGTTTTCTGATCACCGATCGCATGCTCAAGATGTTCAAAACCAGCCGTCCGACCAAGCCATGAACATTCTCCCAGGGACGCACCCCGCCATCGAAATCATCTATCTGGTCGCGAGTATCCTTTTCATTCTCGCCCTGAAATGGATGAACTCGCCTCGCACTGCGCGGCATGGTGTGTGGGCGGGCGAGGTCGGCATGCTGCTGGCCATCGGCGGGACCTTGTTGGAGCGTGGCATCGTCGACTACCGGGGGATTGCGATCGCGCTGGTGCTTGGGACGTGCATCGGGATTCCGCTCGGCCTGGTGCATATGACCGCCGTTCCCCAGAGAACGGCACTCAGCCATGCCTTCGGCGCATTCTGCGTCACCCTGGTGGGCACCGCGGAATTCTATCTGCGCAGCCCGGATATCCCACGTTTTACGATGGCGGTTCTCTCCGTGGAAGTCATCCTCGGCTCCCTGACCTTCACGGGCAGCCTGATGGCGGCCGGGAAGCTCCAGGAAATCCTGCCCCAGCGGCCGCTTACGTACAAGGGACAGAACCTGGTCAACTTGTTGTTGCTTGCGATCGCTGTCGCGGGGGCCGCATACCTCGTGCTGCATCCCGGCACCAGACAATTGTTCCCGGTGATGGTGGGGATTTCGTTTTTGTTGGGAGTGCTCATGATCATCCCGATCGGCGGTGCGGATATGCCGACGGTAATCTCTCTGCTCAATTCTTACGCCGGCCTTTCCGCAGCCGCCATGGGATTTGTTCTCGACAGCAAGCTTCTGATCATTGCCGGCGCCCTCGATGGCTCTTCGGGTCTTATCCTGTCCGTAATCATGTCGAAGGCCATGAACCGCTCATTCGGCAATGTGCTCTTCGGGGCGTTTGGCCAAGTTCAGGCTGCGACGGCGACCGGGCAGGAAGGCAAGACGGTGCGCAGCGCAACCGCGGAAGAGGCCGCTGCAATCCTGGCTACTGCCAACACGGTGGTCATTGTTCCGGGCTATGGCATGGCGGTCGCCCAGGCCCAGCACAAAGTGCGTGAACTCTATGACGCACTCAGCAAGCGCGGAGTGGATGTTCGGTTCGCCATCCATCCCGTCGCGGGCCGCATGCCGGGACACATGAATGTTCTGCTGGCCGAGGCTGATATTCCCTACGACCGACTGGTCGAGATGGACGACATCAATGGCGAATTCCCGCAGACCGATGTCGCGCTGGTGATTGGCGCAAATGACGTAACGAATCCCGCGGCCCGCACCGATGCTTCCAGCCCAATCTATGGCATGCCGATTCTCGACGTAGACAAAGCCCGAACGGTTATGGTCATCAAACGCAGCATGAGCCCGGGGTTCGCCGGCATTGACAATCCGCTTTACTATCTTGAGAAGACGTTGATGTTGTTTGGAGACGCTAAGTCGTTTGTCAATGACATCGTTCGGGGGCTGGCCGGAGGTGGAAACAATTGAGCAGTGTAACCGCAAGGTGCTCGGCTGAAGCTGCGCCTAAGCACTCGCCACTGCCTCTGCCCGGGCTTGCGTCGATAGGCGATCTTGCTGTTTTGATCGGGGACACTCGCACGCACCACTTGGGGAGCGTGTGCTTCTCGGAAGATGCAGCCCGAATCTGGCCTTTCGTTGGCTGATAATCCCACCTCTCTACCCCTCTATCGGTCTCTGCCGGATCGGGCCGGCCATCGGCAGGTTCATAGACAAAGGTGGAAATCCCGTCGCCAGAGGTCTGGTCCCGGGAAATCGCTCGATGACGCAGTGCCGTCGCAACCGCATTCGCGTTGCATCAAAAGCAATTGCAACCAGCCAGGTAGATATGTAGCACTACCTCCCCGGTTGTACATTCTTGCGCCGCATCGGGGCTCGGTTGGGTGATGGAGTCGCGCAAACGGGACGGTTCGTTTGCTTCAAACTGGCGGCCGGCGGTTTTCCACATTGCGCCACAAGCGTGGACTGGGCGAAGATGTTTCTGGATTCGCTGCCGTGTCTCCAGGACCCACATCCGCGCCGGGGAAGCCGCTCTCTGCTTCAGCTGTCAAGCTGCGTCTACTGAAGAAGCTGCATTGCACGCTAAGGTTTGAGAAAAAAGTGTGGCAGCTGGGCGCGCGCCTGGTCGCTGGGGTTGATGAAGTCGGGCGTGGCTCACTGTTTGGACCGGTGGTGGCTGCAGCCGTGATCCTTGATCCGGGGTACCGCATACGAGGTCTGCGTGATTCCAAGCTGTTGCCGGCGGAACGGCGTGAAATCCTGGCGGAACGAATCCGCGAGCACGCCGTGGCCTGGGCGATTGCGGCGGTCGACGCCGCCCGCATCGATCAGATCAACATCTACCAGGCTTCGCGTCTGGCCATGCGCGAGGCGGTTTTTGGTCTCGACCCTGGGGCCGACCACCTACTGGTGGATGCCATGTGCCTGGACTGCGGCCTGCCGCAGCAGCCGATCATTCACGGCGATGCCCTCTCAGCCTCTATCGCCGCTGCGTCGATCCTGGCCAAAGTCGAGCGCGACCACATGATGGTTGAATGGGATCCAGTTTTTCCCCTATACGGGCTGGCTTCAAACAAAGGCTACAGCACGCCTCGCCACCTGGCGGCCCTGCGTGAGCACGGACCTTCTCCACTCCATCGCCAGTCATTTGCTCCAGTTTGGAACGCACCGGTTCCACAAGAGGTGCTGGAGTTCATGCTCGAGGAAGACGAGGGATTTGGTAGCGCCAACCTCCGGCCGGCCTGAGGGTGGACGGGGACGCCCGGCGCTACGTTAACAAGGTCGAACGGATACAATCCCTGCATGCGGCGCATGATGGTCGTAACCGCGCATCCGGATGACGAAGCCAGCAGCTTTGGCGGGTCCTTGCGTCTTTATCGCGAGCGTGGCGTGGAAACCTGCATCATTTGCCTGACACCCGGCCAAGCGGCCACACATCGTGGCAGGGCGCGTAACGATCAGGAACTCGGCGAGTTGCGGCGGGAGGAATTTGCCGCCGCATGCAAAATACTGAAAGTCTCGCGCGGGACCGTGCTCGACTATCCCGACGGCCAGCTTCACCGGCTGGAGATGCAGCGCGTGGTTTCCGATCTCGCGCTGCGCATCCGCGAATTTCGTCCGCAGGTCTTGCTCACGTTTGACCCGGCGGGCGGAGTTACAAGCCACACCGATCATACAATGGCATCGGTCTTCGCCACGCTTGCTTTCCACTGGGCGGGGCGAAGCAATCGCTTTCCTGATCAGCTGACCGATTCTGTCACCCCTCACCGGATTCAGAAGCTGTACCATACCGCCGCCGACTTCACTCTTCCCGGACGCCAGCCCATTACTTTGGCGCCGGTCACAACCATCATCGAGATAGGCAACTACCTGGAAACCAAACTTGAGGCGTTCCGCGCCCACACCAGCCAGCAGCCGCTGTGGTCGCTGTTCGAAGAGCATGCGCGGAAGCGCGGAGGGCGAGAACTGTTTCACCTAGCGGCAGCGGTAAAGGTTGATCCCGTGGTGCAGGAAAGCGATTTGTTCGCCGGAGTTACTGAGGAAACGTCTTAGTCCACCGTGTGGGGCGGACACTTTTGTCCGCCGCTTTTGAAGTTGATGGTTGGCCTCGGAATTCTTCAGTTGTCACCCCGCTACATAAAGAAATTAATGATGTCCCGCAAAGCGCAGAGCCAAAGTCAAGGGCGGCGGACAAGAGTGTCCGCCCTACACGGCCAGTTTCTTTAGTGCGGCTTGATAATGTCGCTTAGCAGGTCGGGCTTGGTCTCGTCCCGCACCAGGTGAGGAAATCTCTCTCCGCCGTGATAGTCGAGCTTGTAGGTCTTGTAGTACTCGGTGTTTTCCACCAGTAATTCGAGCGCCGCCGAGCTGCTCTTGCCTGCGCGCAGCGCATCCCCCAGCACTTCCTTCGAGAACTTTCTCCCGTTCACTGCAACCAGCTTCATTCCGGGCCCGATTCCCGCCCGCGCTGCCGGCATACCTTCGACCGTATCGGTGACGAGGCCGTCCTCTTTCAGCCACAATCCGATAGAGAATGCAGCGTTGACGGAGTCCTTGTCGCCCTCCTGTGCCTGCACCAGAGGCGAACGTGTGTCGTCATAGACCAGTTTCCAACCACTGCCCTCGATGCCTCCCAGTGGCGCCCCCGGCCCGTGATTCGTCAGACGCTCGGTCCAGAATCCGCGCCAGTCGTAGGGCGCAACCTGGTTCAACGTGTTGACGATATCGTCGAAAGTATAAGTTTTCACCTGCGGCGCTCCGCTCGGAGGCCCGTGAAAAATCCGGCAAAAATCATCTAGGGATTTCTGGCCATGAGTCTGCTGGCGAATGATCGTGTCCGCCCAAAGCCAGTTCAGCTCATCTTCGTCGTAGTAGTCGAGGGCCCGCCGCCAAGACTCCCATTGATGGGGCGCATCCTGCATCGCGGGAACGCCATCGGCGGTGTCTTGCAGGTTGCGCCAGGCGCGACCGGAAGTGTGGTCCAAATAGGCGGCGGTAGACGCCAGTGCGTCGCGAAATTCCTCCGGCGTTCTCTCTCCCATGCGGCCGGTGAGAATCTCGCCCAGGTACTGGGTAAGGCCTTCGTACACCCAGAGCATGTCGGTCTGCATGGGCTTCTCGTAGTCGGGAGTCGCGAGGTCAGCCGGACGCCGATATTTTCCGTTCCAGGAGTGCACAAATTCGTGAGACAGCAATCCCGCACCCAGAAGGCGCTTCGTGGAATCGACCAGGCTACGCTCGCTCAGGCGGCTGTCATTGGATTCATGATGTTCCAGGCCGAAGTGGGCCACGTGGTCGCTCAGACTGTAGAGGAAGTGATAGTCGCGGTAGTGCTGCGCTCCAAACAGCACGTTGGTTTGTGCGACCAGGTTTCTGTAGTGCTCCCAAACCTCGGCGGGAGCGTCGAGCGCTGCTGCGCTGTCGGCGGCGACGTCCATTTCTACTGGAGGCGTTTGTCCCGGATTGAGAGGAACAACCTTCAGATATTGGCCGGTGATGACGGGGCCGTCAACCAACATCGTCAGCGACACTGGTGCGAACTTGATTTCCCCTCCCGACTGCGAGGCCACCGCCAACGATGTGCCTAATTTCCAGTTGGCCGGCAAGCGCAGGCTGGCGGTGTAGGCCAGGTCATCCGAGGTCCATCCCTCGGGATACAGCAGCATGGCGTTCCAGTTGATCACCGCCAGCCGGTCGGTGGCAGTGGCGCCGCCGGTGTAGATGCCTTCCGCTGAACCTGCAGGCGAGATGAAATCCAGCGAGGCTTCGATGCTGGACGCGCCGGCGGGCACTTCAACATGAAACGTCCATCCATCCAGCAGGTCGCGACGCCAGGACAGATTTTGTCCGTTCGCAGAAAACTTCAGTCCGGCCAGATCCTGAATCGGGCCGGTGGGGCCATGTTCGCCGGGAATCCACTTGGGATAGTAGAGAGTGAGGCTGCCCGGCTTGGCGGGAATGGTCATCCTGGCATGAAAGATTTTTCGCGGTGCTTCGGTGGCATCCACAAGAATGCTGATATGGGGAGCAGGGCCAGCGGCAAACATCGGTGAGACAAAAGCGATTAACAGGAACACATGGCCAAGAATCTTCCCGGGGAAGGCAATCATCAACGCGCTCCTGAGTCTCTATTCATTCGTTTTAGGACAGATGAATATAACAGTGAGTGGCGGCCGGGTCATCCGTAATTGGCATTCGGCATTTTGGCCCAAGGTCAGATCCCGAGTGCCAAATGCCGGATGCTCAGTTATGATTTCCGCTGTGTCTCCGCACTCTCATCGCGGCCGGTTCATCACCTTTGAAGGACTCGACGGCTGCGGCAAGAGCACGCAACTGGAAAAACTGGCAGGGGTATTCCGCGCGCAGGGCTTGTCTGTAGTTGTGACTCGTGAGCCGGGTGGAACCGCCACCGGAGAGAAAATCCGCCGGCTCCTGCTCGACACCGCCACTGCCGGCCTCTCGCCCATGGCGGAACTCGTCCTAATGTTTGCTTCGCGCGCCCAGCACATCACGGAAGTGATTCAGCCCGCACTGGCGGAAGGCCGGATTGTGCTCTGCGACCGCTTCACCGACTCCACCGAGGCGTATCAGGGCGGTGGCCGCAAGCTGGGCAGCGAGCCGGTGCTGGCTCTGCATCGCATCTTGTGCCACGGCTTGCAGCCTGACCTCACCATCCTCATGGACTCCGATGTGGCCGCAAGCGTAGAGCGGGCCCGCCGCCGCAATAAGGCGGATAGCGCCAGGAATGGCCGCGCCAAGCGCGACGAGAACCGGTTCGAACAGGAGAGTCGCACTTTTTTCGGCAGAGTGCGCAGCTCGTATCTGGCGATTGCGGCTCGAGAACCGCAGAGGGTCGTTTTGGTCGACGCCCGCGGGACGGCGGCAGAAACCCATGCGCGGATCGTGGAGATTGTCAGAAGGAAGGTGAAGTTGGCGGCGAAGACGGCATGAATTCACCACAGAGACACCGAGACACACAGAGAAACACCTTGTTATTCCGGGTCAGGCGGAGAATCTACACACTTCCCAGGGGACAAGGCTTGTCCCCGCCGAAGAGTGGTATCGTGAAATCGACTAGTCTCGCAAGTTCACTTGGTTTTCTCCGCGCCTCTGTGTCTCTGTGGTGAGTATGAGTTTTACAGACTTCCACGGCAATTCCGACGTCGTCCATCGCCTGCGCGAGATGCTGGGGCACGACCGCTTTCCCCAGGCGGTGGTTCTGGCTGGTCCGGCGGGTTCGGGCAAATACACACTGGCGCTCATGCTGGCCAAGGCAATCAATTGCCTTTCGCCGACCACCACGAACGGACTGTCCGACTTCTGTGGCAAGTGTTCCAACTGCGTCCGTATCGCCCAATCAGAGGATCTCGATGCCCGCTTCGAGGAGGCGGTCGAGGCCCGGGAAAATTTGCGCGAGACGGACAAGAAAGAAACGCGCCTGTTTGTTCAGACCCATCCCGACGTGCTGGTGATCCCGCCCGATCCGCCGCAGATGATGATCAAGGTGGACCAGGTGCGACGCGTGATCGAGACCATTTATTACCGACCCGGCGAGGCCAGGGAGCGGGTTTACATTTTCACCGAGTCTTCCTTCATGAAGGAAGCAGCCAACTCGCTGCTGAAGGTGCTGGAGGAACCACCGGAGTTTGCAACTATCTTTCTGCTGACCGAAAACCCGGGCGAGCTGCTGCCTACGATTCGCTCGCGGGCCATGATCATTACTCTGGCCGCCTTGTCGGCGGAGGAAATCGAGCGGGACCTGGCCAAGCATCGTCCGGAGTGGTCTCCCAAGCAACGGGCGCTGGCCGCTCGTTTGGCCCATGGCGCGATTGGGGCCGCCCGTAGCTTCGATCTTGCCGGATACACCGCTGCTCGTGCCCAAGCCCTGACCATCCTCAATACCGCGCTGCGCGGCACAGAACACAGCGACCTGTTCAAGATGACTGAGACCTATCGTGCAGGCGCCGATGGGCGCGACAAACTGGAAAAGCTGTTGCGGACGCTTTACAGCCTGCTGCAAGACCTGACCTTCCTGAATTCGAGTACACCGGAACTGGTCCGCAATACCGATATTCAGACTGAACTGAAGAAGTTATCGGAAGCTGTGGACTTCGGCTGGATCGCCTTCGCCGCCGATCGACTCAACGACGTCGAGCGCGGAATGCGGCGCAACCTGTTGCGCTCATTGTCCCTCGATGCGTTTGCGACCGCGCTGGAGAGAGGGTAAATCGGACATTCAGCAGTCAGCACTCAGGCGGTGCGGCCCGTTTCCCTGAGGCGAATGCTTTAGTGCGGCAGGGCTGAATACTGAGTGCTGAGCGCTGAATGCTTCCGTCTCAAGTCCTTGCACCAGCACTACTTGGGCATTGTCACATCCGCCATGGCTGTGCTAGGTTAGGACAACTCACGCCTTCATCCACAATCACAGCAGCGCGTGTTGTGGCCCGCAAAAAGCGTGCTAACGGGTGGCGCCATGAAAGATGCAGTCGATTCACTTCCAGCCGATCGGTCTGTGGAGGCAGAAGGCTTTGCCAATCGCAAGCTGATCCGCCCTTCGCTGAACCGCGTCGATCACAATCATGCGCAGGCATCCATGAGCGAACCCCGAGAGCGTTCAGAACGGCCAGACCGTCCTGAACGCGGCGATCGCAACGACCGGCCCGGCGGCGGTAGAAAGCCCGCACCCCCGGAGCAGACCAATGCCGAGAACTTTTACTACCAGAAGCAGATGCAGTCGAAGACCCCGATGGTGATTGTGCTGCGCGACGGCGAGGAAATTCACGGCATGATCGAGTGGTACGACAAGAGCTGTCTGAAAGTCGCCCGCAACGGCCAGTCCAACCTGCTGATTTACAAACCTGCGATCAAGTACATGTTTAAAGAAGGGGAGAACAAGAAATAGCTTTCAGCTCTCAGCCATCAGCTCTCAGCAACCCCTCGGCGTTTACCGAACGTTCAAACCTGCCATAACTTGACGGAAAAACAGCCAGTAAAACCGAGACCCAAAGGAACTGTGCCACGGTCGTCAATTCCCGCCCGAGCAAGGTTCGACGGGGAGACGGGCTCTTAAGACAGCGCCAGAAATAATCGATTTGCGCGGGAGATCCACGCAAGAATCGCGACCCTTCCCACACGAATAGAAGCGCTAAAGTCAGGCCGAGGGAATATAGTACGACGCGTAGCCAAATGTTACGAACGATTGGCTCTCGAATGCCAGAACGCCGCCTGTCCAGCAAGAAACCCAACTACGTCCAGAAAGCAGCCACCCCCAGGAGGCGAAGTGGCAATTTCGCTAGGACCAGCGGTGACGGTCCGAGCAGCAGCGCGGCCAGGCCTTGGGCCGTTCTCTCCGGCATATCATCCCAAACGAAGGCTCCTCTCAGCCAAACCTTATCTAAATAGAACAGAACGACTGCTACCGGACCATGATTGCGGGGAAGACAAGCGTCCAGCGAAGTTTTCCCCAGGTACTGAAGGAGACATTCACACTCACAGATGACACGCATTGAGCGTGTTTGTTCCCCCGACGCCCGATCGTAGCCAGTACGGTGTTCGCCGGGTTGTAGCCAGCCAAGTGGCGGCAACATCCTGATGGCACCGCTGCGAGCTGACGGTTGATAGCTGACAGCGTTCTACAGCTTCGGCAGCACAATTCCCTTCTGCGACTGGTACTTGCCTTTGCGGTCTGCGTAGCTGACCTCGCAGACTTCATCTCCGGTGAAGAAAAGAATCTGGCAGAGACCCTCGTTGGCATAGATTTTCGCGGGCAAGGGCGTAGTGTTCGAAATCTCGAGGGTGACGAAGCCTTCCCACTCCGGCTCGAAGGGGGTGACGTTTACGATGATGCCGCAACGGGCGTACGTGGACTTGCCTACGCAGATGGTCAGCGTGTCGCGGGGAATCTTGAAGTACTCGACCGAGCGCGCCAGGGCAAATGAGTTGGGTGGAATGATGGCGCATTCCGAACTTACGGTGACGAATGATCTTTCATCGAAATTCTTCGGATCGACCACCGTGCAGTTAACATTGGTGAAGATCTTGAACTCGTCGGCCACGCGCAAGTCATAGCCATAGGAAGACAGACCGTAAGAGATCACGCCCTCCCGCACCTGCTTCTCGGAAAAGGGGTTAATCATGTCCTTCTCTATAGCCATTTTGCGGATCCAGCGGTCGCTCTTAAGCATGCAGCTCCTTAAATAATTGGGGAATTGGGAAATTTCGTAATTGGGTAATTGGAAAATCGTCCTCGGGCCTTGGTCTCAAATTACCCAATTCCCCGATTCCCCAATTGCTCAATGCTGTCAGGCTGGGTGCCGTCATCTTACGGGAGAGAAGCTGCCGTTGACAATCTCTCTTATGTCCCTTAGCATCAATCACTTGGTAGCTTATTCTCAGTCCGACCACGGGAGCCGCCAGTGATCAAGCTCGACATTATCAACGAAGTGGTGAACAAGACCGGGATTACCAAGACCAAGGCCGAGTTGGCCGTCGAAACCGTTTTCGAGAGCATGCGGCGCTCGCTCACCAAGGGCGATCGTATTGAATTGCGGGGCTTTGGCGTGTTCAACGTGCGGCCGCGCAAGACCGGAATCGGACGCAACCCACGCACCGGCGCCGAGGTCTCGATTCCGCCCGGCAAGGCGGTTCGTTTCAAGCCGGGCAAGGAGTTGCAGTCGATCGAATAGGTTGGGACCCCTGTCCCCGGACACTCCTGGCCCGAGCCGGCGGTGCGACCCGCACGGCAATAACCCTCGTCTCCACGCAGGGCAGCACCGTTAAAGTTTTCATGTCCGACCTTACTCCTTCACTTCCCGCTCCCCCGGCTGAGTACCTGCCCGCAGAGATGTACGTCGTCCGGCCCCCCAATCCCAGGTATTGGCTGCACATCCTGTTGTTTGTGGCGACGATTTTCACCACGCTGGTGGTCGGCGCAAAAATGGAATTTGATTTCCTGCACAACGCGCCGCCGTTTGTTCACGGGGACGAAACTCTGCCGCTCTTCCCGGTAGGCTGGGCACTTCACGAACCATCTCGTCTGCTGCTTGGAATTCCCTTCTCGGCCACGCTGCTGTTGATACTTCTCGCGCACGAGATGGGACACTACCTCTACTGCCGCTACTACGGTGTGTACGCCACGCTTCCCTTCTTCATCCCCGCGCCCACTCTCATTGGCACGCTGGGCGCGGTCATTCGGATACGATCTCCTATTCGTTCGCGCTGCGCATTGTTCGACATTGGGATCGCCGGGCCTATCGCCGGATTTGTGGTCGCACTGACCGTGCTGGTGGTCGCCATGAACCATTCCCGGGTCATGCAGGGTGTGATGACGAACTCGGATGTGGAGATGGGATATCCGATGATC
>Ga0209698_10002433_pt1 | contig 21118 bp, 10 predicted proteins | sample LitLauG_LLR_2012_FD_187203 | JGI IMG/M metagenome (GOLD analysis project Ga0209698, IMG submission 187203) | Freshwater sediment microbial communities from Pennsylvania, USA - Little Laurel Run_MetaG_LLR_2012 (SPAdes) (version 2) | ecosystem: Environmental > Aquatic > Freshwater > Creek >...
ATTGGGGCGCGGGCGGTGAAAACATCGACGTGCGTTCCGGCAATCTGAATTTCTCATTGCCGATTCTCTCCGCCGTCGGGCGCACCGGCTTGAGCGTCCCATTCAACCTGATTTACAACTCGCAAAACTGGCGTAAGGATTCGAGCGGAAACAATTGGAAATTTGATGGCGATGTGGGCTACGGTTTCGGTTGGCGATTGATGGCGGGCGCGATCACGCCGGTTTGGAATGCCGGCGGACTCACCGCCAATTACTATCTATTCGCCGATGCGTCGGGAGCCGTCGTGCCCGAAGCGCAGGTGGTGCTGACCAACACCGAGACGGGTGTAACCCAAACCGCGCAGAGCAGCAGCTCTGGGCTCTTCCGCTTCCCAAGCCTCGGCCCCGGACAATATAAGCTTACGGCGAGCAAGGCCGGTTTCCAGACATTGACCCAGCAAAACATCACACTACTGGCCGAGCAGATCCGCACCGTGCCCCTGGTGTTGAAAGTTGGGCAGACCCAGGAAACAGTGACAGTGACTGCGGAATCGGCGGCCATCCAGCTCGCAGAATCGAAGATCGGCGCTGATATTTCTTCGAAGGAAATCTCCGAGCTTCCCTTGACCGGCCGCAACGTCTTCAACATGGTGTCGCTGACTCCCGGGGTGACGGGAATCGGCCAAGCGTCAGGAGGAGCGTTCGACAATAGCGTTTTCAGCTTGGTGAATGGCGGCAATACCAATGCCAACGGCCAGAGAGGCGACGCCAACGCGTTTTACCTGGACAACACCTTCGCTACCAGTAACCCAGACCCGGGTGTGTACAACCTGACGCCGAACCCGGACTCGATCGCCGAGTTCCACGTTTCGGTAAACGACTACTCGGCCGAGTACGGCCACAGCGGCGGGCTGGTCATTCAGGCGGTAACGAAATCGGGGACAAACCAGCTCCACGGATCGCTGTTTGAATACCACACCAACAACGACCTGACCGCGCGCAACGAGTTTCAGTTCACGAAAGATCCCCTGACCAATCGATTCTTTCCCGTGTCCCGCCGAAACGAATTCGGCGGATCGGTGGGCGGCCCCATCCAGAAGGACAAAATGTTCTTCTTCTTCAGTTGGGACCAGCTGATTTCGGCGCAGGCAACAACTATTCAGCAGTCAGTAGAGCATCCGGACTTCGTGAGCTTCATGAAGAGCAACTTCCCCAACAACCTCTCGACCCAGTTGATGACCAAGTATCCGGCTTCGGTACAAGCGGTGTTACCCGGAAGTGTCCTGAAAGTCAGTGATCTATATCCCGCCTGTGCGACCGTGGGTCCACCGATTGCCGGAATGTCGTGTAGCCTCAACATGATCGAGACGACGACGGACAGTTTTGCGCCGAAAAATAACGGGCTGCAGTGGAACGTGCGTATCGATCGCTACTTCCGCGACTCCAAAGACCGGGTCAACGGCAACTTTTTCCGAAAGACACCGAACACGATCACGGCGAATGTCCGCCCTGCGTTTGCCAATCCGAATTCGTTCGCTGGCATCACCAACTACGCGAACCTGGATTGGACCCACACCTTCTCGCCATCGATGGTCAATGATGCGGCGTTCGGTCTCACCCGTATTTCGGGCTTGGGGACCTGCAATCAGTGCCAGGTGCCGCCGATTGGTGTGGCTGCCCTTGGAGCAGGATTCGGTAACGGCTTTGCACCAGCAGAGTTCATTCAGAATGACTTCCACTGGCGCGATGTCCTCTCTTTCACCCACGGCAAACATGGTTTCAAAGCCGGGCTGGAGATCTTCCGTGACCAGGAAAACGATCTGTTCAACGGACCACAACTCCGCCCCAACTATACGTTCAGCAACAATTCGCCTACGGGGAGAATTAACTCGATCTTTGATTTTGCCGCTGATCAGCCAACGTCCGAAGGCAACATCAACTACGATTTAATAACAGGCGGACCTGCCTTCCAGGACGTGGGCTACCGGTCAACCACGTACGGCTACTTCTTCCAGGACGACTACAAGGTCAAGAGCAATCTCTCGATCAACGCCGGACTACGCTGGGATTTCTCCTCCAATCCGAACGAGGTCAACGACCGCATGACGAACATTATCCTGGGTTCGGGGTCTACACTCTTCCAGCAAGTCCAGGGTGCATCGGTGCAGGTCGTTCCCAGCTTGTTCAAGACCCATCGAATCGGCTATTTCGCTCCCCGGCTGGGGTTTGCCTGGGATCCGACCAAGCAGGGCAAGCTCAGCATTCGAGGCGGAATGGGCGTCTTCTTTAACCGTTGGCCCAACAAGGTGTGGAGCGACCCGACACGTGGCAACCCACCTTTCGAGGCAGGAACCAGTGCAACCTTGGGTCCTACAGGACCACAGCCAGCTTACGGACTGTGTGCTCTCGCCACCAACCCGTTTAACTGCACTATTCCCACGGGCCTACCCATTGGCGTCAACGCACGTGGCGGTGCATTGGACAATTCCTCGACGATCGGGGGCACGATTCCCGATTTGAAGTCCTCCTATAACATTGGTCGGTTTCTGGGAGTCCAGTATGCTCTAACCCCGAGCTGGGTATTCGAAGGCAACTACACCGGTTCGCACGATGTGCATCTCTACGTCAACACTGACATGAACCGCTGCTTCGGGTGTTTTAGTCCTCTGACAGGATCTCGCATCGGATTTCAACCCAATCCCTTTTTCGTTGGCGTCAACCTGACCAACAACGCGGGCTGGTCTTACCACAACGGGGGAACATTCTCAGTGCTGCATCGCTTCAGCAAGGGCTCGACTTTCCAGGCAGCCTACACGTTTGGGAGAACCATCAGCAACGTGGATGCTCCCACGCCTGGGCATGACAGCTCATTTGGCACTGTGTACTACCCCTACGATCCAAGCCTGCAAAAAGGACCTGCTGCCTTTGATGTCCCGCAGGCTCTCACCTTCCACGGAGTCTGGGAACTCCCCAAGCTCGCAGACACGAATGCGCTAACTCGCGGTGTCCTAGGCGGCTGGCAGTTGACTGGATCGGCATCCTTCCAGGGCGGCTACCCCTACACAGTGCAGGATTGCAATCACTCTCCTGATGGCGGCGTGACCTGCGTTCTGCCCGATGTGACATCGGCGGCAAAGGGAAAAAACTGCGATCGCACGGGATTCCTGAAGGGTTGTCTGGATCCGACGGCATTCACGGATCCCTGCCCTCTCGTTGTGACCGCACCGTCCACCATACCCCTCTTAAATTGCTCATCGGGAATATGGGAAGGCAACTCTGGCCGCAACGTCTACCGCGGACCCGGATATGCCAACGTAGATTTCAGCACCATGAAGTATTTCCAGATTCCATGGTTCACCCACGAAGGTGCGCGGCTCCAAATTCGAGGGGAGTTCTTTAACCTGTTCAACCGGGTGAACTTAAACTCAGTGAGCAACGATCTGGCGTTGGTAGCTGGAGCTTCAACAAATCCAAGCTTCAGCAAAGCCACCGGCGTCTACAACCCGCGCACGATTCAGATCGGCGCGAGAATCGAGTTCTAACCACGCATCGCACCCCACACACCCCACTGCCTCCCCAGGGCAACCTGGGGAGGCTTTTTTCTTGCGCGGGGCACGCGGGTGTCACGACTCGAAGGAAGAATTCACCGTGATACGATCAGCTTCGCAAACATCCCCTGCGCAAATCAGGAAACCACCGAATGACGGTTAGTTGGTCGCGGTTGCTGCTCACCGCCGCAGTTGTATATCGGCTCTTGCTTGCTGTGGCCCTGGTTGCGGCGCAAACCCAAGCGGACTACTCGCAGGCCGAAGCGTTCGTCCGGCAGGGGCAGTGGGACCAGGGAATCGGGTTGCTCAAGCAACTCCTCGAAACCGAACCCAACAACTTGAAGGCACGAAATCTGATGGGAATTGCGCTTACCGGCAAGGGCAACATTGCGGCGGCGGATCAGGAGTTCAAGCGCGCGCTCCAGATCGATCCTCATTTCTATCCGGCGCTAAAGAATCTGGCGATCAATGAATTTGGAAAAAAAGATGTTGCGGCGGCGCAGAAACATCTGACTGCTGTCCTTGCTTCGGCCCCGGACGATCCGGTCATTCACGCCTATCTCGGCGAGATCGCCTACACGCGGCGTGAATACCGCACGGCAGCCAGCCATTGGGAGAAATCCGGAGATTTGCAGAAGGACCCAGCTGTCGCGGCGAAGCTCGTTGAATGTTATCTCGAGACCAACCAGCAGGAGCGAGGGCTGGACACCCTCCGCGCGCTGAACCCGGAAAAGCTCGCGCCACGGACACAATTCGCTCTAGGACTGGCGCTGGCGCGTCACGAGCTGTATCGGCAGGCGATTCCCTATTTTCAAGCCGTGGGTGCCAAGTATCCCGACTCCTACGACGCCGCGTTCAATCTTGCGCTCTGCTATGTGCAAACGAAAGAGTTTGCCAAGGCAATCGAGGTGTTGAAGGCGGCCGCGGATCGCGGCCACAAAACAGCGGAACTCGACAACCTGCTCGCCGAAGCCTATCAGGGCAACAATCAGACGCAGGACGCAATCAATGCACTGCGAGACGCCACGCAGCTGGATCCCGAGGACGAAAGCAATTATGTCGATCTGGCGACCCTGTGCACGAATAACGAAGCCTACGATCTGGGGCTCGAGGTCATAAAGGTGGGCCTTCATTACCATCCTCAATCCGACCGCCTGATTTTCCAGCGTGGCGTAATTGAGGCAATGATGAACCACTTCGACCTAGCGGATCAGGACTTTCAGCTGGCCAGCAGTCTGGCGCCGGAGAAGAACCTGAGTTACGTGGCCCTCGGAGTCAGCTATATGCAACGGGGCAGCCTTCCGGAGGCGATCAAGACCCTGCGCCAACGAACGAAAGAAAAGCCGAACGACTACACGCTGCAATATCTGCTGGGTGAAGCATTGCTTCGTTCGGGTGCGGCACCCGGCGATGCCACGTTTACCGAGGCGAAGGCCGCCCTCGAAAAGTCGGTGAAGCTGAATGCTAAGTTTCCCGCCGCTCAGATTGACCTGGGCAAGATCTATCTGAAGGAAAATCGGCTTGATGACGCGCAGCAACATCTGGAGCGAGCGCGGGCCCTTAATCCCGAGGAGAAGACGGCCTATTCGCAGCTGGCGATCGTTTACCGGAAACAAGGAAACGCCGAGCAGGCGAGCGCGATGCTGGCAACGCTGAACCGGTTGAACGACGAGGAGCGGCAGGGGAACTCTCGCCAGCGCCTCCGGTTGGCCAAGGACAGCGCAGCACCGAGCGAATAGTCGAGGGGGCAGTTGAAAGTTTTCGCGGTCCCTTTTCGTTCCGCTGAGTAAACGTGTACTCTATTCTAACCATCGGCGCAACCGGCCCACAGAAAGGAGCTCATCCATGAAATCCAAAGGCAAGGTCTCCCGGCGAAGCTTTCTCACCACGGTGGCTTCTTCCGCAGCGGCTTCCTATCTGATTCACCCAGCTCTCTCTTCTGCTCTTGGAGAGCCCGCCTTGCGTGGCTCTGGATGGAATTGGTCCGACACGGCGTCGGGCGGTGCAGCGCTGCTGCCGTGGAAAGACCAAGGCGTGTTGAATCTTGCTAACTCTCCGTACGCCAAGCTGCACACAGTGCCGGTGCGGGCCGTAACGATCAATGAAGGGTTTTGGTCGAAGCGGCGAACCACGAATGTCGAGCGCAGCATCCCGACCATGCGGGAGCAGCTCGAGGCGCACGGTCGTATGGACAACTTCCGGCGCCTCGTGGGTAAGAGCACAGCGCCGCAGAAAGGACCATATTTTTCCGACTCCGACATCTATAAATGGACCGAGGGCGTGGGATGGGCGCTGCAATCGGGCGACCGGCCAGAACTGCGCAGCGTGACTGAGTCCATGATCCGCGAAGTCGTGGCCGTGCAGGAGCCAAGCGGCTATCTCAACACGTACTACGTGGGCGATCGCGTCTCTGAGCGAATGCTCCCCAAGAGCCAGGAAGTGGGCCACGAGCTCTACAACCTGGGACACATGCTGCAGGGAGCGATTGCATACTACCGCGCAACGGGAGATGCGACGCTGATGGATGCCGGCGCCAGGTTCGTCGACAATTTCCTGATCCCCAATTACGGTCCCGGACCGAACGAGAAGCCGATCATCTCGGGGCATCCTGAGATCGAAATGTCCCTGATCGAGCTGTACCGGACCACCGGCAATCGGCGATACGTGGACCTGGCGGGATACATCCTCCAAGGCGACAGCCGGGCTTCCATCGAGCCCCAGCGCATCATTTATATGTACTGCGGGATCCCGTTCACTTCGCGCACCAAGCTCGAGGGGCACGCCGTGCGCGCCATGTATGCCTGCTGCGGCGCAACCGACTATTACCTTGAGACCGGCGATCAAGCCTACTGGAAGACGCTCAATGTTCTGTGGGACGACCTGTCGCGCCACCAGATGTACATTACGGGAGGCGTTGGAGCGCGAAGTCAGTGGGAGGCGTTCGGCAATGCTTACGAACTTCCCAATGCCCAGGCGTACGGTGAAAGCTGCGCTGCCATTGGCAACATGATGTGGAATTGGCGCATGCTCGCGGCCAGCGGCGAGGCGCGCTTCACGGACATCATCGAACGGGCGTTATACAACGGGATCAATTCAGGGATGTCGCTGGACGGTGTCACGTATTGCTATCGCAATCCGCTCGCCTTCGATCCTGCCACGGGCGACAAGATTCGCAACCCGTGGTACGACGTTACTTGCTGTCCTCCGAATTTGGAGCGCACCTTCGCTTCCCTTCCCGGATATTTCTACAGCACGAGCAAAGATGGAGTGTACGTTCACCTGTACGACAATTCGCAGCTCGACTGGCATCTGGAGAACGGCACGCCACTCAAGATTGCGCAGAAGACGAACTACCCGTGGGATGGTGACATTCAAATTAAGGTGACACCCGCCCAGGCGACCGATTTCACTCTGTACGTGAGGATTCCGGGCTGGGCGAGGACCGGTAAAGTCGCCGTAAATGGAAAGAATGTGGACGGCGCTAGACCCGGCGAGTACCTGCCGATTCAAGGGCGTTGGGCGCCCGGTGACACCGTGGTTCTGAACTTCCCTATGACGACTGAGATTATCGCTTCGAATCCACGCGTCTCCGAAGATCGCGGACGCGTCGCTGTGCAACGGGGACCGATCGTTTACTGCATGGAGCAAATCGATCAGCCGGGCGGCACCGTTCTGGCGGATGTCTCGATCGCTCTCGACCAGAAGCTTACCCAAGATTTTCCGTCCGAGTACAAGGCAGATCTCTTGGATGGAGTGGGCGTACTGCACCATAGCGGCGCGGTGGCGGAGATTCCCTCGGCGAAGGAAGCGCTCTACGCACCTGTTGATTCAGGCGCGCCCAAGACCCGCTCGGAGAAGCTGACGCTGATCCCCTACTATGCGTGGGCGAACCGCGAGGCGACACCGATGCAGGTATGGACTCCGTATTTGCGTAGTTGATGGGAGACGGGTGACACAGACACTTGGCAAGTGAGAGTGGCCGTGGTGCGATGGCGAATCGCCTTCCTGGTAAGTGTCGCGATAGCGATCAGCTATTTGGATCGCCAGACACTTCCGGTCGCAATCAAAGCGATCGGGAGGGACATCCCGCTTTCCAACGAACAGTTTTCGAAGCTGCAGTCGGCGTTCCTGCTCTCGTACGCTCTCATGTACGCGGGAGGGGGCAAACTGGCCGACGCATTGGGAACGCGGCGGGGCTTCACCCTGATCATGCTGTTCTGGTCGCTAGCATGCGCGAGTCACAGCCTAGCGACAAGTTTTGTGATGCTGGCAGTAAGCCGCTTCCTGTTGGGGATGGGCGAAGGTGGCGGGTTTCCAGCCGCCACGCGGGTGGTGGCGGAATGGTTTTCAGTCAAAGAGCGAGCCACAGCCATGGGTATCATCAACGCAGGCACAGCGGTCGGAGCAATCGTGGCGCCTCCCTTGATTGCCATGATCCTGGCATTTGCAAAATGGCGATGGATTTTTCTCGCCACGGGTATGTTCGGATTGTTGTGGACCGTGTGGTGGAGGGCCGCGTATTTCCCGCCCGAGCAACATCCGGCGCTCAGCGCGACGGAGCGAGAACAAATCGGATCTGTGTTGCCGTCTTCCGGGACCGCACCGCCAAGTTGGCTGGCATTGTTCCGCATTCGCGAGACCTGGGGACTGATCACGGCGAAATTCCTGACCGACGCGGCCTGGTATTTCTACCTTTTCTGGCTTCCCAAGTATCTGTATGACGCGCGGGGGTTCGACATCAAGGCAGTGGGAGCATTGGCGTGGATTCCGCATGTGGCCGCAGGAATTGGCTGCTTGCTAGGTGGAGGATTGTCCAGTTATCTGGTGCAAAGCCGGTTCTCCGTCGGAACGGCGCGGAAGCTGGCGTTGGGACTTAGCGCAGCCGTGATGCCTTTCATCCTCCTGGTGCCGCACGTCCAGGTGTCATGGGCATTAGCGATATTCAGCCTGTCGTATTTCGGGCATCAGTCGTGGTCGACGCTGGTAATGGTCCTGCCCACGGATCTGTTTCCGAGTAGCGTCGTCGGCGCGGTCGCAGGTTTGGTCGGTTTCGGCGGCGCGATCGGTGGAATCGCCTTCGGGGAACTTGCGGGTTATCTGCTCGATCATGGATTTGGTTACAGCACCGTCTTTACCCTGGCAGGCACATTTCACGTCGTGGCTTTCGTTGTCATTCTGCTGGCGATTCCCGCGGTTCGGCAAATTAATATCGAGCCGAACCTTGGTTATGAGGGGTTATGAGGGCACGCTTTGAAGATTGAAGAGATTCGTACCCGGGTGGTCGAGTGGCGAGGAAAGACTGTGCCCCTGCCACCGCACTTTTGCACCAATCCGATGGATTTGCTGGCCCTGCCACAGGCATCGATGCAGACGTTCACGTTTCATGGCTGGCTGGTAGTCGAAATCTTCACCAACGATGGGTACGTTGGAATCGGAAACGCCGCACTGGCGCCACACGTCAGCAAACAAGTGATTGATCTGTATTTGAAGCCGATCTTGATCGGTGCAGATCCCTGGGACACCGAGTTCCTGTGGCAGCACATGTACCGCAAGACGATGGCGTTCGGTCGCAAGGGAATCGGCATGGCGGCCATCAGCGCAGTGGACATTGCACTGTGGGACATCCTGGGCAAATCGGCGCGGCAACCGGTCTACCGCTTGCTGGGCGGCAGGACGAAGCCGCGAATTCCAGTCTATGCCAGCCGTCTGTATAGCACGGAGCTAAGCTCTTTGGCTGCGGAGGCGAAGCGTTACAAAGAAGATGGCTACAAGGCAATGAAGCTGCGCTTCGGTTGGGGACCGTCCGATGGAGCGGCGGGCATGCAGCGCAATGTCGAACTGGTTCGCACCGTTCGCGAAACCGTGGGCAACGATGTCGATGTAATGGCAGACGCTTACATGGGATGGACCCTCGACTACGCGAAGCGCATGTTGCCCTTGCTCGAGCCGTTCAACTTGCGCTGGCTGGAAGAGCCGGTAATCCCGGACGATATCCACGGGTATACGGAGTTGAAATCGCAAGGAAGAATACCTATTGCGGGGGGTGAACACGAATTCACCCAGTACGGATTTCGTGACCTGCTCGAAGCCCGTGCAGTGGACTACATACAGTTCGATACCAATCGTGTTGGCGGCATCACGCAAGCGCGCAAAATTGCGGCGCTCGCGGAGTCATACGCGGTGCCGGTGATTCCGCATGCTGGCCAGATGCACAACTATCACGTGGTGATGGCGAGCGTGAACTCTCCGATGGCGGAGTACTTCCCTGTCGTCGATGTCGAAGTGGGCAACGAGTTGTTCTGGTACATCTTCGAAGGCGAACCGATCGCCAAGGACGGCTTTGTGGATCTCGACGAGAATGTTCACGGCCTCGGACTGACCATCAACGAGAAAGCACTAGAGAATTTCGATGTGATAGAGCGAACCGCGGCTCTGTAACTCTTAACTCAGCATTGAATTCCATGACGCGACTGATCCAACTTCGCAACGGAAATGCTCGGCGGGTGGCACTCGTCGAGGAACCCAACCTGAGGCTCCTCAGAGACTGCACTTCGGTCTACTCGCTGGCTGCGACAGCAATCTCAGCAGGTTTGAGTCTGAGCGACACTGCGCGGCAGCGCGTCAGTCAAGAACTGCTTCCATACGATGCTGTTTATGTCGGCAGTTCGGAGTGGCGAATTCTTCCCGCGATCGACCATCCTGATGAGCCCGCCCGTTGCCTGATTTCCGGGACAGGACTGACGCACCTGGGCAGCGCTCGCGAGCGCCGGTCCATGCATGCCCACGCGGAAGAACTTACCGACAGCATGAAGATGTTTCGCTGGGGAATCGAGGGAGGGCGCCCGGAAGATGGAAAGATCGGCACGCCTCCAGAGTGGTTCTATAAAAGCACCGGCACCATGTTACGTGCACATGGCGAACCGCTCGAGGTTCCCGCGTACGGCGAGGATGGCGGCGAGGAGGCGGAGGTCGCCGGCGTGTACATCATTGGTCCCGATGGAAATCCGTACCGGGTAGGGATGGCAATTGGCAATGAATTTTCTGACCACCGAATCGAGAAGAAGAACTACTTGTATCTGGCAGGCTCGAAATTGCGCACGTGCTCTCTTGGACCCGAACTTGTCGTGGATGCGGAGTTCCAGTCAGTACCGGGACAGGTCGTCATCGAGCGCGGCGGCGCTAAGTTCTGGTCGAAGAACATTCGCTCCGGCGAAACCGAGATGTGTCATAGCTTAAAGAATATCGAGCACCATCATTTCAAGTACGCGGAGCATCGGCGGCCAGGGGACGTACACATTCACTTCATGGGTGCCGACTGCCTGAGTTTCGGGGACGGCATTCAGCTCGCGGATGGGGACATCATGCAGATCAGCTTCGATGGCTTTGGGCGAACCCTGCGAAACCCGATGCGCGTTGCGCAGGCGAGTCAGCCTCTGGTCAGCGTTACTTCTTTAGGGTAGAGAAAACATGTCAAAACCACGTGTTGCAATCATGGGACTGGGCCTTATGGGAACGGGGATGGCCGGGCGTCTGCTGTCTTCAGGTTTTCCGCTCACCGTCTACAACCGAAATCGTGAAAAGGCCCAGTCTCTCGCCAAAGATGGTGCCTTTGTGGCAAGCACTCCGCGCGAGGCTGCGGCGCGCTCAGAAGTAGTCATCAGCATGGTGGCTGATGATGCAGCTTCCCGAGCCGTGTGGCTCGGGGAAAATGGCGCACTGGCCGGCTCCGGGCCAGGGACAACTCTTATCGAATCGAGCACGCTCACAGTGAAATGGGTGCATGAGCTTGCTGCTGCGGCGGCGCAGAAAGGATGCGAATTGCTGGATGCCCCCGTCACGGGCAGCAAACCGCAGGCGGCATCGGGGGAATTACTTTTTCTGGTCGGAGGATCAGAAAAGGCTCTCGAGATTGCGCGGCCGGTGTTATCCGTTCTCGGACGTGATGCGATTCGCTTCGGCCCGACCGGCAGTGGTGCAATCATGAAGCTGATCAACAACTTTATGGCGGGTGTGCAAGCTGCATCGTTCGCGGAAGGACTTGCTTTGATCGACCGTGGCGGCCTCGATCGCGAAAAAGCTATCGCCGTGCTCACCGAGGGCGTTCCCGGCAGCCCCATGGTCAAACGAGTTGCCGCAAAAGTAGCGTCTGGCGATTTCACACCGAATTTTGCGCTTCGCCTCATGGCGAAAGATCTGGGCTACGCCGTGGAAGAGGGTCAGCGCCACGGAATCGCAGTACATACGGCGGCCGCCGCTCTTGCACTGTTCAAGGAGGCGATCGCAAAAGGTTACGGGGACGAAGATTTTTCCGCCGTCGCCGAGGCCCTTGCTCCGAGAAATTCCGCTACCACCAAGGAAACTAAGAGCGCCTGAAATGACGAGACCGTACAGCCGCCGGCAGGTGCTGAAGACCGTGGGCGGCGCCTGCGCGGCGATGCTGTTGCCGCGAGACACGGCGGGCAGCGATGAGAAGATCGCCACTCCAAATCAAGATTTCGAAATTCAAATTGCCTCCGTGAGCGCGCAAACCGTCCGGTTGACGGTACTTCCCGTCAGAGATGGGCAGGCAGTTGCCATTCCTCCCAACGGCTCACTGGTGCAGGATTCGTGGGGCGCTCCGATCGCGAAGCTGCGTGGAGAAGTGCATGAACAAACGGTCAAGAGCGGCAAATTGACGATTCGGGTATCTGGGAATTCGCTGACGTTCACCATTCGCACAGCACAAGACGAACTTGTCCAGACAATCAAGGTAGATCAGTCGTCAGGCGTGGTCTCGTTCTTGACAGGAAATTCCCCTCTGTTCGGGCTTGGGGAAGGCGGCGCACAGTTTGACCGCCGCGGCTCCGCCGACCAGATGAGGAGCGGTCAGGGCGGCTACCAGCTAAGAACCCATGGCGGGCGTGTGCCCATCCCATGGATTATCGGTGCCGCAGGCTGGGCGATGTACATCCACCAACCGTTCGGCACGTTTGACTTTACTGGTCCCGAAAGCAAATTCCAGCCCGCCGGCACGAACGAGATATTCCCTCTCGACATCTTTATTATTGCGTCGCGTGAGCCCGCTACGATCATGGCGGAGTATGCGCGCCTGACCGGCCACCCTGAGTTGCCTCCTCTCTGGAGCTTTGGATACCAGCAATCGCACCGGACACTCGCGGACCGCGAAGAAGTTCTTGCCGAGGCAAAAACGTTTCGGGAAAAGAAGCTGCCTTGCGACGCGATGATCTACCTGGGCACAGGCTTTTGTCCTTCCGGATGGAATACGGAGAACGGATCGTTCGCCTGGAATTCAAGGGTTTTTCCCGATCCGAAGGAGATGCTGGATCAGCTGCACCGGGACAATTTCCGCGTCGCGCTGCATGCCGTAATTCTTGCAGACCGGCTGCACGGAACTGTTCACGACCGCTGCGATCTTGCGCGATATGACGAGGAAGAAGTCGGCTGCTACTGGAACACGCATCGCAAGGACTTCGCGATGGGAGTGGACGGCTGGTGGCCGGACGAGGGCGACCCGCTCGACATCGCGTCGCGGTTGGTGCGAAACCGGATGTATTGGGAAGGACCGCAGATTGACCGCCCGAACGAACGTCCGTATGCGCTGCACCGTAATGGCTACGCTGGCATGCAGCGCTATGCCTCGTTTCTATGGTCCGGCGATGTGTACTCCACATGGGAGACGCTGAAGGTTCACATTCCCATCGCGATCAATACCGGGCTGAGCGGAATCCCTTACTGGGGCACCGATATTGGCGGATTCGTTCCCACCAAGGAGTTCACTGCGGAGTTGTATCTGCGGTGGTTTCAGTTTGGAGCGTTTTGTCCCTTGTTCCGCGCCCATGGCCGGACCTGGAAACTGCGGTTGCCCTGGGGCTGGAACACGGGCGATCCGGGGCCAATCGAGATCAGCCGCTATGACGGAGCGGCGATCCCTGACGCAAGCCAACTCGACGATGATCGAGTCGAGCCGATCTGTCGCAAGTATCTGGAGCTTCGCTACAGGATGCTTCCCTACCTGTACAGTGCGGTACGCGAATGCGCGATGACCGGGATACCGATCATGCGCGCGCTATGGCTGCATTACCCCGAGGATCCGATTGCGGTGGTACGCGATGACGAGTATCTATGGGGTCGGGACCTGCTTGTGGCGCCGGTCGTCGAGAAAGGCGCGACGTCGCGCCAGGTCTATCTCCCGCCCGGCTCCTGGTACGACTTCTGGACAGGAGCCAGGATCGACGGAGGGCGAGAGATCACTCGCGAAGTAGATCTCTCCACCATGCCGCTCTATGTGCGGGCAGGATCGATTCTGCCCTTGGGGCCGGTGAAGCAACACACGGCCGAGAAGGTGGATGAACCGTTGTCGATTTCGATTTATCCCGGCGCAGACACATCATTCCTCTTGTATGAAGACGATGGCAAGTCGTTCAACTACCGCAAAGGCGAGTGGATGGGAATACAGATGACATGGAATGACGCTCGGCGCACGCTGTCACTTCGCCTGGCAGACGGGTCGCGCATGTTGCCACCCGCGCCGCGGAAACTGGCAGTAAAACTCGCGGAGACAACGAGCCAAGTGGCGTTTGACGGTAGCCCGGTGGAAGTGAAGCTCTGACGAGAGCCATCCGTGTCAACAGCACTTTCCTGTATCACTTCTCAGACGCGCGTTCCGATCTCTTCCTCCTGGCCCTCTTCACTTGCCAGGCGGTGACACTTCCGCATACTTCTTTGTTTGTTGGGTTCGGGAATTAAAGACCTCAAAACTCCCATCTGAGTGAGCGGTCAATTCGAGATAGTTTCCAGCGTCCGGTCCGTTTGGATTGGCAATGAAGTCGTTCGCAACATTGTGCGCGGCACCGCCCTCCTCCGAGAAGTGCAGTTGCCACAGGTCTTCGAGCTTGGGCGACTTGCTGATGATGTCCCATGCGGATGGAGTGCCACCCTTCTTCGCGCCGTTGTCCATGATTGAGACACGGGGAGCGATTCCGTTTACAAAGGCTGGGCTGCTGCTCTGATACCAGCCATGGTGGGAAACGATGTAAATATCGATCTTGCCGAGCTTATTCGTGGGGCAAACGAGCTTCATTTCCTGGTCGCGCGTGAGGTCGCCAAGGTCAAGGATTCTCAGCTTTCCGTACTCCACCAGCGTCCCTAGCGAGCGGAAATTTTCCGTCTGGTCCTGAGGATATTGTTCGCCACCTTTGCAGTTGGGATTTGCCTGCCCGCCGCCAGGGAGAGCGTGGTCGATGAGGTTGCCATCGGAACTGATAACCGTAGCGTGCATTCCCTGAATCGGAAGAGTGTCTCCGGGTTTGGCCGTTATGCGCTTGTATTTTCCGGATGCCAACAATTTCTGATAAGCCTGCCACACCTCGACAGTAGGAGCGTCTGTGCTCTCGCGGTTGTCGCCGTGATCGATGAAGGTGTCTACAGGTATGCGCGCGACGAGTTGCGGAAGACCGCCCACGTGATCATTGTGAAAGTGTGTAACGAGGGCATAGTTGATCTTGCTGATGCCGGCCTTGCGGGCAGCTGCGACGATGCGATCGGCATCGCGGAAGTCGTTGCCCGGCCAACCTGTGTCGATCAGCAGGGATTGACCGGCGGGGGTGACAAACAATGTAGCCTGTCCACCCTCAACGTCGACGAAGTAGATCTGGAGGGCTTTGTCCGCAGCCGGTGATGGGGCCGCAAAAGCTAACGTCGAAAAACAAAGAAGACCCGGCACTGAGCCGAGTGTTGACAAAATGAAACAACGGACGATCCAGGTCCGGAATCGACCGGCTAACTTTGGTAAAGGAGTAAACGGCATGTCGAAGGCTCCAGCTCTGGATTGCTTGTCCTTATCGGAATAACCACCGCGGCCACGCGCACAGAAATCTTAACATTTGAGATTACGTTTACCCACCGATTTTACGCTATGATCTTCGCTGCATCCCCGCGACGTGCAACCAAGCTCATTAAACCCCAGGATAAAACCATGAAGAAATTGCGCAGTCAGTTGTGGTTCGGACGTCAGGACAAGAATGGATTCATGTATCGCAGCTGGATGAAGAACCAGGGCTGGCCTCATGACTTGTTCGATGGCCGGCCGGTGATCGGCATCTGCAATACCTGGTCGGAACTGACGCCGTGTAATGGGCATTTTCGCGAGATCGCGGAGTTCGTGAAGCGCGGAGTGTGGGAGGCCGGTGGCTTTCCGCTGGAGTTTCCGGTCATGTCACTCGGCGAGAGTGTATTGCGTCCAACTGCGATGCTCTTCCGCAATCTGGCCAGCATGGATGTGGAAGAGTCGATCCGCGGCAATCCCATGGACGGCGTGGTTCTTCTCATGGGGTGCGACAAGACAACACCGTCGCTTTTGATGGGCGCCGCGTCATGCGACCTGCCAACCATCGGCTTGTCTGGCGGGCCGATGCTCTCAGGCAAGTTTCGGGGACACGATATCGGGTCAGGCACGGGCATTTGGCAGATGACCGAGCAGGTGCGCGCCGGCGAAATGAAGATGGAGGAGTTTTTCGAGGCCGAGAGTTGCATGTCGCGTTCGAAGGGCCACTGCATGACCATGGGAACCGCCTCAACGATGGCAAGCATGGTGGAGTCCTTGGGCATGAGCTTGCCGGGAAATGCAGCGATTCCCGCAGTGGATGCAAGACGCAACACGCTCGCCCAATTGACGGGACGGCGCGTCGTTGAAATGGTGCGGGAGGATCTTTGCATTTCGCGGATTCTGACGCGGGAGGCGTTCGAGAATGCGATTCGAGCCAATGCGGCGATCGGCGGATCTACGAACGCCGTGATTCATCTGATCGCGCTCGCGGGACGGCTGGGCGTGCCGCTGTGCCTGGACGATTTCGACCGACTGGGGTCGCAGTTGCCATGCCTGGTGGACATCCAGCCCTCGGGCAAATATCTGATGGAAGATCTTTTCTATGCCGGGGGCATCCCGAGCGTCCTGCGCGAGCTGGGAGAAGCAGGAGCGCTCCATCGCGAGGCGATTACTGCCAACGGAAAAACCGTTTGGGAAAATGTGGCAGATGCACCTTGTTGGAATCGAGAGGTGATTCATCGCTTCGGCGAGCCGTTCAAACCGAATGCCGGCATTACCGTGCTGAGGGGGAATCTCGCCCCGAATGGCGCGGTCATCAAGCTATCCGCTGCAAGCCCACACCTGTTGCAACATCGCGGGCGCGCCGTGGTCTTCGACAGCATTGAAGACTTCTACGCCCGCATTAACGACGATGCGCTCGACATCGACGAAAACAGTGTGATGGTTCTGAGAAATTGTGGGCCCCGCGGTTATCCGGGAATGGCCGAGGTGGGCAACATGCCGCTGCCGCCGAAGGTGTTGCGCAAAGGCATCACCGACATGGTTCGAATCTCCGATGCGCGCATGAGCGGCACTGCTTATGGAACCGTAGTCTTGCATGTCGCGCCGGAAGCGGCAGCAGGTGGACCGTTGGCGCTGGTGCAGTCAGGAGATATAGTCACGCTCGACGTCGCGAAAAAGCTGGTGAACATGGAAGTCGATGACGCGACCCTGGCAGCACGGCGAGCGAAGTGGACCGCTCCGCCGCTGCCTGCGCGTGGATACCTGCGGCTCTACATCGAGCACGTGCAGCAGGCTGACAAAGGCGCCGACCTGGATTTCCTGGTTGGGAACAGTGGAGCGTCCGTTGGCCGCGATTCGCATTGACGCGTTTGCACCGAACAAGTTGCTGCAGGCCGCTTGAATTGTTCTCTTCTCCTGCTAGCTCGCGGAACCACGCCTGTGGCGATACTACGGGTTGGCCGTTAGATTAATCCACATTGTTTCTTTGCCAAGCGGCACGAAATAGGCATCACGCTCGGACTGGAGACTCTGAGCAGGGTGATACTTCCCTATCCCTTTCACGGTGGCCGGCTGCTCTACTCGCAAGCGAGCCGTAGTCGTGTAGTCATCCGCGGCGGCCACCCCCACTCTTATACCTCCGGTCTTTGCATCTATCTCGACACTCTTAAACTGGCCGGACTCGAGCGTCAGCCACAGTCCCGACGGTGCGATGTACACACGTGCCCGATACGAATCGAGTGGAGTGACTTTTACCGTATTGCCATCGGCTTTCAGGTTGCCGCCAAAGGCCAGCCATCCCAAATCCGCATCGTGAACAACATAAGTCGCCGTATTCCAGGCATGTCCGAAAAAGTTTGGGCCGTAGTCTCCCGTGATCGGATCAGGCTTGAGCATGTCCGGAAAGGCATGGAAGGCCGCGGACGCGAATCCTTCCTGGTCGATGTCGCTGAGCGATCCCATGGTGCCGCCGTATCCGACCCGCAATAGATAAAGATCTTCGGGATGCTCGCGATATTCGGCCAGCACGGGAATCGCGTTCAGGCTCGATCCATAATGATGAAGCTGGCGTTCCAGGCGCCGATCCTTGCCGGCGAAAATAAAATCCCAGTAACGCCGCGCGCTGCCGTTGTATCCCCAGTGAGGAACGGTTGGGTCATAACCCAAAATCGCGTCGAGCGTAACGTCTGCCTTCTCTTTGTAGCCAAAATATTTCGTCCAGGCGTAAACCTCTTCCTGGCCGGTGGAGTCCCATGGCATTTCGCTGCCGAATGGATAAGCTTCCTTGCGCCAGCGTTCGGTGCGCACGCGCATCTTGTCTTCGAGGTTGGCGGCTTCGTCATTCATGCCTTCGCGCCGAAGGTCGGTCAGGATCTGAAGAAAAATCGTGCCCTCCATTTGGCCGAAGATCGCGTACTCGCCCGCGAATTGGGTCATCGCAACGGATGTCTGATAGGCGTGATCGAGATACCAATCCCAGGGATGGTTGGTGACCAGTCCCTGATGATTGCGCGCCAACCGGTAGAGAACCCAATCGGTCGCGGCCACGTGAGGATAGTCGTAGGACCGGTCGACCCGTTCGGCGTGTTGCTTGTTCCAGCTGGTCCAGGTGCTCCAGTCAAAATCGCTTCGGTAGTATCCGGAAGGCATCTGGTCGGGCTGGTAGTAGAACAGACTCTTCCGCACTCCATAGTGCAGCGGACCGTCACGATGCTGCAATCGCCCCCACAGCACTTCGTCATAGAACTGCAGGAGCTTGGTTAGTTCATCCTTGTTGGGCTTCACCAGCTGTTTCATCATGGCGGAGATCCATCCACCTCCGCCTCCCTCGTCGCCGAGCCCCGCAATCCAGGCGCGGCTGTCCTGCATCACTACCTGGTTGGTTTCGCGATCGTACGTCATCACGGAAGGTCCACGCTGAAAAGGATCGTTGGGATCGACGTACCACTGCCTGGTCGTGAGGAAGTGGCCCATGTCGGCGACAACTTCTGTTTCGGGCTTGGTCACGAAATAGTGGACGGTCTGGACGGAGCCATCCTGATAGGTAATGGTGAGACGCGAACGGCCCCAGGTTTTGCCTCTTACGGCATAAGCCTTCCACCCGCCAGGCGTGCTCGCCAGCTGGCTGATTGCAAGAGCTGTCTTTGGCTCGACGGAGATGGACTTTACGGCTTTGGAATATTTCAGAAACAAGCGCGCGTCCAGGTCGGTGGGCAGGATGTAGCCGGGGACACCGATCACGACCGGACGACCGTTTCGAGTAAGCGTTTGCTCAATCTCACGGATCGTGGGCGATGCCAGAAACTTGAGGCCGTAAGTCTTCGACTCTTCCGGTCCAAGGGTGAGCATGGTGGCGGGATTCCATTCCTGGACACCCTTCCATTCGTTTTCGGCGTAGGCCTCGCTGTGAACCATCCATTCGTAGAAGCCTTCGAAAGTGATCCAGCGGGGAGTGGGGTCTGTGAATACTGGAGTGGCACCCCAGGAGCCAGGTTTGTCGAGGATCGGGTTGTAAGCTTCGAAAGGTGTCTTGCCGTCCGGAACAACGATCAGTGCGGGACCATGCCCATTCAGACGCGTGACCTGGAGGTAGCCTCCATCCTCGCCTATATAGGGATCGTAGAAGGAACACTTGGCATGGGCCTCATCCAAGGAGCGGTCGGTGAGAATGTTGTTGAAGACCATCGGGATGCCCAGCGCGCCCACCTGAATGGTCTGGTTCGTTTTGTTCTTCAGCGCGAACCGCAGAACTAGTTTGCCCTCTTGCAGGGCCCATGTCCGCGTGATCTGGAGCGGGAATTCCTGAGGTAGTGTTGGGGTGAGGTCGGCAGCGGCTAAAACTCCGACCGCAGCAGGCAGCGGGAGAACCGGCGTACGGGCGGTAGCGGTAGAAAAGTTACTCCAGTTGCCGGAGTCGCCGATGCGAAGGCGTATGGTCATGTCACCTAGATGGAAGTATCCATTCTGCGAGCGCGCGATCAGCAGGTCACCAGGCGTGAAGTCGAATCCGTCGGCGCCTTTGGGCTTGAGGGCAGCGACGGTCTGCGAAGAACGTACCAGAGTCAGCGTGAAGTCTGGCGTATCGAGGTCGATGGTGCCCTGGGCAAGCATCGGTCCCGGGGTGGCTGGGGCCTTCTCTTTTTTCTCCTGCGCGGCACAAACGATGACAGCGGTCAGAATGAAAGACAGGGTAAAGACGATACGAACTGCGGCTATATTGCGACATAAAGTCTTGAACATGGACGCTTCCTTTTACTGGCCCTCGGAAGGATAGCATTGTCCGTGAGTAAACGTATACTTTGAATTCCCCAACACCTTTGGAGTGCCTTTATACTTCCTAATGCACCACGACGCACCACCATTTTTTCCCGGAGATATAGAAATCATGAAATATCGTTCCCTCGGCCGTACCGGTTGGAAGGTTTCAGAAATCAGCTTCGGAGCCTGGGCCATTGGCGGCGCATGGGGCGACGTTTCGGACGAAGAATCCATGGCCGCGCTTCACAAGGCAGTCGACAGCGGCGTCAACTTCATCGACACCGCGGACGTCTACGGTGATGGCCGCAGTGAGCGCCTCGTCGCCCAGTTGAAGAAGAGTCGCAAAGAAGAAATTATCGTCGCCACTAAGGCGGGCCGGAGGTTGCCCAAGCAGACGGTGGAGGGCTACAGCCGGCAAAATCTTACGCAGTGGATCGAAGACAGCCTACGCAATCTCTCGACTGACACTATCGACCTGCTGCAACTGCACTGCCCGCCGACGGACCTGTACTACCATCCTGAGGCTTTCGGAATGCTCGATGACTTTGTGAAAGCGGGAAAGCTTCGGTTTTATGCGGTCAGCGTGGAGCGGGTGGAGGAGGCTCTGAAGGCGATCGAGTTCCCCAATGTCCAGTCGGTCCAGATCATCTTTAGTTGTTACCGGCAGCGCCCGGCGGAACTCTTTTTCCCGCAGGCCAAGAAAAAGCAAGTCGGGATTCTCGCTCGAGTACCTCTCGCCAGCGGAATGTTGACCGGCAAACTGCGCCGCGACTCCACTTTCCCCAAGAACGACCACCGCAATTTCAACCTGCACGGAGAAGCCTTTGATGTAGGTGAGACGTTCTCCGGCGTGGACTACGCCGTTGGCCTGGAAGCGGTGGAAGAAATCCGCAAGCTGCTGCCTCCCGGTACCTCGATGAGTCAGTTCGCGCTGCGCTGGATTCTCGACTTTGACGCCGTCACCTGCGCTATCCCGGGCGGCAAGCGCCCGGAGCAGATCGTCGACAAC
>Ga0209698_10002434_pt1 | contig 21109 bp, 23 predicted proteins | sample LitLauG_LLR_2012_FD_187203 | JGI IMG/M metagenome (GOLD analysis project Ga0209698, IMG submission 187203) | Freshwater sediment microbial communities from Pennsylvania, USA - Little Laurel Run_MetaG_LLR_2012 (SPAdes) (version 2) | ecosystem: Environmental > Aquatic > Freshwater > Creek >...
TGTATTGTCCGGGTGGGCAAGGTATTCGCCGCCGGCAAGCGGCAGGCGCGCCGTGCCACTTGCAAGGCTCGCGCGCATGAGCTCGATCCCGGGAACGATTACGCCCCCCACGAAGGTGCCGTCGGAATGCACGCCGTCGACGGTGGTCGCGGTCCCGGCGCTGATGACCGCCAGCGCGGTCCGCGGGAACCGCGCCCGGCCGCCGATCATGGCGTGCCAGCGATCGGCGCCCAGCTGGCCCGGCTCGCGATAGCCATTGCGCAGCTCTATGCCGTCGTGGCCGAACCTTGCGTCAGCTCCCAGCCACTGGGCCGCGCGCGCGCCCGCCGCCACCAGCGCCGCATCGATGGCGCGTATGCGCTCGGGCGTTGTGACCGCGCAGCCCACCACCAGTGACGGCGCAATGGTGCCGTCCAGCGCCGCCGACAGCGCGCACGCCTGCGCCAGCTCCACTTCCAGCGCGCTCGAATCCGCAGCGATCACCCCGTGGTAGCGCAGCGCTGCTGCCGCGGGTGCCGGTTCGATCTGCGGCCATTGCAGCAGCGTACCGGGCACGAGCGCCCACTTGAGAGCGCTGTTGCCGGCATCGAGCAGCAGCCAGCTCACGGCGCACCTCCGGCGTCCCGGCTGCGCAGGCTGATCTCGCCACTGTTCAGTGGCTGCAGCGCGCCGCCGCTGTCCAGCAGAAGGCGACCCGCGCTGTCGACGCCCCGCAGGATGCCGGTGATCACCGGCCCACCGGCGTTGTGCGCCTCCACGACCGCGTCGCGATAGGCGCAGCAAGCCGCAAAGGCTGCCGGCCCGCCGGCAAAGCCATTGCGCTGGTAGCCTTGCGCGGCCGTGAGCAGCGCGCGCGCCAGGCGGGCCAGCCAGATTTCGCGCTGGCTCAGTACGGCCGCGCTGCCCAGCACCGATGCCAGATCCGCAACCCCAACCGCCGCGGGCGAGGCCTCGCTCTTGGCGCGGTCGCTGGCAATACGATCGCGCAGCGCCAGGTCGGAACACAGATTGATGCCCATGCCGATCACCAGGGTTCGCGCGCCGTGCGCATCGTCCGCGAGCTCGACCAGGATTCCGGCCAGCTTGCCGCCGTGGAGCAGGAGATCGTTGGGCCATTTCACGAGCACGCGTGCCCCGTTCGCGGGAATCCATTGCTGTATCGCTGCCGCGGCTGCAATGCCGCACGCCAGCGTGACCGCGGCGCTGGCCGCGGGATCCCGCGCCCAGGGCAGGGCCAGCGAAAACAGCAGCGAGCCGGCATCGTTGCCGTGCCAGGACCGGCCGCGCCGGCCGCGCCCCTGGGTCTGGCGCTGCGCCACCCGCAGCACGGGGCGCAAGGGCGCGCGCTGCCGCGCGCGCGCAAGCAGGTCCGCGTTCGTGGATGTGGTGACGTCGACAATCTCCCGGTCGGCGAGCAGGTCGCCCAGGTGCCGCTCCAGGATGACGGCATCGAGGGTGGTGTTGGTGGCGTCGGGGGCTGTCGGGGCGTCGGTATCCATGCCGTCACACGGGGGTTTGCCGAGGCTCATGAGCAGGGTCCCGACATCGGGACGTCGCTGGCAGGGGCATTGGTTGATCGCATCCTGGGGGGAATTTAACATCGAAAAAACGCCATTCGCCGCCTCCGCCCGGCGCTTTCGACGCCGGGCGGGCGCCTACACTTGGGTTTGCCGCCTTGGCCCCCATCTGCGGATAACTGGCATACCGGAGCGTAGCCCTGCATGAGTCATTTTCAACGTCACGTGTTTTTTTGTCTGAACGAGCGCCCGGCGCCGGATACCTGCTGCGCCAATCATGGGGCTGCGGAAATGCAGGCCTACGCCAAGGATCGAATCAAGAAGCTCGGCAAGAGCGGCAAGGGCAAGGTGCGCATCAACAAGGCGGGCTGCCTCGACCGCTGCGACCAGGGGCCCTGCATGGTGGTATACCCGGAAGCGGTCTGGTACACCTTCGTCGATCGCGAGGATATCGATGAAATCGTCGAGTCCCACCTGGTGGGCGGCAAGGTCGTCGAGCGTTTGCGGCTGACCTGAGCATCGGCCATGGCAGCGCAAGCCCTCATGCAGCCGTCGAGCCAACGCCGTCTGCTGGATGGGCCGGCGGGGCAGGTGGAGATTCTGGTGGAGTGTCCCGCAGGGCCGGTGCAGGGCTTTGCGTGCATCGGACATCCGCACCCCCTCTACGGCGGTACGCTGGATAACAAGGTCGCGGCAACGCTGGCGCGGGCCGTGCTGGCCATGGGATGGATCGCGGTGCGCCCGAATTTTCGCGGCGTCGGGGCGAGCGAAGGCGAGCACGACCACGGTATCGGCGAGACCGATGATTTTCTCCGTGTGATCGACGAGGTGCCCCGCTGGCCGCAATGGGAGGGGATCCTCGCGGCGCCGGTTGCGGCACCGTGGCTGCTGGGCGGTTTTTCGTTCGGCACGTTTGTCGCCGCGCGTGCGGCGCAAACCCTGACGCTGCAGGGGCGGGCGCCGCGGGCCCTGGTGCTGGTGGGGGCTGCGGCGGGCAAGTGGGCCATGCCGCCGGTGCCGGCCTCCACCATCGTGATCCACGGCGAAATCGATGAAACCATACCGCTGGCCGATGTCTATCCCTGGGCGCGCGCTTGCGAGGTCCCGGTCATCGTGATGCCCGGCGCGGACCATTTCTTTCATCGCCGGCTGACTGCGCTCAAGCGCCTGGTGATGCAAAATGTCCTGGGGGCAGCCGCCTTGGCTGCCCTGCCGGGTGGCGCAGCGGCAACCTCTGGGGAGCGCAGTAGCGATGAATGAACCACCCGACACGATTGGCGAAGAGCCTGGCGAACCGCATGGCAAACCGCTGGGCGAACAGCCAGTAGAACCGTCAGCCTTGCAGCCCGCTGGCGCGGCCGCCGAAGAGCCGCAAAGCCTGCTGGTATTTCCCACCGACTTCCCCATCAAGATCATGGGGCTCAACCGCCTCGAGCTCGAGCCCCAGGTGGTGGACATCGTGCGCCGGCATGCACCCGACTTCGACGACAACACCCTGGAAGTGCGCCAGTCGCGCGCTGGCAACTATCTGTCGCTGACGGTAACCATCCGCGCGCAGTCGCGTCCGCAGCTCGACGCCATCTACATGGAACTCACTCGTCATCCGCTCGTGAAGGTGGTGCTCTGAGGCGAGGGCGCGACCACGCGCGCCGCAACCACGGCAAGGAGCGCGCAGCGTGATCCGTGTTCGCGAACTCGGCCGCGCGGACTATGCCGAAACCTGGCAGGCGATGCGCGCCTTTACCGAAAGGCGCGACGCCGCGACGCCCGATGAACTCTGGGTCGTTGAGCATCCCCCGGTCTACACCCTGGGCCTGGCAGGACGGCGCGAACACCTGCGGGCGCCGGGGGTCATTCCGGTCGTTTCCTCGGATCGCGGCGGTCAGGTCACGTATCACGGGCCGGGGCAGGTGGTGGTCTATACGATGATCGACCTGCGGCGCGCGGGCTACTTTGTCCGCGAACTCGTCTACCGGATCGAAGAGAGCGTCATCCAGTCGCTGGACGGCCTGGGCGTGCTTGCCGTGCGCATACGCAGCGCGCCCGGTATTTACGTCGATGTGCCCGGCGGCGCCAGCGCCGACCCGCGCTTCGCCGGAAAGGCGAAAATCGCCGCGCTCGGCATCAAGGTCCACCGGGGCTGCGCCTACCATGGCGTGGCACTCAACGTGGCGATGGACCTCGCGCCGTTTTGCGCCATTGATCCTTGCGGCTACCGCGGGCTGCGCACGGTCGACTTGGCTACACTCGGGGTTGATGCCGGATGGCAGCAATGCGCGGCGCGCCTCGTAGAGCGGCTGGCGGCCCACCTTGCGCCCAAAGGCGTGACGTCCGGCCCGCAGGCAGCATCCATTGCCGTCCAGGCGCCGGCGGCAGCGCGAGAGAAAGCGACATGAGCATCGAATCCAGGCCAGGGCCCGTAGCCCTCGATCCGGCCCCCAAGCAGAAGGGCGCCGACAAGACCGCGCGCATCCCCATCAAGATCGCCCGGGACGCTCCGCCGCTGCGCAAGCCCGAGTGGATCCGCGTCAAGCTGGGTGCCGACAGCTCCCGGTTCAATCAGGTCAAGGCCATCCTGCGCGAACATCGCCTGCACACGGTGTGCGAGGAGGCCAGCTGTCCCAACATCGGCGAATGCTTCGGCAAAGGCACCGCCACGTTCATGATCATGGGCGATAAATGCACGCGCCGCTGCCCGTTTTGCGACGTGGGCCACGGCCGCCCCGATCCGCTCGACGCCGATGAGCCGCGCCATCTGGCGCAGACCATAGCCGCGCTTCAGCTGCGCTACGTGGTGATCACCTCGGTAGACCGCGATGACCTGCGCGACGGCGGCGCCCAGCACTTCATCGACTGCATCCGCGCCGTGCGCGAGCTTTCACCCGCGACGAAGATCGAGGTGCTGGTGCCGGATTTTCGCGGCCGCCTCGACCGCGCGCTCGACATCCTGGTGCAGGCGCCACCCGACGTCATGAACCACAACCTCGAGACCGTGCCGCGGCTGTATCGCCAGGCGCGCCCCGGCTCGGACTACGCGCATTCGCTGCAGCTGCTGCAGAAATTCCGCGAGCGCGTGCCGGGCGTGCCCACCAAGAGCGGGCTCATGGTGGGTCTGGGCGAAACCGATGAAGAAATCCTCGAGGTCATGCGCGATCTGCGCCGTCATGGCGTGGACATGCTCACCGTGGGCCAGTACCTGGCGCCCAGCGATCACCACCTGCCGGTGCTGCGGTACGTAACGCCCGAGGTGTTTTCGATGTTCGAGCGCGAAGCGCTGGCGATGGGGTTCGTCAATGCCGCCAGCGCGCCGCTGGTGCGCAGTTCGTACCACGCCGATTTGCAGGCGCATGCTGCGACGCAGGCTGCCGCCATGACCTGAGGCCATTGCTGGGCGCCGCTCCGCGTTCGGCCGGCGGCCCCGCAGCCCGTCGGCTGTAATCGCAGCCGGTCGCGCCAGCGCGCTTTCCGTCGCATCGCACTGGCGCCTGCACTCGTCGAAGGCTACGCTTTCATCATTGACAACCAACCGATGGAGACCGCCATGAGCCAAAGTGACGAACTCGCCAAACTCGCCGAACTGCACCGCAGCGGTGCGCTGACGGACGATGAATTCATGCGTGCCAAGGCACGCGTGCTCAACGGCACGGCGCCGCAGGACGCGCCGGCCATGCGCGCCGTCAACGGTTTCCGCCGCAGCGCCGATGATCGATGGCTGGGCGGTGTGTGTGGCGGCATCGCGCAGAGCGCAGGCCTGCCCTCATGGGTCTTGCGCCTGTTTTTCACGGTGATGGTTCTTTTTGCCGGCACGGGCGTCGTCATTTACCTGCTGCTCTGGTTTTTCGTGCCGCTGGCGCCCGCAAACGTCGGCGGGTACGCCAGACCGGTTTAATATTGGGGTTGTACGGGAGGGTGGCGCTCCCGGCAGGCTGAAAGGCAGGAGCATTGGATAGAGGCGCCATTTACCGCAAGACCGACAAGGGTATGGCGGAAATTACAGGTACGGAGCGCACCGTGGATCGGCGCCTGCGTCCTTTGCTCATCCTCGTCGATGGCAACCGCACGGCCAACTCCATCCACGCGCTGATCAGCGGAATCGGCATACGCGAGGACGACTTCGATCAGCTAGCCGAAAATGGCTACATCGAAGTCATGGCGCGCCCAGACCCGCAACGGCAGGCGGCCAACGACGGCAACGCCGCACCGGCGGGTCAGCAGCAGCCCCAGCGCCGTACCTCGCTGGAACGCTTCGCGGACGGGCAGCGCTATCTCACCGAAACGGCGTCCGACAAACTCGGACTGCGCGCCTTTTTCTTCGTGCTCAAGATCGAAAAATGCAGCTCGGCCGATGACCTGCTGGCCCTGCTGCCGGAGTTCGAGGAGGCTATTGCGAGGAAGCTCGACAAGGCTTACGCCCTGCACTGCCGCCGCATCGCTGAAACCATACTCAAGGCCTGATGGGGTCAAGCCTGAGGTGATGGCGGGTGCCGATGGTGCCCCGCCTGCGGCTGAGGAGCGGCAACGCTGCCGCCCCTCCAGATGAGCGCTTCAGTCGCGGCGCGACAGCAGGCGCAGCAGGCTCATGAACAGGTTCAGGATATCCAGGTACAGCTGCATGGCCGCCAGGATGTAATTGGTCTGGCCGCCGTGGATGATTTCCGAGGTGTCGTACAGGATATAACCGCAGAACAGCAGTGCGCTGACACCGGCGATGGCCATCTGGTAGGCCTGCGACGGCACGAAGATGCCGATGATGCTGGCTACCAGCACGACGATAAGGCCCACGAACAGCATGCCGCGCAGGGCGCTGAAGTCGCGGCGCGTGATGTGTACGTACGCCGACAGGGACAGGAAGGCCAGTGCCGTAAGGCCGGAGGCCTCGGCCACCGTCGTGCTGCCATTGGGCGTATGCAGGTAACCGTTGATCACCGGACCCAGGCTCAGGCCTTCCAGGCCGGCGAACCCGAACAACGCCAGCAGGCCGTAGGCCGAATTACGCAGCCCGATGACGGCGAACAGCAGGCCGAAGCTGCCGATAATGCTGGCCAGATAGGCCCAGCCCGGCAGGGCGATATCCCGGGTGACCCAGGTGACGCCGGCGGTAAACAGCAGCGTTGCCGCCAGCAGCGTGTAGGTGTTCTTGAGTACGCGCGACTCGGCGGAGTCGCCGACGGTGCGGGTTGCAAGGGTTTCGTACATTTTGCGTGCTTTCCTCTGTTGATCTCAAAGTGCTTGCGGCCAGTGTAGCGAAGCGCGAGCCCCTCGGGGCTTTCCACAAGGGCTAAGGTGTGGCCTCCCGGCGATATTTCAAGTCCGTCGGGGTATCGTCGCAAATGCCGTCGCCAATGCCACCGCCAACGGGCGCCGGCATTGGCCGAACTTAGGGGGTCTTAACCGAAAATGAGCCTGCCATCCCCCGCCATCCTCTTCGCCGGTATTGTATTTGGCCTCATCGGCTTCGTTGCGTTCAATTACGGCCGCAAAAATATCCTGGTTGGGCCCATGGTCACAGGCGTTGCCCTCATGGTTTTCCCATACGTGGTCAGCCAAACCTGGGCGGTTTACCTGGTGGGACTGGGCTTGTGCGGCCTGCTCTACTTCTGGCGGGACTAGCGCGGCAATCCTCAGCCATCGCCCTGGCGATCAGCGCCAGGCCGGTCAGAGCCAAGGTCAGTGCCGCGCCGGTGCGGCAGAACGATGCGGCCATGCGGGCCGTTTGGCCGGCGACGGCCTCGGGGCCGCCCGGGCGTTTCAGTCGATGATGCGGCCCCGTCCCGATTTGATCGATCCGCGCCGCGCCTTGCTCTCCAGCCGCTTTTCCACCGCGCCGCGGGTGGGTCTCGTCGCGCGGCGCTGCTTGGGCACGAAGGCCGCACTGTCGACCAGTTCCTGCAGGCGTCGCAAGGCCTCGGCGCGGTTCTTCTCCAGGCTGCGAAATTCCTGCGCCTTGATGATGACCACACCCTCGTTGCTGATGCGCTGGTCGCCCAGTGTAGTCAGGCGCGCTCGCACGGCCTCGGGCAGTGAGGAAGCGGCGATGTTGAACCGCAGGTGCACCGCGTTGGAGACCTTGTTGACGTTCTGGCCGCCGGCGCCCTGCGCGCGGATGGCAGTCAGTTCCACTTCTTCGATGGGAACGCGGTAGCGGGAAGGAATCATGGTGGTCAATGCCCGCCCGGAGGCGGAACCGCGCCGGCAAGCGGCCCAATCGGGGGTGTGCAATGGGCGCAGTATGCCTATAGGCGCAAAATGACGCCATGAAACCCCCCAAGCGTTTGCTGCCGCTGGTCGAGGAAGGCCTTATCGACACGGTGGAGCGCCAGCTCATGAGCGGCAAGGAAGCACTGGTCTATGTCGTCCAAAGCGCCGGCCAGGTTCGCTGCGCCAAGGTCTACAAGGAAGCGACGCAGCGCAGTTTCCGCCAGGCCGTGGACTACACCGAGAACCGCAAGGTAAAGAACACCCGTCAGGCCCGCGCCATGGCCAAGGGCACGCGTTTCGGCCGCGAGTCGCAGGAAGCTGCCTGGCAGAGTGCCGAGGTCGATGCCTTGTACCGCCTGGCCGCAGCAGGTGTGCGGGTACCGCGACCGTACAACTTTTGCGACGGCGTGCTGCTGATGGAACTCGTCACCGACGACACCGGCAACGCGGCGCCGCGGCTCAATGACCTGCTGTTCGAGCCCGAACTGGCAAAAGCGCTGCATGCCACCTTGCTGCTCGAGGTGGTGCGCATGCTCTGCGCGGGCATCGTGCACGGCGACCTGTCGGAATTCAACATCCTGCTGGGTGCCGATGGCCCCGTGATCATCGACCTGCCGCAGGCCATCGATGCTGCCGGCAATAACCACGCCCGCGCCATGCTGCTGCGCGATGTCGGCAACCTGCGGGGTTTTTTCGGCCGCTTTGCCCCGGAGCTGCTGAGCACCGACTTCGGCAGCGAAATCTGGGACCTGTATCACCGCGGCCTGCTCACCCCCGAAAGCGCGCTCACCGGCGTCTTCATCCACGAAACCGCCGCTGTCGATCTCGATGGTGTGCTCGTCGAGATCGACGACGCCCGGCTCGAGGAAGCCGCGCGCCAGTTGCGGATGCAGACGGCGAACTGAAACAGGGGGGAGATGCAGCCAGGCAACGCGCGGCCGGTTGCCCGTGACGATGCCGCCTGACGATGCCCAACAACGATGGCGCGTGACGACGCAGCGCGACGCAGCGGCAGATGACGCGCCGCTCAGCTCCTGGGTTGCCAGAATGAAATGATCAGTCCGCCGGCAATCACCAGCGTGCCGCCCAGGATGATGGGCAGCGTGGGCGCCGTGCGGAACGTGATGAAGTTGATGACCTGCCACATGACGAACAAGGTGGCGATATACAGGCCAACCACCCGGCCGAACTCCAGCGGCGCCAGGTTCAGGAAGAAGCCGTAGCAGAAAAGCAGCAGCCCGCCGCCCAGCAGAAAAGCGGCGCGCGCGACCCCCGCATGGTTGAAGATGCCCAGCCGCACGATGGCATCGCCGCTGACTTCGCAGGCGGTAGCGATCACCAGCACGACAAGCGGATTAACCGTCTTGAAAAATTCCAGCATCAAAAATCTCGCAATTCCCCTGCCCCGGAACCGCCGGGGCAGGGCTTCTTGTCACGCTTCAGGAAGAAGGGGCTGCGCCCCTCCCCGAAACCCCACCCGCGGCCACGACAACGGTCGCAGGCGTTCCGGGTAAAACGCCGCCAATCCCGCCGCTACGCCGCATACCCCAGCGCCGCCACGAAGTGGCAGCCCGTTCCGGCCATCACGAAACTATGCCAGACCGCATGGGCAAATTTCACGCGCGAATCGAGTACGAAAAAAATCACACCGAATGAATAGAAAAGCCCGCCTGCCACCAGCCACGCCACGCCGGCAGCCGGCACATGCTTGATCAGCGGTGCCGCAGCTATCAGCACCAGCCAGCCCATGGCAAGGTAAAGACCCGTGGACAGCCAGGGATGCGAGAGTTTGTCGAAGGCCTTGAGCGCCACTCCCACCGCGGCCATCCCCCACACCACGCCGAACAGCGACCACCCCCAGGCGCCGTGCAGCGCGCCCAGGGCAAACGGCGTATAGCTGCCGGCGATGAAGATATAGATGGCACCGTGGTCGAGCTTCATGAAAAGCTGCTTGCCCCGGCCCGGCGGCAGGGCGTGGTACAGGGTGGAAGCCAGATACAGCAGCATCATGGTGCCGGCAAAAACGCTGGCGCCGACGATATTGGCCGGCCCGAATTTGCAGGCGGCAACGATGAGGAAAGGGGCGGCGACCATGGACGCCAGCAGTCCCATTCCGTGGCTGATGCTGTTGGCGAGTTCCTCGCCCAGGGTTTGTTCGCGTGCGCCCATGAAAGAATTGTCCCGCCGGCGGGTGGCCCTCAGTTCTTGATCCGGTAGCCCGTCCGGAAGATCCACCCCACAACCACCAGGCAGACCAATAGAAACCCGACCGTGGCGGCAATGCTCGCCTCTACGCCCACGTCCGCGGTGCCAAAGAAGCTCCACCGGAAGCCGCTGATCAGGTACACGACCGGGTTGAACAGCGTCACGGTGCGCCAGGCGGGCGGCAGCATGTCGATGGAATAGAACGCGCCGCCCAGAAAGGTGAGCGGGGTCATCACCAGCATGGGGATGAATTGCAGCTGCTCGAAGCTCTTGGACAGTATGCCGATGATGAATCCGAACAGGCTGAAGGACGCCGCCGTGATCAGCAGGAAGGCAACCATCCACAGCGGGTGCGCGATGTCGATGTGGATGTAGAGCGTTGCCGTGCCCAGGATGATGGCACCCAACACCACCGATTTGGTGACGGCTGCGCCTACATAGGCCAGCACGATCTCCATCGGGGAGAGCGGCGCCGAGAGAATTTCGTAGATCGTCCCCGTGAACTTGGGCAGGTAGATGCCAAACGCCGCGTTCGACAGGCTCTCGGTGAAGATCGTCAGCATGATGAGGCCGGGAACGATGAAGGCGCCGTAGGCGATACCATGCACCTGGCTCATGCTGGACCCTATGGCGGCGCCAAACACCACGAAATACAGCGAGGTGGTGATCACGGGCGTGAGCAGGCTCTGCAGCACCGTGCGCAGCGTCCGCGCCATCTCCATCCGGTACACCGCCCAGACCCCATGGCGGTTGAAACCCACGGCGCTCACCTGCCGGCCCCCGCCGCTGGCGGCGTATCCACCGCGGCCCCCGCATCCGCCGGTGCGCCGGGCGCGTGCACCAGGCGTACAAAGATTTCCTCGAGCGAGCTTTGTTGCGTATTGAGATCCACGTAGACGATCCCCAGTTCGGCCAGTCGCTGCAGCAGCGTAGGAACGCCGGCACCCGCATCGCTGGTGTCGAACCGATAGTCGATGACGCGGCCCTGGTCGCGCAGCTCCAGGCGCCAGGGATCGAGCGCAGCAGGAAGGGCCGTCAACGGTTCGCGCAACTGCAGCGTGAGCTGGCGGCGGCCCAGCTTCTTCATGAGCTGGGCCTTGTCGTCCACCAGTATCAGTTCGCCCTTGCTGATGACGCCGATGCGGTCGGCCATCTCCTCGGCTTCCTGGATGTAGTGCGTGGTGAGGATGATGGTCACCCCGCTGGCGCGCAGGCGCCGCACCAGCGTCCACATGTCGCGGCGCAGTTCCACGTCGACGCCGGCGCTGGGTTCATCCAGGAACAGTATCTGCGGTTCGTGGGACAGCGCCTTGGCTATCATCACGCGCCGCTTCATACCGCCCGACAGCGTCATGATGCGGGCATCGCGCTTTTCCCAGAGCGAAAGGTCGCGCAGCACCTGCTCGAGGAAGACCCGATTGGGTCCCCGACCGTAGACCCCCCGACTGAAGGCCACGCTGTCGTAGACCGTTTCGAAGGAGGTGGTGGCCAGTTCCTGCGGAACCAGGCCGATCTTCATGCGTGCGCGCCGGTAGTCGGTGGCGACGTTGTGACCATCGGCCAGGACGCTGCCCTCGCTGGCCGTGACGATGCCGCAGATGATGCTGATCAGCGTCGTCTTGCCGGCACCATTGGGGCCCAGCAGCGCAAAGATTTCGCCGCGGCGGATCTCGAGGTTGATGTCCTTGAGCGCCTGCTGGCCGGATGCATAGGTCTTGGTCAGGTTGCGCACCGCCAGTATCACGGCGCTGCTGGCGATTTCGTCCGGCAGGCGAGGCGGCGCGCCAGGCGTGGGTGGCGCAAGGGCGGTAGCTTTCATGCCGCCCATGGTATCGGATTGAGGCTTCAGGCCGCTGACGTCTCTTGGGTTTCCGCGCTGTCCACCTGGGGTGGCAGCGGACAGTCGAGTGCTGCGCACAGGGTGCGCAGGCAGCTGGCGGCTTTCCAGTGGGAATGACCGTCGGTGAAGGCGATGGCAAAGCAGGCCTTCACCAGCAAGGGTTTCTCCAGGGGCGCCAGGAGCGCAAGGCGATCGAAGGCACCGGATACCTGCGCCAGTGATATGGACGCCTGGGGCAGCAGTCCGCCGGGCACCGCCAGAACCGCCAGCCCCGCGGCGTAGGCGCGCTGGGGCTCCTGCGGCAGGCGCACATTGGCGATCAGCGACATGACCACGTTCGATTCCGCGCCAAGCTCGCCGATCCGCAGTGCCCGCCCCCCGGGTTTGGGAGCAAGCAGGCGCCGCTTGAGCACCGAATACAGCAGGAACTCGGCGAGGGTCACGCGACCGTCGGCCTGGATGAGCACATGGGTCAACTGCAGCAGCGCATCGCGCTGCGCGGGCACCAGCGTGCGCAGCGCGGGCATGGCCAGGTCGAGCAGCGGCAGGCGCCAGCCGGGCGGCAACTGGTTGATCGTGCCGGCGTATTGCTCCAGCGGCGCCGCGGCGCCGCCACCAAAGCGCTCGACAACCGCGGTGCACTGCTGGCTGCGCACGGCGGGTTCGGGGTCCAGCAGCATGGCCAGGGCCAGATATTGCGCGTGGGTGGCATTGGACAGCGCGGGCCGCAGCCCCAGGGCGTCGATGCGGTTCTGCATGCTGGCGGCAAACGGCAGGTTCGCAGCGGGCGTCTGGCCGATGGATGCCCGCAGGGCTGCGGCGCCCGCTGCTCCCACCGCAGGGGCGGCACCGGTGCCGGCGCCCACTGCGCCGGCCAGCGGACTGAGCAGGCTGGCAGCATGGCCAGCTGGTTCAAACTGCCCGTATTGCAGGGGTGGCAGGTCTGGTTCGGCCGCTGGAGCCTCGATCCTGGCCTCGGACCCCAGGTATTCGACGGCTCGGCCGTAGATGCGGTGCAGGCGCTCCATCAAGGGGGGGTGGGAGGCAAGCATGCCGTCTGCCAGTCCCAGGCTGACCGGCGCCATGAACATGTGCGACAGGGTCTCGGCATGCAGGTGCACGACCACGCCGCCGCCTTCGGCGCCCAGCCCGCCGATCTTGCGCAGTGCGCCGCCGATGCCGTCCGGATTGCGGGTGAACTGCACGCTGCTCGCATCGGCCAGGAATTCGCGCTGGCGGGAAACGCTGGCCTTGATGAGACGGCCGAAGAACACGCCGATGTAGCCCACGGCCAGGATGGCCAGGCCGCCGATGAACATCACGCGCGTGATGTTGTCGCGGGAGTCCCGGCCATCGCCGATGGACATCAGGAAGCGCCCGAACAAGGCCAGCATGAGCAGGCCCTGCACCACGCCGATCATGCGCACGTTCAGGCCCATGTCGCCATTGAGAATATGGCTGAATTCGTGGCCGACGACGCCCTGCAGTTCATCGCGGCTGAGGCGGGTGAGCGTGCCTTGGGTCACTGCCACGATGGCATCGGACGGATGGATGCCCGCGGCGAAGGCGTTGATGCCTTCCTCGCCGTCGAGCACGTAGGCGCGCGGCGCGGGGATGCCCGATGCGATGGCCATTTCCTCGATGACATTGCGCAGGCGCCGTTCGGCCGGATCGCGCGTGTCCGGATCCACCGCCCGCGCCCCAACCATCTTCGCCACGGCGTCCCCGCCGGCCTCGAGGTCCAGGATTTCTATGAAACTGCCACCGATGATGATCAGCAGCACGACCCCGGTGGTGGTCTCGAAAAAATAATTGGGCAGTGCGTGCACGCCATAGCGTGCCCAGGCGCCATGCGGGGCGAGCAGGCCCAGGAAGAGGGCGGCCAGCACGCCGTTGACGGCGAGGACGATGCAAACCACCGCCAGCAGGAACAGACCCACCAGCAGCCGGCTGGAGCGCCGCGCCGCTTCCTGGTGTTCGAAAAAATTCATCGCCATGGCGGCAGGGCCCCGGCGCGTAAGGCTAGAACTGGACCTTGACCGCTTTCTTTTCTTCCGGCGATTCGGTCGCGGCCAGCTGCTCGGCGGTCTTGAACCCGAAGCCGTTGGCGATCAGGTTGCCCGGGAACTGCTCGACCGCGATGTTGTAGCCCATCACGGTGTCATTGAAGGCCTGCCGCGCAAACGCAATCTTGTTCTCGGTGCTGGTGAGCTCCTCGCTGACCTGCAGCATGTTCTGGTTGGCCTTGAGGTCCGGATAGGCCTCGGCAACCGCGAAGAAACGCGTGAGGCTGGCGCCCAGCGCGTTCTCGGCTGCGCCCAGCTGGCGCACCGCGCCGCCGTCCGTGGGGTCGGCCGCCGCGCTGGCCTGGGCCGAGACTGCCGTATTGCGCGCGGCAATCACCGCTTCCAGGGTTTCACGCTCGTGCTTGATGTAGCCCTTGGCGGTTTCCACCAGGTTGGGAATGAGGTCGTACCGGCGCTTGAGTTGGACGTCGATCTGGGCAAAGGCGTTTTTCACCTGGTTGCGCAGGCCGACCAGGCCGTTGTAGGCGCTCATGGCCCAGACGGCGATGACGATGATCAATCCCAGCAGTACGTATCCCACCATTTTGGACTCCTTGACTAGGCCTGCAATGCGTCGGACCGGGGTTGGCTTCGGCGAGTGACGTTACTATGAAAAGCCCGGGTCCGAAAGCTCAAGGAATGCCGTCAGGGGCCGGTGCGGCTGTCGACGCTGCTGTCGACGCGGCAGCAGATACTGGCAACGGACCCGCCGCAGGCACCACGGTGGCTTTAAGGGCCTCCGGGCGTGACGCGGGTTGCCCGGAGCAGCACTGTGGCATGCGGATGACCGCCGTGCGGCCGGTAAAGCGTGCCCTGTACTCGTGCGGTTTTGCCGTTATAGGCCACGGAAAACCCCGTCCGGGGAATGATCTGCACCAGATCGACGTGGTCGGCGGCGGCGTTGTTCGCGTCCCCCGGGGTGGCATCGATGCAGACCGGCACGGCGAGGGCGAGCAGCCATACGCTCTCGGGCCGGTCGCCGGTCTCGAAAGATTGGTAGTGGGGCGGGCCTGGCACGACATCCATGCGCAGCGTGCCTGCCAGGATCACTTCTTCTGGCTCGAAACGCAGGCAATCGCCGGCTTGCGCGGCGTCCGCGGCCGCAAGCGCCAGGCCCGCGCACAGCAATGCGCCCGCCCCGGGAAATGGGCCGGGCATGCGCCGCGCAAGCCCGCGCGGTTCAGAATTCACTGCGCAGGCTTCACTGCGCAGCCGGTGCCGGGTGGGGCTCGGCGGGCTTGGGCTTGAACGTCTCCAGTTCCGCGTCGCTGAGAATTTCGAAATATGCCACCACGCGCTTGACCCCATTGACGTGGCTGGCGGCGCGCTTGGCCAGTTCGGCCTCGTTGCTGCCCACCCGTCCCATCAAGTAGATGTTGCCGTCGGTGCAGATGGTCTTGACCACGCCCTTGTCGAGCCCGGGCACGTCGAGCAAGGCTGCCTTTACCTTGCCCGCCAGCAGGGTGTCATCGGACGCGCTGTTGAGGCCGGCCAGCGAGCCGATGGCGAGCTCGTTGTGCACCCTTTGCACGTCCTGCTGCACCGCCGCCAGCCGTTCGGCGTAATCGCGGTCTTTCTCGCTGGGCACCTGGCCCGTGAGGAGCACCTTCTGGTCGTATGAGCTGACCTCGATGTGAACGGACTGGCGCGCAAAGTGCTCGTCGAGCGCATTGTTGACGCGATGTTCAATTTCCACGTCCTCGATCTGCTTGCCGACGGAGCGCCGGTCCGTGCCGACGATGGCAGTGCTGACCGCCGCGCCACCAAACAACACGAAGCACGCACTGGTGCTGGCGGTCACCACGCCGAGCAGCGCAAGCAGGCTCAGGCGACGGACCATTTTGCTGCGGACCACCCCACACTGCACTTGACGCATCACCATTCCTCTTCTCCAGTAAACGCGGACGGTAGCCATTCGATCCGGCCGTCCCCGACGACCACCACGTCGAAGCGGCACGGCGGCCAGCGGTCGCCAAAGCGCCCCAGCAGGTAAAGCTGGGCCGCGCGCCGTATTTTGCCGCGCTTTCGCGCGTCGATGCTGGCAATGGCGTCTCCGGGCCGCGCCCGTGAGCGGACTTCGACAAATACCCAGGTGTCGCCATCTTTCGCAACCAGGTCGATCTCGCCCGCACGGTAGCGCACATTGCGCGCGGCGATTTGCAGGCCGCACTGGATCAGGAATGCGCAGGCGCGGTCCTCGGCCGCCGCGCCCCGGCGTTGCGAGGGTGCGGCGCCAATGCCATTGGCGCCTGCCGGCGCCGCGCAGCCCGGGCGGGGCTTCACGCTATGCTCCCTGGGCCCGCGGTTGCGGTAGGCCGTAGACGAAAAGGATGGGGGCGATCATGGAGGAACCCGCAATCGAGGGTGCCGGGGATGCCTGGTCCGGCCAGTTTCCCTGGCGGGAAGCGGGCATCGCCGAGCAGGAGTTCGCGCCGGGATTGTATGTAGTCGCAACACCGCTGGGCAACGCCGCCGACGTGACTCTGCGCGCGCTCTGGGTGTTACGCGCCGCCGATTGCGTGGCCGTCGAGGATACGCGCACCACGGCGCCGCTGCTGGCACGCTTTGGCATCACCCAGCGCCTCATCGCCCTGCACCAGCACAACGAAGCCGAGCGCATCGATCCCATCCTCGAACGGCTGCGCCGTGGCGAGCGCGTTGCGCTCGTCAGCGACGCCGGCACGCCGGCCATATCGGACCCCGGCGCGCTGCTCGTGCGCGCCGCGCGGGCGGCCGGCGTGCGCGTGATTCCGGTGCCCGGCCCCAGCAGCCTGACCGCAGCCCTCAGCGTCGCGGGGGTACGCGCAGGCGATATCCGTTTCACCGGGTTTGCTCCCACCCGCACCCAGGCGCGGCTGCGCCACTGGCGTTCGCTGGCCGCCGACCATGGCGCGCTGGTGATCTTCGAAGCGCCGCATCGCATGGCGGCCACGGCGCAGGAACTGGCCGAGGCGCTGGCGCCCGAGAGGCGCATCCTTGTTGCGCGGGAACTGACCAAGAAATTTGAATCCCTGGTGGAGACGACGGCGGCGGACCTGCCCGCACTGATTGCGGCGACCCCGCCCCGTGGGGAGTACGTGCTGGTGATCGATGCCATCCCCGCGGGTGGCGAGGCAGATCCGGAAGCGGCCGGGGAGCCGGTGCAGATCGACCCCGTCACGCTGCGCTGGCTGCTCGAACTGGGTGCCCATCTGCCCGCCTCGCGCGCGGCGGCTATTGCCAGCAAGGTCAGCGGCCTGCCGCGGGCGCTGCTCTATAGCGCGCTCGGGCGGCAGGCGTCCACGGACTGAGCAATGCGGCAAGGCCTTTCCGGGCTGATAGCTCGTTAAGTTTGAATGGCCAAGGTCGCCGCAGAACCCGGCCTAATCCCCGCTACTGGCGCGCGCTCGCCGCGCGTACCTTTAGTGCCGGCAACCCGTACTCCCCATGAATTCATCGTCCATCGTAATACCGGCCTTCCTGGCAAGTGCTGGCGTTCTGCTGTGCAGCGGCGCGCACGCACTCGCCACGCGCCTCGTCGCCCGGCAACGGCACCTGCATCACTTCTATGCGCTGATGTGCGTGTGCGCGGCCGGCTACCAATGGTCGACAGCGAACTACTACCTCGCCGACGGCGTACCGGACGCCGTCCTTGCGCTGCATTGGCAGATCGCGTCGCTCGGCGGACTGAGCGTCGCCTTCTTCGGGTTCGTCGCCTGCTACACGGGGCAGCGCCATGTCTGGCCGTGGCTGGCACTCGTTGCCGCGGTGGCGTCCGCCCTGGTTGCCGGCGACCTGCTGTCGCCCTACGGCATTCGCTTCGATAGCATCCATCCCAGCCCGCCGCTTACCCTCCCCTGGGGCGAAAGCCTGGGACATGTCACGGGTACGTCCTTGCCCGTCAATCGCGCCGCCGTGTTCGGCCCCACGCTGGTCGTCTCGGTCTGGGCCTTGGTCCGCGCGCGCCTCCAATTCCGCAATGGCGACCGGCACATGGCCGTTTATCTGGGCGGCTGCATTGTCGTCCTCATTGCGACCGGCATTTGGGGGGCAATGATCGACACGGGCGCCGTGCGCTCTTTCTACGTGGCCGGCTTTGGATTCATCGGTTTGGTCGGCCTCATGAGCTTCACCCTGCGCCGCGCCCAGGCGCGCACTCTGGAAGCGCTGCGGGCCGAACGCGACCGCCTGCAGGACGCGCGCCGCCGCCTCGAAAGCAGCGAATTGCGGTTTCAGCTGGTCCTGAGGGGCAGCAACGATGGCTGGTGGGACTGGAATATCGTCACCGACGAACACACGTATTCGGCCCGCGGCTGGGAGACCCTGGGATATTCCACGGACGAACTGCCCTACAACGACCAGCTCTGGGACCGCCTGATCCATCCGGACGACCGTGCCCCGAGCTGGCGTGCCATCCAGGAGGCGATGGATAGCGGCCGTGACAACTACAGCTTCGAGATGCGGATGCTCCACAAGGATGGCCACGCCGTGCCGGTCCTGTGCCGCGGCTATATCCTGCGCGACGGGTCCGGCACGCCAATTCGCATTTCGGGCACCGACACCGACCTCACCGACCGCAAGCAGGCGGCAATGGCGCTCAAGGCCGAGCGCCAGCTCAATGAGCAGATCTTCGCCAACGCACCCATCGGCATCATGATTTGCGACGCCGACGGCAATTGTGTTGCCGCCAATGAAGCCATGGCGCGCCAGGTGGGCGGCACCGTGCAACAACTGCTTGCGCAGAATTTCCACACGATCTCGTCCTGGAAATCGTCGGGGCTCTACGATCTGGCCTTGCACAGCCTGCAGACCGGCGAGGCGGTTTCCGCCGTGCGCAAGGTGACCAGCACTTTCGGCCGCGAATTGTGGATCAACGCCAATTTCCGCCTGCTGCCCGCTGCCGCCGGCGACGACGACAGCCGCGTCCGCCTGATGCTCATGAGCGATGACCTCACCGAAGTCAAGCGCGTGGAGCTCGAAAGCCGGGACATCCACGAAATCTACGAGCGCGTGTTCTCCAACAGCATCGACGGCATATTGCATACGCGGCCCGATGGGGCCATCCTCAAGGCCAACCCGGCGGCGTGCCAGATGCTGCGCCTGGATGAGGCCGAACTTCTGCGCCGTGGCCGGTCGGGCGTCATCGACATGAATGATCCGCGTTGCGCCACCCTGCTGGCGGAGCGGGCCCGCACCGGACGCCTGCGTGGCGAAATCACCATGATCCGGGGTGATGGCGAACGTTTCCAGGCCGAAATCAGCTCATCGCTCTACACCAATCACGACGGCGAGCTGATGGGCAGCACCATTTTTCGCGACATCACCGAGCGCAAGCAGGCCGAATCCGAGGCCTACCGCCTGGCCTATTTCGACGAACTCACCCGCCTGCCCAACCGGCGCCTGCTGCTCGATCGCATCGGCCTGTCGCTGGAAACGGCACGCCGCACCGGCAGGTTCGGGGCGCTGTTGTTCCTCGACCTGGACAACTTCAAGCGGCTCAACGATGCGCGCGGTCACTCCGTAGGTGACAGCCTGCTCATGGAAGTGGCGCTGCGACTCACCCAATTGCTGCGCTCGGCCGACCTTGTCGCCCGGCTGGGTGGCGACGAATTCGTCGTGCTGGTCGACAATCTTGGCGAAGAGATCGACACGGCGGCGCACACAGCCATGGCCGTTGCCGAAAAAATGCGTGCCGTGCTGGAGCGGCCTTTCCTGGTCGACGGCAACCTCTACAGCGGCACGGGCAGCATCGGCTTGACGATGTTCCCCAAGGCCCGCGAGGGTGTGGACGATCTGCTGCGCGAAGCCGACACCGCCATGTATCGCGCCAAGTCGATGGGCCGCAACCGCATCGCCTACTACGAAGCCGCCATGCAGGCCGAAGTGGAAGAGCGCCTCGCCCTCGAACAGGACCTCAAGGTGGCGCTGCAAGCCGGCCAGATCGCGGCCCATGTCCAGCCGCAGGTCGACGCCCGCGGCGCGCAGGTCGGCGGCGAGTTGCTGGTGCGCTGGATCCACCCCACGCGTGGCGTGGTATCCCCAGCGGTCTTCATACCCATCGCAGAGGAATCGGGCCTGATCCTGCAGCTGGGGCAACAGGTGCTGCAGACTGCCTGCGAGGCCTTGGCGCGCATGGATGCTGCCGGCTCCACGCTGTCGCTGTCCGTCAACATCAGTCCGCGCCAGTTCCGCCAGGACGACTTCGTCGGTCAGTTGCAGTCCCTGCTCGACGCGACGGGCGCGCCAGCCACGCGCCTCATCCTGGAAGTCACCGAGGGCCTGCTCATCGAGGACTGGAAGGATGTCGCTTCGCGCATGACGGAATTGGCCGCGCTGGGCATACGTTTTTCCATCGACGATTTCGGCACCGGGTATTCGAGCCTGGCCTATCTGAACAAGTTGCCGCTCCACGAGATCAAGATCGACAAGAGCTTTGTCCAGAATACGCCGGACAACGCCAAGGACTGCGCCATCGTGCGCTCCATCCTGGCGGTTGCCCAGACCTTGAACCTGGTCGTGGTGGCAGAGGGCGTCGAGACCCAAGCGCAGGCCGACTTCCTCGTCGGCCTCGATTGCCATCGTCTCCAGGGCTATCTGTTCGCGCGCCCCGCTCCGCTGGCGCAATGGCTCGCGGCGCACCTCGCAACCGTAACGGGCTGACCGCGACTCAGCGACGGTACAGGGCCGCATCCCGCGACAGGACACGCTGCACGACGCGGGCAATTCGCTGCGCTTCGGGGCGCGCATCGAATGCGCCCACCACCACGTGGTGCAAGTGCCCGTCAAATTCGATGCGGGGCGTGCGGCTGTCGGCGGGCAGTTCATCGCCCTCCGGCTTGGCCAGTAGGGATGTCAGCTCGTCACGCAGTGCCTCCGCGTTGGCCTGAACGGCGAACGCGCCCAGTTGGACCGACCATTTCCCGACCGTATCCGCCGGAGTGCCAGACTTTGCCCGGACCGGTGGCGCTGGGCTCACCGCTGGCGCGGCACGCGCGTCCGCAGGTTTTTCCGCGGTCGTATCCGCAGGTGTATCCGCGGGCATACCCGCAGGCGCCAACGCGGGCTCTGAAGGCGCCGCGGCGGTGGGCCCGGCGGCCCCCGCCGTTGCCGGCTGGCCGGGCGTTGCCGGTGCGGTTACGCCTGCTTTGGGCGCGTCAACGGCAGCGCCAACCGGCTCGGGCACCGGTGCGGCTGCAGGCCCACTTACCAGTGCTGTCACAGGGCCAGCCACTGGAGCCGTCTCGGGACCCGAGGCTGGGGCAGGCACTGGAGCGGACACGGGGGCAGATACGGGAGCGGACACC
>Ga0209698_10002435_pt1 | contig 21098 bp, 22 predicted proteins | sample LitLauG_LLR_2012_FD_187203 | JGI IMG/M metagenome (GOLD analysis project Ga0209698, IMG submission 187203) | Freshwater sediment microbial communities from Pennsylvania, USA - Little Laurel Run_MetaG_LLR_2012 (SPAdes) (version 2) | ecosystem: Environmental > Aquatic > Freshwater > Creek >...
CGACATGCGCAGCCTGCTGTTGCACCTGGGGGCGCGGGCCGAGCAGCTGCGCCCGCCGGCGCGCGGCCATTTTGCCGATCCTGCCGGCGGCCAAAAAGGGATGGGCGCGTGAGACCGGCGCAAGTGCCCGGCGCCCATGCGCAGTGGATCCGACCCGACTGGCCGGCACCGGCTAATGTGGATGCGCTCATCACCACGCGCGCCGGCGGCGTTTCACGCGGAGCATGGGCCGCGTCGGACGGCGGCGGCGGGATGAACCTGGGGCAGGCGGGCGATGCGCCACAGGCGGTTGCCGCCAATCGCCGCCGCCTGCGCGAACTGCTACCGGCCGAGCCATGCTGGCTTAACCAGGTGCACGGCACCGCGGTCGTGGATGTGCAGTCGGCCCCCTCCGGCACCAGCGCCGATGCCGCCATCGCAACGGCACCGGCCTTGGTGTGTTGCGTGCTGGTTGCCGACTGCCTGCCTGTCCTGCTCACGTCGCTGGACGGGCGCGGCGTGGCCGCAGCCCACGCGGGCTGGCGCGGCCTGGCCGGCGGCGTGATCCAGAAAACCGTCGCGGCTCTGCGGGCCGGCCTGGGAGATCCGGCCGCGCCGCTGCTCGCCTACCTTGGCCCGGCCATCGGACCGGCGCAATTCGTGGTGGGCCCCGAAGTGCTCGATGCGATGCTGACGGGCCTGCCCGACGCTGCCACTGCCTTCAGCGTGCACGGCGCGGGCAAACTTCGTGCCGATCTGTTCGCGCTTGCCCGCCAGGCACTGCGCCAGGTGGGCGTCACGGCCGTCCATGGCGGGGGCCTGTGTACCGTAAGCGATCCGGTTCGCTTCTATAGCTTTCGGCGTGAGGCGCCCACCGGCCGCCAGGCGGCGCTGATCTGGCGCAATGCGTAAACCGCACGCCAGGGGCAAACCGTAATTTGTCGCTATCATCACCACCCGGGAGCAACTGGTGTCGAAAAAACCGTCTGCCGCAGAGCAGCAATCCAAGGAGGCGGGCGCCGTCACGGCGCCGGCTGTTGCGTCGGCACGCCGCGGCGCCGCCAGGCCGGCACGGCCGGCCGTGGCCGCCGCCGGATCCGCAGCGGCTGGGGCGGCAGAATTGTCCACGCTGCCCACGGGTGCTGCCCCGGCCGGCGCTGCGGTGCCGCCTCCCGGGCCAGCGCCGCTTGGAGCTGCAGGCGCCGGCGCCGCCCCTGCCCTCGATGCGCATCCGTGGCTGGGTTGGTGGCAAGCACCCGGCACGGCATCGGCCGCGGTGCCGCGGATCCAACTGGCCCCCGCCAAGCTCGTCGCCTTGCAGGACAGTTACCTGCAGCGCATCACGGCGCTGTGGACCGACTTCGTGGAGCACCCCGAGCGCACCTCGGCGCCTATCGCCGATGGCCGCTTCGCCGATCCGGCATGGCAGCAGAACACGCTGGCCGCCTTTATGGCGCGCGCCTACCTGCTCAATGCCGAAATCCTCAGCGAGATGGCCGCCGCGGTCGAGGCCGAACCCAAGGCCAAGGCGCGGCTGTGTTTCTCGGTGGCGCAATGGATCGATGCCACCGCGCCCTCGAATTTTCTCGCCTTCAATCCCAAGGCGCAAAAGCGGCTCGTCGAAACCCGCGGCCAGAGCCTGAGCGACGGGCTGCAGAACCTCATGGAGGACCTGGGGCGCGGCCGCATTTCGCAGGTCGACGAATCGGCCTTCGAGATCGGCAGGAACGTCGCCACCACCGAAGGCGCGGTGGTGTACGAGAACGACCTCATGCAGCTCATCCAATACAAGCCGCTCACGGATACCGTGCGTGAACGGCCGCTGCTGCTGGTCCCGCCCTGCATCAACAAGTACTACATCCTCGACCTTCAGCCGCAGAATTCCTTCGTGCGCTATTGCGTCGAGCAGGGCAACACCGTCTTCCTGGTGTCATGGCGCAATCCGCACGCCGACCTTGCCCAGGCGCGCTGGGACGACTACGTCGAGCAGGGACCGATAGCGGCGATCGAGCAGGTATGCCGCATCAGCGGCGCGCCCACCATCAATGCGCTTGGGTTCTGCGTCGGCGGCACGCTGCTGGGGACTGCTCTGGCGATCATGGCGGCGCGCGGCCAGGAGCCGGTGGCCAGCCTGACCTTGCTGACCTCGCTGCTCGACTTCACGCACGCCGGGATCCTGGATATCTTCATCGACGAAGCCCACGTGCAGATGCGCGAGGCCACGCTGGGGAGCGGCGGGCTCATGCCCGGCGTCGACCTGGCCAATACCTTTTCCAGCCTCCGGCCCAACGACCTCGTCTGGAACTACGTGGTCAACAACTATCTCGAGGGCCAGCGGCCCCCGGCCTTCGACCTGCTTTACTGGAATGCCGACAGCACCAACCTGCCCGGTCCGATGTACGCCTGGTATCTGCGCAATACCTACCTGGAAAACAACCTGCGGGTGCCCAACCGCGTCCACTGTTGCGGGCAGGCCCTCGACCTGCGCCGCATCCGCGTCCCGACCTACATCTTCGGGGCGCGCGAAGACCACATCGTGCCGTGGCGCGGCGCCTATGATTCGACCCGGGCGTTGGGCGGCGTGCCGGCAGCGGCGCAGCGCTTCGTCCTGGGCGCCAGTGGCCATATTGCCGGCACCGTCAATCCTGCGTCGAAGAACCGGCGCAGCTACTGGGTGCACGACGCTCCCGTGGCCGAGGCGGCGGCGCGGCCCGATGCCGACCAATGGCTGGCATCGGCCACCGAGCATCCCGGCAGCTGGTGGACGGACTGGGATCGCTGGCTCGATGCGTTTGGGGGCGGGAGCCGACCGGCGCCCGCTGGTTATGGCAGTGCCCAATACCCGGTCCTGGAACCGGCGCCCGGGCGCTACGTCCGGGAAAGGGCCTAGGGCGGCACTGGACGAAACACCGCGCCTGGCCTGGCAATCACTTTTCGTAAGGAGCACAAGCATGAAAGACATCGTCATAGCAGCGGCAACCCGCACTCCCATCGGCAAGTTCGGCGGTTCGCTGGCCAAGCAAAGCGCCGTCGACCTGGGCGCCCTCGTCATCCGCGAACTCCTGCAGCGCGCCCGGGTACCTGCCGAGGCGATCGACGAGGTCATCCTCGGGCAGGTACTCACGGCCGGCGCCGGCCAGAATCCGGCGCGGCAGTCGGTCATCAAGGCGGGGCTCCCGGTAGCAGTGCCCGCGATGACCATCAACAAGGTCTGCGGCAGCGGCCTCAAGGCCGTGATGCTGGCCGCCCAGTCCGTGGCCAATGGCGATGCGCGCGTTGTCATCGCCGGCGGGCAGGAGAGCATGAGCCAGTCGCCCCACGTGCTCAGCGGGTCGCGCGACGGTTTCCGCATGGGCGACGCCAAGCTGGTCGACAGCATGATCAACGATGGCCTGTGGGACGCCTTCAACGGCTATCACATGGGCATCACCGCAGAGAACGTGGCGCGCGAGCACCGTGTGTCGCGCGAAGTGCAGGACCAGTTCGCGCTTGCATCCCAGCACAAGGCCGAGGCGGCGCAAAAGGCCGGGCGGTTCCGCGACGAAATCGTCGCGGTCCCGCTGCCGCAAAGGAAGGGCGACCCCATACTGTTTGCCGACGATGAGTTCCTGCGCCTGGGCGCCACCATGGAAATGCTGTCGGCATTGCGCCCCGCCTTTGACAAGGCGGGAACCGTGACGGCGGGCAACGCCTCGGGTATCAATGACGGGGCTGCGGCGGTGGTGGTCACCAGCGAGGCGCATGCCCGTGCCCAGGGCATGCCGGTGCTGGCGCGCATTGCCGGATTTGCCTCTTCCGGCATCGATCCGAAGGTGATGGGCATGGGGCCGGTCTCGGCGTCCCGCCGGGCGCTGGAAAAGGCCGGCTGGAAGCCCGCCGACCTTGATCTGCTCGAAATCAATGAAGCCTTCGCGGCCCAGGCCTGCGCGGTGAATCAGGAAATGGGCTGGGACACGACCCGCATCAACGTCAACGGTGGCGCCATTGCGCTGGGCCACCCCATAGGCGCGTCGGGCTGCCGGATCCTGGTCACGCTGTTGCACGAAATGCAGCGGCGCAATGCGCGGCGCGGCCTGGCCTCCCTGTGCATTGGCGGGGGCATGGGCGTTGCGCTGGCCGTGGAGCGGTGAGCGGGGCGCGCCGGCGCATCGGATTCGTCCGCGCCTGAAGCAGAGCTAAAAAACCATTCAAGGGGAAAAGACATGACCAGGGTTGCCTACGTTACCGGCGGGATGGGCGGAATCGGAACTGCCATCTGCCGCAAGTTCCATGATCTGGGCCACACGGTGATCGCCGGGTGCGGGCCGACCCGCAACTACGAGAAGTGGCTGGCCGAGCAGAAGGCCGACGGCTACCAGTTCTTCGCTTCCGTGGGCAATGTCGCCGAATGGGAATCCACCCGGGCTGCGTTCGAGCAGGTGATCAAGGACTTCGGGCGCGTCGACATCCTAGTCAATAATGCCGGCATCACGCGCGACGGGGTTTTTCGCAAGATGAGCCTGGACGACTGGCGCGCGGTGATCGATACCAACCTCAACAGCCTGTTCAACGTCACCAAGCAGGTGATAGACGGCATGCTGGAGCGCAATTGGGGCCGGATTATCAATATTTCTTCCGTCAACGGCGAAAAAGGCCAGTTCGGCCAGAGCAATTATTCGGCCGCCAAGGCGGGAATGCACGGATTTACCATGGCGCTGGCGCAGGAAGTTGCCAGCAAGGGCGTGACCGTCAACACAGTGGCGCCCGGGTACATCGCAACCGACATGGTCATGGCGGTGCGCGAGGATGTACGGGAAAAGATCATCCAGACGATCCCCGTGAAGCGCCTCGGCCGCGCTGAGGAAATCGCCTCCATGGTCGGCTGGCTGGCCAGCGAGGATTCGGCGTTTTCCACCGGCGCCGAGTTCTCCATCAACGGCGGCCTGCACATGGGTTGAGCGCCACCCGGCCCCGCCGCCTGCCCCCGCCCGGCGGGGTGGCGCGCGGGATCGGGCTGCTGGCCACCTTAGGGTCTTTCCCCCGGGGCGGGGGGGTGTTGTACCGACCCCCATATGGGTTCGCGGGTGCTTGGACAAAACGCTAGAATGACCCGTTGGGAATGCCACTGCGCTGCCCCGTTCTCGTTCCCCGCTGCGTCTGCAGCCATGCAAAGCTGCTCGCGGCCGGCCTGCGAATCACGTTGGTTCTTCAAGGGTTTTGAATGCTATGAGCACGCTGCGCTTGATCAAGAAGTATCCGAACCGACGCCTTTATGACACGCAGACGAGCACCTACATCACGCTGGTCGATGTCAAGCAACTCGTGGTCGACCAGGAAGAATTCCAGGTTGTCGACGCCAAGACCGGCGACGACCTGACCCGCCCCATCCTGCTGCAGATCATCCTCGAGGAGGAGCAGGCCGGCGCCCCGATGTTCACGTCGCCGGTACTGGCGCAGATCATCCGTTTCTACGGCAATGCGATGCAGGGTTTCATGGGCTCCTACCTGGAAAAGAACGTCCAGGCGTTCATCGACATCCAGCAGAAGCTGCAGGAACAGAGCCGCGCCTTTTACGACCCCAACAAGATCGGCCCGGAGGCATGGACGCAGTTCGTGAACCTGCAGTCGCCCATGATCCAGTCCATGATGACCAGCTACATCGAACAGAGCAAGAACCTGTTCGTGCAGATGCAGGAAAACATGCAGAACCAGACCCGCTCCATGTTCACCGGCTTTCCCTTCCAGCCGCCCCAGGACAAGAAGAACGGTTGAGCAAGATCGCGCCCGGCCGCCGCCGCAAGGGGCCGCCTGCGGTCGGTTTCGTGTCGCTGGGCTGTCCCAAGGCGCTGGTCGATTCCGAACGCATCCTCACGCGCCTGCGCGCCGAGGGCTATGACATCCAGGGGTCCTACAAGGGCGCCGACCTTGTCGTCGTCAACACCTGCGGATTCATCGATAGCGCGGTCGAGGAGTCGCTCGATGCCATCGGCGAAGCGCTGGCCGAAAACGGCCGGGTCATCGTCACGGGCTGCCTGGGGGTGCGCAGCGATCCGGGCGGCGACAACCTCGTTCGCAGCGTCCACCCCAGGGTGCTCGCGGTCACCGGCCCGCACGACACCGACGGCGTGCTGCGCGCCGTGCACGAGTACCTGCCCCAGCCCCACGACGCGTTCACGGACCTCGTGCCGCCCGCCGGGCTGAAGCTCACGCCGCGCCACTACGCCTATCTCAAGATCTCCGAGGGCTGCAATCATCGTTGCACCTTCTGCATCATTCCGTCCATGCGCGGCGACTTGGTCTCGCGGCCGGTGGGCGAGGTCATGCGCGAAGCCGAGGCGCTGGTCCGCCAGGGCGTGCGCGAATTGCTGGTGGTCTCGCAGGACACCAGCGCCTACGGCGTCGACCTGCGCTACAAGATGGATTTTGTCGGCGGTCGCCCGGTGCGCACGCGCATGACCGAACTCGTCAAGGAACTCGGTGCGCTGGGCGTCTGGGTTCGCCTGCATTACGTCTACCCGTATCCCCACGTCGACGAAGTGCTGCCGCTCATGGCCGAAGGCAAGGTGCTGCCGTACCTCGACGTGCCGTTCCAGCACGCCCACCCGGCGGTGCTCAAGCGCATGAAGCGGCCCGCCGCGGCGGAAGCCAACCTGGAGCGGATACGCGCGTGGCGCGCCATCTGCCCCGAGCTGACGATACGCAGCACCTTCATCGCCGGCTTTCCCGGCGAAACCGAGGCCGAGTTCGCCTGCCTGCTCGACTTCCTCGGCGAGGCGCAGCTCGACCGCGTGGGCTGTTTTGCCTATTCGCCGGTGGAGGGGGCGGCCGCCAACGACCTGCCCGATCCGGTTCCCGACGAAATCCGCGAGCAGCGCCGCGGCCGGTTGATGCAGTTGCAGGAGGAGATTTCCCAGCGGCGCCTGGCGCGCAAGAAGGGCAGCGTGCAGCGCGTGCTCATTGACGAGTGCGGCCCGCAGGGCGCCATCGGCCGCTCCAGCGCCGATGCGCCGGAAATCGACGGCGTGGTGCACATCGCGCCCGATGCGCGGCTCAAGGTGGGCGAGTTCTGCGACGTGGTGGTGGAGGTCACCGACGCGCATGACCTGCATGCACGGCTCGTCTGACTTTTTTTCGCAGCGGCTCGCGGCGCTTGCAGACGGTTGCCGGCACTGCCTCCCGGCTGCTACCAGCCGTCGGCGAACAGGTTCAGTATCCCGTCCAGCCCGGTGTGATCCAGCGCGCAGCTTGCGCGTTCCTTGACCACCGGCTTGGCACGGTACGCAACCGATAGCCCGGCGGCAGCCATCATCTGCAGGTCGTTGGCGCCGTCGCCCACCGCGATGGCCTGGCGCGGCGCGCAGCCGACGGCAGCACACAGCTGGCGCAGGGCGCGGGCCTTGGCGGCGGCGTCAACGATCATGCCGTCGTTCTCCTGCGGTCCCAGAACGTCGCCGGTGAAGCGGCCGTCGCGCTCGACGAGCAGGTTGGCCCAGCTGCCATCCATGCCCAGGTCGTCGCGTATGCCGTCTGCAAAGACGGTGAATCCGCCCGAAACCAGCAGGGTCTTCCAGCCACAGGCGCGCGCACCGGCCATCAGCGCCGCCGCGCCCGGCGACAGGCGCAGGCGTTCAGTGGAAACGCGCCCGATGAGGTCCACGCTGGCGCCGGCCAGCAGGGCGACGCGCTGCCGCAGGCTCTGGCTGAAGTCGGCGATCTCGCCGCGCATCGCAGCCTCGGTGATGGCGGCCACCTCCGCGCCCTTGCCCGCCATGCGCGCCAGCTCGTCGATGCACTCGATGGTGATGAGGGTCGAATCCATGTCGCTGACCAGCACGCGAAAATCCGCCAGCCGCAGGCGCGGATCGACGAAGGCGGCATCGCATTTCCAGTACGCGGCCAGTGCGGCGACGATGGTTCGCGTCTGGTCGTCATCGTGCACGCCAAACACGCGCGCCGCCTTGCCGCGCCGTACGTGGCGCGGCGCCAGGCAGGCCGCGGCGAATGCATCAGCGGCATCGGCGGCGAGGCTTTCGGCCTGGATGACGAGGTCCTGGGGCATGATGCGGGTGGCCTATGCGGGTGGCGACGGCGGCACGCTCAGGCGCGCCGCGCCGCTGCGGGTCGTTGCGCCGCTGCGTGCGGCAGCTCGCCCGACAGCGCCTTGAACACGGTGCGCAGCAGTTGCAGGCGCTGATCCAGGTCGGCGCTGGCCGGCTCGATGCGCAGCCGGTCCTGGCCGGCCAGGCGCACGCGCCGGTCGCGCTGGATCAGCTCGATGATGCGCGCCAGTTCGATGGGCGGCTGGGCTATGAAATGCAGCCACATCACGCCGGGCGCGGCGTCGATCCGCCGCACCCCGATCGCCTGGGCGTCGATGCGCAGGCGGTGGGTGTCGATGAGCGCGCGCGCCGGCGGCGGCAGCCGGCCGAAGCGGTCGGCCAGTTCCTCCTGCAGGGCGATGATGGTGTCGGCGTCGGGCGCGCTGGCCAGCTTCTTGTAGAGCGACAGGCGCTGGTGGACGTCGGGCACGTAGTCGCTGGGCAGCAGGGCCGGGACGTGCAGGTTGATCTCCGTGGTAGCGGCCAGCGGCTGCATCAGGTCGGGTTCTCGGCCCGAGCGCAGCGCGCGGACCGCCGTGTTGAGCATCTGCGAGTAAAGGTCGAAGCCCACCTGCTGCAGATTGCCCGACTGCGAGTCGCCCAGGACCTCGCCCGCGCCGCGGATTTCCATGTCGTGCATCGCCAGGTAGAAGCCGCTGCCCAGCTCCTCGAGGTTCTGGATCGCCTCCAGGCGCTTCTCCGCGTTCTTGGTGATGGCGCCTTCCTCGATCATCAGGTATGCGTAGGCCTGATGGTGCGAGCGCCCGACCCGCCCGCGCAGCTGGTGCAGCTGCGCCAGCCCGAAGCGGTCGGCGCGGTGGATGAGTATCGTGTTGGCGGTGGGGACATCGATGCCGGTCTCGATGATGGTCGTGCACAGCAGCACGTTGTAGCGCTGCTGGTGGAAGTCGCGCATGACGTGCTCGAGGTCGCGCTCCGCCATTTGTCCGTGGGCCACGCTGATGCGCGCCTCGGGCAGCAGCTCGGCCAGGCGCGCGCGGCAGTTTTCTATGGTCTCCACTTCGTTGTAGAGGTAGTAGATCTGGCCGCCGCGCTGCAGCTCGCGCAGGCAGGCTTCGCGTATGAGCGCGGGGCTCTCCTGGCGCACGAAGGTCTTGATGGCAAGCCGCCGCTGCGGTGCCGTGGCTATCACGGAGAAATCGCGTATCCCTTCGAGCGACATGGCGAGCGTGCGCGGGATCGGCGTCGCCGTGAGGGTGAGCACATCGACTTCGGCGCGCAGCGCCTTGAGCCGCTCCTTCTGGCGCACGCCGAAGCGGTGCTCCTCGTCCACGATCACCAGTCCCAGGCGGTCAAAGCCGATGTCCGCGGAGAGCAGCTTGTGGGTGCCGATGGCGATGTCGACGGTGCCTGCGCGCAGCCCGGCCAGTGCCTGCGCGGTCTCCTTGGCCGAGCGGAAGCGCGACAGCTCGCAGATGCGCACCGGCCACGATGCAAAGCGGTCGCGGAAGGTCTCGCCGTGCTGTTCGGCCAGCAGCGTGGTCGGGCACAGCACCGCCACCTGCCTGCCGTCCATGACCGCGGCAAACGCCGCACGCAGCGCCACCTCTGTCTTGCCAAAGCCGACGTCGCCGCACACCAGCCGGTCCATGGGCGCGCCCGAGCGCATGTCCTTGAGCACCGCCGTGATGGCCGCCTGCTGGTCCGGCGTCTCCTCGAAGCCGAATCCCTCCGCGAACCGCTGGTAGTCGCCTTCGGCGTAGCTGAAGGCGTGGCCCTTGCGCGCGGCGCGCATCGCGTAGAGGTTGAGCAGTTCCGCGGCGGTGTCGCGCACCTGCCGGGCGGCCTTGCGCCGCGCGCGGTCCCAGTCGCCGGAGCCCAGGACATGCAGGGGCGCGGCATCGGGATCTGCGCCGCTGTAGCGCCCGATGAGGTGCAGTTGTGCGACGGGTACGTAGAGCTTGGAGCCGTTGGCGTATTCCAGGTGGAGGAATTCAGCGGCGCCCTCGCCCAGGTCCATGGACGCAAGGCCGAGGTAGCGGCCGATGCCGTGTTCGACGTGCACGACCGGATCGCCGACCCGCAGTTCGGCCAGGTCGCGCACCATCGCGTCGACGTTGGACGCGCGCTCGCGGTTGCGGTCGCGCTGGCGGCGGGGGTTGCTGGCGAAGAGCTCGGCCTCGGTGATCACTGCCACCGCCGCGGCGGGCAGGCAGAAACCCTGGTGCAGGGGCGAAACTGTCAGCGAAAAGTCGACATCGCTCAGCAGGAACGCGGCGAAATCCGGGCAGTCGACGACCGGAAAGTCGAATTCGGCCAGCAACTGTGCGATGGTTTCGCGCCGCCCGGCCGAATCGGCCGATAGCAGCACCCGGCCATCGAATCCGGCCCGCCACGCGCGCAGCCGCTGCAGCGGATCGGCGGCGCGCCGATCGATCGCCAGGTCGGGGAGCGCGGCATAGTCGCCCGCGGCCGCAGACGGCACGGCGTCGTCGTCGGCGCTTGCCGGCTCGTCAGCGCCTGCGGCGGCGGCCGTGATTGCCAGCCGCGCAAACGGCTTGAGTGCCGTGAAGAATTCGTCGGTTCCCAGGAACAACTGGTCGGGCCGCAGGCACGGCCGCTGCGAGTCCCGTGACAGGAAACGGAAGCGCTCTGCGGTTTCGGTCCAGAACCGACGGCAGGCGGCGCTGATGTCGCCATGGGTGACAACCTGGGTGTCGGCCGGCAGGTAGTCGAATAGTGTCGCGCAGCGCTCGAAAAAGAGCGGCAGGTAGTACTCGATGCCCGCGGCGGCAATGCCGTTGCCCACGTCGCGGTACACGGTGGACCGGCTGGGGTCGCCATCGAAGGCTTCGCGCCAGCGCCCACGAAAGGCGCTGCGCGCGGGCTCGTCAAAGGGAAATTCCCGGCCGGGCAGCAGCCGGATATTGCCCACCGGGTACAGGCTGCGCTGCGTGTCCGGATCGAAGGTACGGATGGAATCTATCGTGGTATCGATGAGGTCGAGCCGGTACGGTATCGACGAGCCGGTCGGGAACAGGTCGATGAGTCCGCCGCGAATCGCAAACTCGCCCGGCGCCACGACCTGGCTCACGGCCTGGTAGCCGGCCAGCACCATCTGGCTGCGCAGCCGCTCCGGATCGATGGATTCGCCCTGCCGGAAGAAGAACGTGCGCCCGGCGAGGTACTCGGCCGGTGCCAGGCGGCCCAGTCCGCTGGTTGCCGACAGCACGAGGACGTCGACGTGTTCGGTCCTGCCATCGGCTGCCTGCGCCGGCAGCGTTGGGCCGCGGGCCGCGGAACCGGGCCGCGAGTACAGGCGGTACAGGGCCTCGAGGCGCTCGGATACCAGGTCCGGGTGCGGCGACAGGATGTCGTAAGGCAGCGTTTCCCAGTCCGGGAACGGCGCCACCGCCAGTTCCGGCGCGAAATAGGGGATTTCCGCGGCCAGCCGCTGTGCGTCGATGGCGTCGGCGCAGACGAGCACGGTAAGGCGGCCGGTCTCCCGGCCCTGCTGCGCAACCTGCGATATCAGCAAGGCATCGCTGGAGCCCGGCGGCCGCGTTGCAGCCGCTCTCGATCCCGCCCGCAAGACCGGGCGTGCGAGAGCGACGCCGCGCGGGCCTTTAAGCATCTGCATGCCGGTATTATAGGGAGCGCAGGACGTCGCGAGTCATGCGATGGCGAATGCAACGGGCAACGCAGCGGACAACGGGACCGTACCCGCACCATCACCCTGGCTCCTGAATGGGCACTTGTTGAAGCAGATCTTTGGCCTAGTTCCTGCGGGCGGTACAGGTACCCGGATGGGCGCCGACCGTCCCAAGCAGTACCTTGCACTCGGACCGCGCACCCTGCTCGAGCGCTCGGTCGCGTGCCTGCTGGCCGACGCGCGGGTGAGCCGCGTATTTGCGGTGGTCGCGCCCGACGATACGCATGCCGCCCGCCTGCCGCTGCCGCGGGGTTGTGAGATTCTTCCCCTGGGCGGCGCCACGCGGGCCCTCACGGTACGTGCCGGACTGCTGGCCGCCATTCCGCGCATGGGTGCGGACGCCTGGGTGCTGGTGCACGATGCCGCCCGCCCTTGCCTGCGCGCCGGCGACCTTGGCGCCCTCATCGACCAGGGCGGCGCGGACGAGCACGGCGCGCTGCTGGCGGTGCCCGTCAGCGACACGGTCAAGCGCAGCCACGACGGCCGCGTTGCGCAGACCGTGGACCGCGCCGGCCTTTGGCGGGCGCTGACGCCGCAGTTTTTTCGCGCCGACATCCTGGCCCGGGCGCTGGAGAACTGCGAGGCGGCACCGGGAATTACCGACGAATCGTCGGCCGTCGAGCGGCTGGGCCTGCGGCCCCGCCTGATCGCCGGCGATCCCGGCAACATCAAGGTCACGGAGCCGGCGGATCTGGCCTTGGCCGAACGCTGGCTGCGCAGCGAGGATCTATGGTGATGCGATTTCGCGTAGGGCAGGGGTTCGACGTACACGCGCTGGTGCCCGGCCGCCGGCTGGTGCTGGCCGGCGTGGAACTGGCGGGCACGCAGGGACTGCTCGGGCATTCCGACGCCGACGTGCTGGCCCATGCCGTCATCGACGCCCTGCTGGGCGGGGCCGGACTCGGCGATATCGGCGCCCTGTTCCCGGACAGCGACGAGCGGTATCGCGGCGCCGACAGCATGCAACTGCTTTCCCAGGCACTTGCACAGGTGCACGCCCAGGGATGGCGGGTGGGCAATATCGACTGCACCATCATCGCCCAGCAGCCCCGGATCGCGCCGTACGTAGCGGCGATGCGGGCGCGGCTGGCTGCAGAACTGCAGATCGCCGTGGCCGAGGTTTCCATCAAGGGCAAGACCACCGAGTGGCTGGGTTTCACCGGCCGTGGCGAAGGCATTGCCGCCATGGCCGTCGTTGCATTGACGGGTCAATGACATGCTTTCGCTGACCGGCTGATCATGCTCGAGGCAACGGCGCTTTCCTGCACGCGCGGGGAACGGTGTCTCTTTTCCGGACTCGGCCTGGAACTGCGAGCCGGCCAATGCCTGCATGTCGCCGGCAACAACGGCGCGGGCAAGACCAGCCTGCTGCGCATCCTGGCCGGATTGCTGTCGCCCACCGAGGGAACGGTGCGGTGGAAGGGTGCCGACATCACGCGGGCGCGCGAGGAATTCGGTGCCGATCTTACCTTCGTGGGCCACCTTAACGGTGTCAAGGACGACCTGAGCGCGTTGGAGAACCTGCGCTTTGCCGCGGCGCTGCGCGGCGGCGATGCGTCGGCCGCCGCCGGCCTTGCCGCGCTGGAGCGGCTGGGTCTCGCGGACCATGCCGATGTCGTGGTGCGCCACCTGTCACAGGGACAGAAGCGGCGGGTCGCGCTGGCGCGCCTGTGCGCGCGGGAGTCCGCCGCGCTGTGGATACTCGATGAACCATTCAACGCCCTCGACAGCGGCGCCGTCGCCACGCTATACGGGCTGATCGAGCGGCAGCTGGCCGCGGGCGGCATGGTGCTGCTGACGGCGCATCAGTCCATACAGCTCCCCGAGGGTACGCGCCGGCTCGAACTCACCGGATCCTCCCCCGATGAAAATGCGGCCGATCCGGACGATGCGACGGCGGGTGTGTCGGCATGAGCGGCGCGCTGCTTGCGGTCCTGCGCCGCGACCTGGTGCTGGCATTGCGTCAGCGCGGCGACGTGCTCAATGTGCTCATGTTCTTCGTCGTGGTCGTCACCATGGTCCCGCTCGGCGTCGGGCCGGAGATCAACGTGCTGCGCACGATAGGCGCGGGCGTGGTCTGGGTGGCTGCCCTGCTGGCATCCATCGTATCGCTGCCGCGCCTCTTCGCGCAGGATCATGCCGACGGCGCGCTGGAACAGATGCTGCTGTCCGGGCAGCCGGCCACCATCATCGTCATCGGCAAGGTGCTGTCCCACTGGCTGGTGACCGGAGCCCCGATCACCCTGGCTGCCATTCCCATCGCGGTCATGTTCGACCTGCGCTTCGAGCCCGGGTGCACACTGATCGCGGCGCTGGCGCTCGGTACGCCGGCACTGAGCCTGATCGGCGCGGTGGGTGCGGCGCTCACGCTGGGATTGCGCGGCGGCGGCGTGCTGGTGACGCTGCTGGTGCTGCCCCTCACCGTGCCCATCCTGATTTTTGGCGCCGGCGCGGTGGATGCAACCGCGGGCGGGCTCTCGGCTGCGCCCAACCTGCTGCTGCTGGCTGGGCTGTCGCTGGGGTCCGCCGCGCTGGCGCCGTGGGCCATCGCCACCGCATTGCGGATATCCTTGGAATAATGCCCAATTAGGGAAGGTTGCCATGCAAGCCCTCAACCCGACTGCCCCCGGATTCCGGTTCTTCCGCTATGCGGCGCCCGCCGAGTTCTATCGCCTGGCGGGCCGCGTGATTCCCGTCACCGCGGTGATCGCTGCCCTGCTGGCGGCGGCAGGGCTGTACATCGGTTTTTTCGTCGCGCCCACCGATGCCCAGCAAGGCGAGGCCTACCGCATCATGTTTATCCATGTTCCGGCGGCGTGGATGGGAATGTTCATCTATGTGGTGATGGCCTTCTGGGCCGCGCTTGGCGTCGTCTTCAATACGCGCATGTCGGCCATCATGGCCAGCGCGCTCGCGCCCACCGGCGCGCTCATGTCTTTCCTGGCGCTGTGGACCGGCGCCCTGTGGGGCCGCCCGGCGTGGGGCGCCTATTGGGTCTGGGACGCCCGCATGACATCGACCCTGCTACTGCTGTTTCTCTACATGGGCTTCATGGCGCTGCACAGCGCCATCGACGACGTGCGCCGCGCCGATCGCGCGGCGGGCCTGCTTGCGCTGGTTGGCGTGGTCAACGTCCCTATCATTTATTTCTCCGTCAAATGGTGGAATTCCCTGCACCAGGGTTCCTCCATCACCCTCGGACGCGCGCCGACCATCGCCGCGCCCATGCTCGCGGCGATGCTCGTCATGGCGCTGGCATTCTGGGCCTATTGCATTGCCGCGGCGCTCACACGGGCGCGGGCCATCGTCCTGGAACGCGAGCGCGGGGCCGAATGGGTCCGCACGCTGCCGGGAGCCGCGTCATGAACTGGGGCGGCTGGCAGGCCTTCTGGGCCATGGGCGGGTACGGCGGGTACGTGTGGGGCGCGTATGGCGCCGTGGCGGTGGTGGTCGTGGCGGAGGTCATTGCCGTCCGGGCGCGCCTGTCACGGGCGCGGCGGGCCGTGAAGCAGTCGCGCCAGCGTTCCTGAACGGCCCTGCGCTGCCGGTGAACGGCGTTGCCCGGCACCTGACGGGGATGGTTACTTTTCCGCCGTATCGTCGCCCGTCAGCTTGTCATGCTCCAGGCGTCGAGTCTGATCGAGATACCAGTCCTTGACCTGCAGGCTGGCCAGGTACTGCGCCAGCGTGCGGCGGTCCGCTTCGGGCAGCATGGCGAGCGAGGGGTGGCGGTACTCGCGCTTGAGCCGGGAGGGCAATATGGACTGCGGGTCGGGCGCCGATAGATAGTCAAACAGCCACTGCTGGCTGCGCAGCGCGCCCATGCCATCGAGCATGGGGGCAGGAACGGACTGCGTGGGGTCGCGGCTGGTCCACAGGCTGTGGCATTGGCGGCAATTTTGCTGGCGCATCAGGTCGCTGGCGCGCGCCGCCAACGGTGCAGGGGCGGTCGAGTAGTAGGGAATCTCGCGGTCCTGCGCCTGGGGGGGCTGTAACGCCACCCGCGCCACGCCGCCTATGGCCAGGACCGCTACAGTGCCCAGAACCGCCCATTCGCCCTTCTTCACTGCTGGATGTTTTCCGGGCTGCCGTACCGTTCCCGACGCTTGGCCTCAAGCACGTTTTTCGGCGGCGCGCTGGGCTGCCTGCATCGCCAGGTGACGCTCGCGGCTGGCCATTTGGCTGGCCATCACTTCGCGGGATTTGGCGTATTCCTCGGGGCTCATCTTGTCACGATCCCCTTCGCTGAAGACCACGTATTTGATGTCCTCGTCGAACTGCTCGTTCTTGAAGCCCCAACGCATCCAGAGGCCCGCGGCAATGATGATGGCGGCGCCGGCGAACAACCAGACGTAAATGGTCCAGCCGTCCGGCAAAGTCTCGAAAAATCCCATGTTTGTTCTCCCGTAGGCGCTCGGTGTCGTATGAGGCCCATGAGCGATCGTAATCCAAACCGCAGTGCAGCACGGATCGAACCCTGCTGTTGTCAATGGTTAGCGATCACCTTTTCCCGCCGCAGCTGCAGGCAGCCGGCGAAGGAAATCCCTCCAATATGACATTTGTGCAATTCTCGTTGTCATTCACAATGGGTTCAGCTTAATATCCATTTTCAGAAAATTTCAGGGTTTTTAAGGTCCGATCGAAGCCCGGATCCTCGGCAAATTGCGTTTGGTTCCGGAAATCCGGCTGCAATTGACAGAAAAAAACCTGAATGCGCTATGGACAGGTATCAGGGCGGGCTCAAATGAGAAATTGTTGGCGCAATAAGGATTTACCTGCGCCAGCCTTGATGTGGATCAAGCTAAAGGAGATTTATTCTCGATACCGCTTCTTGACAGTGTGGAATGCTCATACCTATCATTGCCGGTTACGGGGCCAAAAAAATCAAGTAATAAGTACCCGATTGGTAGAGAGAGCGTTGCCGCTGAAGGAGAAGAGCTTGCGGTTTGGCGGTGGTTGGGCGCTCATTCGCTTTTTTAAGAATTTTTTAGGACTGAACTTCATCCCGGCGTAACACTGCCGGAAACCAGTTCGTTCATTCCAGTGGCAAGGGGGAGAGCATGCAACGTAAGGCACTCACGGTTCGGGCCTTTTGGGCAATCATCATCGGCGGAATGCTCACCGGGATGGGAAACGGCAGCGTTTTCGGCGCGGCGATGATGTGTTTCCTGGGCCGTGGCGGATTTCCGGACTGGGGCGGTATTTACGCCTCGGCTTTTGACCCCGGCACATTCACGGGTTTCATCGACTGGGCCATGATCGTGTTCGGCATTGCGTTCGTTGGCATCCTGGTGGTGGGGCTGACCCAGCACGACGCACTGGAGCGCGCAGCCGAGTCGGGCGCGCACTAGGCGGAAGCTTTTCTCCGATTGGCGGTTGTAGTATCCGCAGCACCGGAAATCGCAAGATTTTGGAACCATCGGGAACGCCCGGTAGCGGCGGAAATAACAGAAGGGCGAACCGGGAAGGCCCGGTACGCACCAGAACAAAGAGGAAAACTTATGGCACTTATTGCCGCTCTTTTTGGAATGACTTTGGCGTTCTCCAGCATGCTGCTTTCGTACTACTGCCTGACTCCGAAGAAGCGGAATCAGAATCACACTCTTTGACCGGTACGTAATTTTTCGCGAGAGGCAAAACCCATGTTCAAGTACATGTTCGCGCGCGGTGAGGACGTACCTCCCGGTTCGGCGGCAATATTTTTCGGTTACTCGGCTATCGTCTGGTTCGTCATCGGCACCGGCCTGGGGTCGTTCAACGCGTCCAAGCTTGCCTTTCCGGACATGGTTACCGGCAATATCTGGTTCGCCTTCGGCCACATGCGCCAGGTGCACGTGCACGCCGTCATCTTCGGCTGGATTTCGATGGCGTTTGCCATGGCCATGATGTACATCACCCCGGCGCTGGGCAACACCAAGCTGTGGTCGGAAAAGCTGGGTGTCTGGAACTGCTTCCTGTGGAACGTGGGCCTGTCCCTGGGCCTGACGGTATTGTGGTCGGGCATGACGTCCGGTCGCGAGTACTCGGACTTCCCCTGGTTCATCGACCTCTACATCGCCTTCTTCATGATGCTCCCGCTGGCGATCAACGTCTGGATGACCGTCATCAACCGCCGCACCCAGGGCATCTACACCACGAACTGGTTCTTCGCGGCTGCGGTTTTCATGGTCTTCATCGTCTTCCTGGTGGGCAATTCGCCGGAATTCTTCCACCTCACGGGTCTTACCGAGGGCTACCTCACCTGGTGGTTCGCTCACAACGTGCTGGGCCTCTGGATAACCCCGGTCGCCGCGGCCATCGCCTACTACACGATCCCCAAGGTGACGGGCAATCCGCTGTACTCGCACCGCATCGGCCACCTGCACTTCTGGTCGGTGGTGGTGTTTTATTCCACGCCGGCGGCGCACCACCTCATGTCGGCGCCTCTGCCCGAGTGGCTCAAGTCATTCGCGTCGGTCGAGGGCGTGCTGATCCTCGTGCCGGCAATCGCGTTCGTGTCGAACCTGCTCCTCACCATGCAGGGCAAGTGGTACATGTTCGTCGAGAACCTTGAGGTGCGCTTCACCATCACCGGCGTGCTGATGGCCATCCCGCTCAACATGCAGGGCGGTTTCCAGCAAACGCGCGCCATCAACTGGTACATCCACGGCACGGGCTGGATCGTCGCCCACGCTCACCTGGCGCTGCTGGGCTTCTCCACCTTCCTGGAGGCGGCGGCCGTCTATTTCGGCCTGCAGAGCATCATGCGCCGCAAGCTGTACTCGCTCACGCTGGGTAACATCCATTTCTGGCTGCTGCTTATCGGTTTCACGATCTACTGGGTTTCCATGACCATCGCCGGCCTGATCCAGGGCGCCGGCAAGATCTACGAAGTACCGTATATCGACGTGGTCATCGCCGAGCACCCGTACATGATCGCCCGCTGGATCGGCGGAACGATGGTGTTCACGGGCAATGTGCTCTGGCTGATCAACATGTGGCTGACTGCGCGCGAGGGAACGGTTGTTCCCGCGGGTCGCATGCCCCATGAACTCGCCTACGAACGTTAAACCGCTAACTTCTGAAGCATAGGAGCCAAAATGGCGTTTCGCGAATACAAGATAGGCGCGCGGATGTTCGGTGTCGCGCTGGCGAGTTCCATGTTCATCACGCTGGTGATGCCCACCCTGGATATCCGCCAGGTCGGCTCCACCGACATCGCGCTGGACAAGCAGCTGGCTGCAGGCCGTGAGACGGGCTTCAATCTCGACGACCCGTTCATGCAGGGGCACAACAAGCCCCTCAAGGTCCTGCTGCACGGCGATCCCAAGACCAAGGAGCCTTTCGAACAGGCCCGCTACGTTTACGTCTTCAAGTCCGGCACCTCGCTGCCCAGCGGCATCCTGCATCCGGTCACGCTGGGTGACAGTGTTGCCAAGCTGAGCGAGGCCCAGGGCCGCATCAGCGAGGCAAGCAAGGAAGCCGGCGCGGTTTTCGCCGTCTCGCACGGCACGGTAGACGGCAAGGATGTGCCCTATATCGAAAACCTTACCGCCACCAAGGGCTGGTCGCCCGCCGACATCATCGGGGCGGTCAAGGATGAAGACATAGAACATGTCGGCGCGGGCAAGACCATGTTCGTGCGCGAGGGTTGCTGGTGGTGCCATACCCTGCTGCCCGAGGAAACCCAGGACTGGCAGGTGTTCGGCGCGCCGCCATCGCTGGGCGACTTCAACGGCGAATCACCCACGGCGTTCGGCTCGGACCGCAAGGCGCCCGACCTGCTGCACGTGGGTTCGCGCAACAGCTCGCGCGAATGGATGATGATGCACTTCTTCAACCCGCGCCTGGTCCAGACCCACTCCATCATGCCGCGCTTCGACTACCTCTGGGGACCGGTCGACGCCAGCGGCAACAAGATCGACTTTGACAAGTGGCGTGCTGAATACCTGGACTACCACGAAGGCCGGCGCGTGACGCCGCCCGACGTCCCGGCCTATGCCAAGGACTCGGAAATCCGCTACCTGATCGATTTTGTCCTGAGCCTGAAGTAGTCCGGGCGGGTACTGGCGAGCGCGGCAGAAGAAGAAGCGCGGAAGGCGGCCCGAAGCCGCCCTCTGCCCGACAAGAAACTTGGGAGACGCAGTATGGCTTTTACGTGGAATCGACCGCTGCAGACGTTGAGTGACGACGAACTCAACCGCAAGGCCGTGGGTGTCTGGGAAGGTGAGACACTGGGCGGAATTACCGAGGACAACAACCGGGTGCCTCAGCCGATCGTGGCGCTGCTGCTCCTGACCGTGATCACCGCCTTCCTCGTGACCTTCCCGCTGTGGGGCCAGCGCCCCAACGCAGCCATCTACTCGGGCTACGTCAAGTCCATGAGCGATCCGCGCATCGCCGCCATCCAGGATGACGCGGCGGCCATGGCGGAAATCGTCAAGGCCAACAAGGGCGCCGATGGCGGCAAGTACGACGCGCTGCTCGAGCGCCATCCGCTGAGCATGGACGACCTGCGCATCATCCGTCCGCAGATCGAGGCGCTCATGGCCAAGGGCGAAGACCTCTCCGAGTACAACGTGGTCGGCGACCGCGTGCAGATGGCCAACTTCGAGGGCAATTTCATATCCGACGGCAAGGGCGGCGTGCGGCGCGAACGCAAGCAGCCCTGGTGGGACAAAGGCTACACCATCGATATCTTCTTCATCATCTTCTTCTTCAGCGGCGTGACCATCTGCGTCAAGCGGCTGCCGCCCAGTTCGTGGCAACCGGTGCACAAGAAAGACCATTGATAGACAGATGCTCGCCTTCCGCCGGTCGCCATGCGGCGCGGCGCGAATGAAACCTTACGGAGAAAGACATGCTTGAAATCGACAACCCGCCACTCGTGCTGTTCTGCATCGTGCTGTTCGCGTTCCTGGCACCCCAGCTCTACAGCTTCTTCGTCGACAAGTTCGACAAGAACAAACCCCAGATCAAGAATTACTGACGCGGGCTTTTAGCCGCTTTTGTAGCAGGGAGGAGACAACATGTTGTTCGAAACCGATACCACGACGCAGCAGGTGTTGACCATGTACGGCCTGTGGTTCGCCTTCATCCTGGTGCTGCTGACCATCCTGTTCAAGCGCAACCGCCATTGATCACCGGTTTCCGGTCGGGCCGTACGCCGGATGCGCCGGCCTGCGGCAGGGGGAAATAATGAATATGTATTGCAAAAAGGGGAAGTCAATGCGATTTGAAAACCGCGCGTTGCGGCGCATACCGGCGATGCTGGCAGCCGCTGCCGTGATGGCCTTCTCGGCCGCCGCCTACGCGGAAGCGGACAAGGTCACGGTCGATGTGGCCGCGGGCAAGAAGATCTTCCTGAACGGCAAGGACGACGTCTCTCC
>Ga0209698_10002436_pt1 | contig 21081 bp, 19 predicted proteins | sample LitLauG_LLR_2012_FD_187203 | JGI IMG/M metagenome (GOLD analysis project Ga0209698, IMG submission 187203) | Freshwater sediment microbial communities from Pennsylvania, USA - Little Laurel Run_MetaG_LLR_2012 (SPAdes) (version 2) | ecosystem: Environmental > Aquatic > Freshwater > Creek >...
CAGGGCGGGGGGGGACAGGACCAGCAGGCCGAGCCGCAGACCATCGAAAAAGGGCAGACACCCGACCAGGTGCAGGCCGCGCTGGGCAAGCCCGACAAGATCGTGAATCTGGGGGCCAAGCAACTCTACATTTACAAGGACCTCAAGGTCACGTTTTTGAACGGGAAAGTCACCGACGTGCAGTAACCAGAAGAACGTCGCTGCAGCCTCACATGCGACGACGTCGCTCACAAGGATGAATCCGATGCTTCCAAAATGGTCAGATCGCGTCATTGCCGTAGTGGTGTGCATGGCGCTGACATCCATCGCCGCGGCGCAAGCCACGGTCTCGCTGCAGGAGCAACTCCACGCGCAGTACAAGACCGTCAAGATCGGGGCGGACGGCGCCGTCGTGGGAGATCCCGGTACTCTGCTGTTGGTGCAGAAGGGCGGAATCATTGCCGTGCCGTGGAAGGCGCTGGTCAAGTGTCCGGCGAAATTCCATGACAGCGAACTGCATCCTTCCACCGGTTTCTGCGCCGGCATGATGAAAAACGTCAGTGGGGTGTTCAAGAAAGGCGCGAAGGTTTACCCCGCGAAGGTCGACGTAGACCTGAATAAGGCGAAGGTAACATTCCAGGTTGTGCGCTGTGATGCGTGCTACAACGACCAAACGCAGAGTGCCATGAAGGGTGAAGTCATCTTCGAATTTGCCAAAGGCTATCTGGAAAAGGCGAACGCAGGCGAGATCGAGGACTTGATCGGGCAGGTATTTTCCATTACCACCGACGATCAGCAGGCGCAGGCCGGCGACTCGGGCCAGCAGGGAGATCAACAGGGCGGCCAGCAGATGTCCGGGCAGCAGCAGCAACAACCGCAGCAGGATCAGCAGCAATCGGAGCCGCAGACGGTCCAGATGGGAATGACGACCGACCAGGTCGAACAGGCGCTGGGCCGGCCAGACAAGATCTTCAACCTGGGCGTGAAACAGATTTACGTCTACAAGGACGTGAAGGTGACGTTTCTGAACGGCAAAGTTTCCGACGTGCAGTGACGGACACGGCTTCGCATGGGTGGTGTGCAAAGGGTCGATAAATCAGGGGCTTGGACCAGCGACGTAGTACCTCCGTACCGTGCCTAGTACTTCAGTTACCGGTCGCGAAGTGACCGGGCGGGCTCCGCGGCCTGACCACTTCTAATTGTGTTATGGTTGGATAAACACCACAATATATAGTAATCGCTAAGAACCACCGTTTCTCTCCTTTCCAGAAAAACCGTCAAAAAACCCATAAAACACTGAGATTCGCTTCGAGCCGGGGCTTTTCCGGGCTGATATATGCTCAGGACACCGAAAGCCCTCGGAGCCGATAGAGAGGGCGGGAAAGTCCCCCACGCAGCACCCGCTCGCCGGGAACAAACGGGAGCGGGCACGTGACAAGGGCAAGGGAACTATGGCCGACTCGCGAGAAGTGATGAACATTCGCCAGGCGTCACAATATCTGGGTGTGAGTCCGGACACGCTCTACAAGTACGTTGGCGAGCAGAAGATTCCCGCGTTCAAGCTGGGCAACCGCTGGCGCTTCAAGAAATCGCGGCTGGATCAGTGGATGGAAGAGAAGTCGAGCGAAATGGAACCGCAGGCGAAACGCAAAGTGAAGGCGGCGGGGAAAGCTGCCGGGCAAGTTTAAGCAAAACCAGACGCGGGCGAAGACGCCCGCGCCACACAAAGGTGGGCACATGTTTGGACTGGGATCGAAAGCGATTGTTGGCCTGGACGTAGGCTCCTCCAGCATCAAGGCGGTGGAGTTGAAGAAGAAGGGCGGACAGATTGAAGTCGCGCACCTCGGGTTGGAGCCGCTGGCTTCCGACATCGTGGTCGATTCGATGATCGTGGACTCGGGCACGGTGTCGAGCGCGATCTCGAAACTGTTCCTCGACAACCAGATCAAGACCAAGGCGGTGGCCACTGCGGTGAGCGGACACTCGGTGATCGTGAAGAAAATCTCACTGCCCTCGATGAGCGACCAGGAATTGGCTGAAACCATCGAGAAGGAAGCGGCGCAGCATATTCCTTTCGATCTGGCCGATGTAAGCCTCGACTACCAGATTCTGTCCGACGAAGTGGGAAGCCCGCAGATGGACGTCCTGCTGGTGGCGGTGAAGAAGGACAAGATTTTGAACTACACCAACGTGCTCTCGATGGCGGGGCGGACCCCGGCTATCGTGGACATTGACGCGCTGGCCCTGCAGAACTGCTACGAGTACAACTACCAGCCGGCTCCGGGACAGGTGGTGGCGCTGTTGAACCTGGGCGCCAGCGTGATGAACATCAACATCGTGAAAGGCACGACGCCGCTGTTCCCGCGCGACGTCAGCGTGGGCGGGCATCAGTACACCGACTCGCTGCAAAAGGAACTGGACCTGAGCTTCGACGACGCGGAAGCGCTGAAACTGGGCCGCAAGGTGGGCACGGTGAGCGAGGATGCGAAGCAGCCGATCCTGCAGCAGGTGACCGAAATCATCGTGCTGGAGATCCAGAAGACTTTTGATTTCTTCCGTGCCAGCGCGGCGGGAGAGCACATCGAGAAGATCTACCTGGCGGGTGGCTCGTCGAAAGTGCCTGGCCTGGTGGAAGCGTTGCGGCAGGAGTTCTCGATGCCTGTCGAGTTGTTCAATCCGTTCCAGCGGGTGACGCCGCCCGCGGAAGGGCTGGGAGCGGAACTGGTGGAACAGAACCCGGGCCAGATGGCGGTGGCGGTGGGCTTGGCCTTGAGGAGCTTTGAATCCCTATGATCAAAATCAACCTGCTCGAAACGAACAAAGGGAAGGGCAAGCGCGGCAGCGGCGGCGGAGCGTCGATGCCCACGATGGAAATGGGCGATATGGGTTCGCCCAAGTTGAAGGTCCTGGTGGTGCTGGTGATCGTGGGACTGTTCAACCTGGGCTACTGGTACCGGCTCGACCATCAGGGCAAGGCGATCGCGGCGCAGTTGAAGGTCGCAGAGCAGAAAAATCGCGAACTGGCCGATGTAAAGGCACGCTTCCTGGAGCGGCAGAACCAGGCCAACGCCTACAAGCGTCGGGTCGACGTGATTGACGGACTGCGCGCGGCACAAAACGGCGGTCCAGTCAATCTGCTGGCCATGCTGGGCGAGACGGTGAATAACACCGAAGCGGTGTGGCTGAGCAGGATGGACGACACCGGACCGACGGTGAAGCTGGAAGGAACCGCGCTCTCCACCGATGCCGTGGCCAATCTGATTGCGAACCTGCAGAAGACCGGGTATTTCAAGAACGTGGAGATCGACGAGACCTTCCAGGACGAGCAGATCAAAGACATGCAGGCGTTCCAGTTCACGCTGAACTGCGAAAAGGGCAGCGAGAAGGGAAAGTCGTAGAGGCGGAACTATGGCGATGAACTTCAGCGAACTTTCAGGTATCAAGCAGTGGGCAGCGGTGATCGCCGGGGGAGCCATCGTAACGGCAGCCCTGTACTTCACTGTGTTCAAAAGCCAGAACGAAAAGAACACGGCGGCGCAGCACGCGCTCGAAGACAAGGTTCGGGAAAACAACGAACTGGAATCCTACCGTCCCAAGCTCAAGCAGATCGAACAGCAACTGGCCGAACTGAAGCAACAGCTGGAAATCGAGCAGCGAATTGTTCCCGACGAGAAGCAACTCGATGCGTTCATCACCATGATGGACGCCGAGGCGGTGAAGGCGGGTGTGGAACTGCGGCGCTACAAGGCAAAAGACGTAAAGTCGCAGCAGTACTACTCCGAAGTGCCGTTCGAGCTCGACCTGGACGGCCCCTACTATTCGATGCTGAACTTCTTCGACCGGGTCAGCAAGCTGGAGCGGATCGTCAATGTCAGCGACCTGCTGGTGTCGACGACCAGGAATCCGGCGGGCGCGAAAACCAAGCGATCGTACCAGTACGCGCCCAACGAGAGTGTTGTGGCGACCTTCGTTGCGACCACTTATTTCAGTCACGATCAACCTTCCACCGCCGGTGCCGGAGCGAAGCCGGGAACGCCGGGGGCGAAGTAAGGGATGGCTATGAAGCTGACTACGAGCATTCTGGCACTGACAATCACGATGACGGCGTGCGCGGCCCTGGCACAGAACACGGACGCCATCGACAACGCGCGCAGCGTCGCCAAATCGCTGCAGCAGAAGCAGGAAATCGACACCAACGCGGCGCTGGACGCGGCCGGAGTATCGGCCCCGGCCAAGCCTGCGCCGGGAGCTCCCGCACCCGCCGTAAAGCCGGCGGTGATTCCGGGATCGCAGCCGGCAGCAGCGGCGCCCGCGCCGGCGAAGCAGGTCATCGTGCTGCCGCCTCCGACGGTGAAGGCCGCGGCGACAGCCAAGCCAACTCCGGCAGCCAAGCCAGCTCCGGCAGCGAAACCGCCGGCGAAAGCGGCTGCGGCTTCCAGCTCGGCAAACCAGCTCCAGAGAGTGAACGTGGTGCAGGGCGCTGATACCGTGCGCATCGAATTGATCGCGAGCGGCGCGGTGACACCCAAAGTGAGCAAGCTGGATTCACCGCCGCGAGTGCTGATGGAGCTGCCGGAAACCAGCGATACCAGCCCGCAGAATCATATTTCGTTCGGCAGTGCCGGCGTCAAAGGCGTGCGCATCGGGATGGACGGAAAGACTCCGCCGACCACAAGCGTGGTGGTAGACCTGGACAAAGCACTGACCTACGAGATGACTCCGGGTGCCGATGGAAAATTGGTGCTGACCCTGCACACCGACGCCGTGGTAAAGAGCAGCCCGGCTCCGGCCGCCAAGGCTCCCGCCCCTGCGGTTCTGGCGGCGAAGGCCGCTCCCGCGAAGCCGGCTAAGACGTCAACGGCAGTCTCGGCTGCGCCGAAAGCGGCGAAGGCAGCGGCTCCCGCGCAGACAGTGGCGGCGAACAAAGTGTCCGCCAAGCCCGCGGCACCTGCGGCCAAAGAGCAAGTCGTGGCAGTTCCGGCGGAAGCGGTTGCGAGCGCGCCTTCCAAGCCGGAAGTGAAGAAGGAAGAAAAGAAGCCCGAAGAGAAGAAGTGGGCGATGAACGGGAAACGCGATCCCTTCTTCAGCCCCGTGGTGCAGCAGAACGGATCAGGCTGCACGACCGGAAAGAAGTGCCTGGAGATCGGCAACATCAACCTGCGGGGCGTGGTGAAGTCGGACAACGGTTTCATCGCAGTGGTAACCAACAACCTGAACAAGGCGTATTTCCTGCGGGAAAACGATCCCGTATTCAACGGCTACGTGGTGAGGATCACGGGTGATTCGGTGGTGTTCCAGGAGACGGTGCAGGACAAGCTGGGCAAACCGGTCACGCGGGAAGTGGTCAAGCGGATCTTCACGCCGGCAGTTTAAGCAAGAGGTGATTCCGGGAAGCCGGGACGCCGATACAAGTTTGAAGAAGGACACGCGGGCTTGGACCCGCGGGTTGGGGAGAGGCGAAATGCGAAAGCAACAGCTGACAATGTTCGTATCGTTGCTGGCCTTGGTGGTGGTGGTGGCTGCGGCTGCCCAGGCACCGAGCCAACTCGATCGAGTCAACGTAGTCCGGGGCACGGACGACATCCGGGTCGAGATGAGCTCGAGCGGCACGATCACTCCGAAGCTCAGCACGCTGGATTCACCCGCCCGCGTGGTGGTTGATCTTCCGGCAACGGTGCTGGCGAGCGGCCAGCGCCGCATCGCGGTGGATGCCGCCGGAATCAAGGATGTGCGCATTGGCACGGATGGAAAGACGCCTCCGACCACGCGTATCGTCGTCGACCTGGAGAAGGCCTGCGGCTACAAGCTCACGCCGGGTCCGGCGGGGAAATTGGTGCTGAGCCTGCACGCGACGGAAATCGCGAAGGCTGTGCCGGTCAGCGCTCCCGCGGTCGCGGCTGTTGCATCGCCAGTTCCGACGGGCAAGCCGATGTCGCCGTTCTCACCGCGCGTGATGGACACGCGGTCGCTGGCGACGCCGAAGGTTCAGACGGCGCCTTCGACCAAGCCGACGGCCAATGCTTCGCCCAATGATTTTGTGTTCGTGGAGCCTTCCTATCAGGCCAAGGCCGAAGAGAAGGCCGCGACGGAGCCGACGGTGCGCGCGCAGGAAGCTGCCGAGCGCTTTGCCGACAAGACGGCGGCCGAACTGCTTCCGGTGAACCTCCACGCCGCCCAGGGCCAGAACCAGGCACCAGCGATTCAGCCGGCGGTGAACCTGGCGGCCGAGCAACGATCGCAGAGCGGCCAGCAGCCGGCGGCGGCAGGCCCGAAGTATACGGGCGAACCGATCTCGGTCAACCTCAAGGACGTCGATCTGAAGGATTTCTTCCGCCTGATTCACGAGATCAGCGGCCTGAACGTGGTGCTCGATCCCAACGTGCATGGCACGCTGACCATCGTCCTCGATGACGTGCCGTGGGATCAGGCGCTCGACATCGTGCTCAAGAACAACGACCTGGCGCGCGAACTGGAAGGCAACGTCCTGCGCATCGCCACCGTCGAAACGCTGAAACACGAAGCCGACGCCCGCCGGGCGCAAATCGAATCCGAAGCGCTGGCGGTGGAGAAGGTTTCGGTCACCCGCTTCCTGAGTTACGCCAAGGCGAAGGAAGTCATCGTCACGGTAAAGAAGTTCCTCTCGCAGCGCGGTGATGTGGTTGCTGACGACCGCACCAACGCCGTGATCATCAATGATATTCCCAAGGTGATTCCGACCATCGACCGCCTGCTCACGCAACTGGACCGCAAGACGCAGGAAGTCGAAATCGAAGCGCGCGTAGTCGCCGCTACGCGGCAGTTTGCGCGCGACATCGGTACGCAGGTTGGATTTGCATGGGGCAACGGACACAGCGCCGTGGGCGGCAACCAGGCGGCCGGCTCATCTCCGACCACTGTCAACGGCCTGACACCGGGTTACATCACGGTGCCCGGCACCGGCAGTTCGGGCACGGGATCCTCGATTCCGCTGTTCTCGAACCTGGGCGTGACCCAGCCCTCGAGCGGCTTCAGCTTTGTGAACGCCAGCAATGCGATGCGGATTGACGCCATCCTGTCGCTGGCGGAATCCCGCGGCTTGCTGAAAGTGCTGTCGCGTCCGCGAGTTGTAACCCAGAACAATATCCAGGCCCTGGTGAAACAGGGCGTGCGCGTTCCGATCGTGACCCAGGCGCAGTTGGGCGGCCCGCCGACCGTGACTTACGTCGACGCGTTCCTGCGGCTCACCGTAACTCCGCAGATCACGTCGGAGAACACGATCTTCCTGAACGTGGACGTGGAAAACACGACGCCGAACTTCGGTCAGGAAGTCCAGGGCAACCCGGAACTGATCACGCAGCAGGCGACCACGCAGGTGCTGGTCACCGATGGCGGCACGGTGGTGATCGGCGGCGTTATTCAGACGCAGAACTCGATCAACGTCTCACAAGTGCCGTTGCTCGGAAACCTGCCGATCCTGGGCAACCTGTTCAAGCACACGCAGGTGCAGACGTCGAACCAGGAGTTGATCTTCTTCATCACGCCGCGAATCATTCAGACCTAGCAGCGTCGTTCGAAGATTGAAACCGCCGGCCTGAAGAACCTGTCAGGTCGGCGGTTTTGTTTTCCTTGCAGTTCTCAGTTCTCAATCGAAACTCAGCTTCTCATCGCCAAGAGCCGGGGGTATTTACCGCCAGAACAAGTCGATGCCTTGCTGGCCAAAGCAGCCGAACCGGGCCGAATCCCTGAACCGCTGGATCTTGTCAAAGGAAGCGATACGGCTACGCCTTTTGAAAACCGAGAACTTCCCGCCCTCCTGATAAACTCACCCCGATGGACTTCCATGCACGCCAGGCGAAACTGCGGGAGTATCTCGCGACTACCCGATTTGATGGATTGCTGATCGGACATCTTCCGAACGTTCGATATCTTTGCGGGTTTACCGGGAGCGCCGGGCTGCTGCTGGTCAATAAGGCGGGCAGTGTTTTCTTTACCGACGTCCGCTACGACACGCAGGCGCACGAGGAAGTGAAGGCGGCCAAGGTGATGATCGCGCGCAAGGCGGTGTTGCCAGCCTTGGTCGAGCATCTCGGGCGACCACAGGGGCAGGGACGGGCGCGCGCTTGGACGATCGGCATCGAGGCGGAGCACTTCACGGTTGCTGAGAAAAAGCGATTAACCAAGGACCGGCCCAAGGGGGTGCTATTGAGGGACGCGCCTTCCCTGATCGAGCGATTTCGCTTGATCAAGGACGACGAAGAACTGGCGCGCATCCGCGACGCGGTGGATCTGGGGGCCAAGCTGTTCGAGCGGGCGCTGGAGATCCTGCGACCGGGGGTGAAAGAGACCGAGGTGGCCGCGGAGATGGAACTGGTGGCAAGGCGTGCGGGGGCGGAGGAGATGTCGTTCCCGACGATCATTGCTTCCGGGGCGCGGTCGGCGCTGCCGCATGGGCGTGCTTCCCGGCACGTCATCGCGGAGGGCGGGTTCGTGGTCTGCGACTTCGGTGTTATACTCGAAGGTTATTGTTCAGACCAGACGCGCACTGTGTGGGTTGGACCTGTTTCCGACGAGGCCCGGCGAGCCTACCAGGCGGTACTCGAGGCGCAACTGGCGGCTATCGAAGCAGTGCGGCCTGGGGTAACCGCTGGCGAGGTCGACGCTGCGGCTCGCAAGGTCTTGAAAAAGGCTGGCTTGGGTCGCTTTTTCACTCACTCCACCGGGCACGGGGTTGGCATTGAGATTCACGAGGCTCCCCGGGTTGCGGCCGGGCAAGGAGAGATTTTGCGTCCTGGGATGGTCATAACGATTGAGCCGGGCGTATACTTCCCCGGCAAATGGGGCGTGAGGATCGAGGACATGGTGGCCGTCACCGCCAGCGGCAGTGAGGTGCTGACGCCGACGAGCAAGGGTTTCTTAGCAGTGTAGCCTTCTTTGATTTAAGCCAGGCAGGGATACGCGCCTGGCTTCTTTAGCGCGGGCGGCCGGACACGAGCGGGGATGGCAAGCGGTCCCACCGTAGACGAATGAATCTAAAAGAGCTGAAGGAACTCATAGAGTTCCTAATCGAAAAAGAAATAGCCGAGTTCGAGTTGGAACGCGGCGATGTGAAGGTGCGCATCAAGCGGGCGGGGGAACACGCCGTCGTGCAGACACACGGCGATCCGCGCTTCTTTGCGGTTCCGGCCGCTCCACCCCCAGCGCCCACTCTGAACGGCGCCCCGGCCGCCGCTGCGCCCGCAGTTCCGGCCGAAGCCGCTGCCGAGGCAGGTCTGCACATGGTGAAGTCCCCGATTGTGGGGACCTTCTATGAGGCGCCCTCGCCCGGGGCTCCGCCGTTCGTGAAGCCCGGGGACTCGGTGGAAGAGGGGCAGGTTCTTTGCATCGTCGAGGCGATGAAACTACTGAACGAGATCGAGTCGGACGTGGCGGGAGAGATTGTGAAGAAAATGGCCGTGAACGGCCAGCCGATCGAGTACGGCCAGGAGTTGTTTGCGATCCGGCCGAAGAAGTGAGAGTGAGGATTCCGGGCGCGCACCTCGCGCGCCTTTTTGTTTTTATCCAGCGGGCTCGACGAGAGCCGGACTGCGTCCGGCGGACGGCCGAGGGCGGCCGTCCCCACGTAAGCAGGTTGAGCTTGAAGCTAGCAGCTAGAAGCTGAATTTTTTCATGTTCAAGAAGATTCTGATTGCCAATCGCGGAGAGATTGCCCTGCGCGTGATTTGTGCGTGCAAGGAGTTGGGCATCCGCACCGTTGCCATATACAGCGAGGCGGACCGCGACTCTCTGCCGGTGCGCTTTGCCGACGAGGCCATCTGCATCGGTCCGCCTCAGTTGGCGCACAGCTACCTCAACATTCCGGCAGTGATCAGCGCGGCCGAGATCGCGAATGTCGAGGCTATCCACCCCGGATATGGGCTCCTCGCCGAGAATGCCAACTTTGCCGAAGTGTGCGAGACCAGCGGGATCAAGTTCATCGGGCCACGGCCGGAAGTCACGCGGCTGATGGGTGAAAAGGAAAAAGCCCGTGCTGCCATGAAAAAAGCGGGTGTCCCGATTCTGCCGGGGTCGGACGGAATTATTGCTTCCGACGGCGAAGCGGTGGAGTGGTCCCGGCAGGTAGGGTTCCCGGTCATTGTTAAGGCCTCGGCGGGCGGCGGCGGACGAGGGATGCGGATCGTCCGGAACGAAGAAGAACTGCCCGGGCTGTTCAAAGCAGCCCAGGCGGAGGCGGCGGGGGCATTCGGGAACGGCGACCTTTACATGGAGAAGTATGTCGAGCATCCGCGGCATATTGAGTTTCAAGTGCTGGCCGATGAGCACGGCAACGTCGTGAGCCTGGGCGAGCGCGAGTGCTCGATCCAGAGGCGCCATCAGAAGTTGCTGGAGGAGTCACCATCGACGCAGGTGACCCCGGAATTACGCGACCAGATTGGCGGCGTGCTGTGCAAGTCGCTGGCCGCGATTGGCTACACCAATGCGGGAACGATAGAGTTTCTGATGGACCAGGACCGGCGGCTGCACTTCATCGAGATGAACACCCGCATCCAAGTGGAGCATCCGGTGACCGAGATGGTGACCGACGTCGACCTGGTCAAGAGCCAGATCATGATCGCTGCCGGTGCCAACATGAGCGAGGTGCTGCTGGGGCCCATCGTGCATCGCGGGCACTCGATCGAGTGCCGCATCAATGCGGAGCATCCGGAGAAGTTCACGCCATCGGCGGGGAGGATTACAGCGTTTCATCCGCCCGGGGGAACCGGGGTGCGTGTGGATACGGCCGCGTATGCCGAGGGCATGATCCCACCTTATTACGATTCGCTGATCGCCAAGCTGATCGTGCGCGGCAAGGACCGCAACGAGGCGGTGTCGCGCATGGCACGGGCGCTGGAGATGTTTATTGTCGAGGGCATCTACACAACGATTCCGCTGCACCGGAAAATTCTGGCGGATGCGGATTTCCGTGCGGGGAAGATTGATACGGGTTTCATTGAGCGTTTTTTGAAGAAGAACGGACCCACGTAGGTTCGGACGCACTCGTCCGCCCCGCGTCGCGTCCTCAGGTCGCACCCGGACGAATGCGTCCCGGGCCACATGAATCGGGCCAGGTGAATCATCGATGATGGTCCTTCCCCGCCTTTACGCTTTGATCGGCATATCCGCCGAGGTACCTCCTGATTCCCTAATCCGGTTTGCTCAAGAACTGGCAGCTGGCGGATGCACTCTTCTGCAATACCGCAATAAATCCGGGAACGCGCGGGTCATGCTGGAACAGGCTCGGGAATTGAAGAAGCGTGTTGGTGATCCCGTCCGGCTGATCATGAATGACCGGGCCGATCTGTGCCTGGCGGCGGAGTTCGACGGCGTGCATGTCGGGCAGCAGGATCTGTCGCCGGAGTCGGTTCGTAGGGTTATTGGGCCCGACCGCTGGCTGGGGGTTTCGACGCATAGTCCTGAGCAGTTGCGCGAGGCGGAGCAAACTTCGGCGGACTATCTGGCGATCGGGCCGGTGTTCGCAACGTCCAGTAAGGACAAGCCGGACCCGGTCGTTGGCCTGGAGGGCGTGCGGCGGGCGCGGCAACTCACGCACAAGCCGCTGGTGGCGATTGGCGGGATTACGCGGGCGAACGCAGCTTCGGTGATCGAGGCCGGGGCGGATTCGGTGGCGGTGATATCCGATCTGTTACGGGAGCCGCGCAAATCAGCAGAGGAATTTTTCCGCATCTTGAGGTAAAGTCGGGGGACCCTAAGTGAGGGCGAGGTTCCACGTGACTGCGGGCAGGTTTCTGACGCGTAGGGTCGTGGTGGCGGTCGCCATGTTTGTGCGCGGCTTCATCGGACGTCAGCTATGGCTGGGGCGCGACCATGTGGCGATCGAACCGATCATGCGGGGTAAAGGCGACATGCGGGGCCCCATGCCGTTTGCGCTGATCAGCTGTTTTGCGTTTTCTGGCGCACCCGTCTGGATTTACTCCCAGTTTCCTGTTGGCGACTCCTGGTGGGGGCAGGGAATTCGGTTTGCTATCGCGGTTTGGGCGGTTGCCATGGTGCCGCTGTTTCTCACCAACTACACCGTCAAGCCTTGGCCCGGGATCTTCGTTGCCAGATCCTGGCGGGGGAGCTGTTGGCGGCAGTGACCTTGGGCGTTCTCACGGCGGGACTGGCCAAGGGCGACTCAGCAATGGGAGGAAGGCCTGAACACTACTACAACACCACCCACCGGAAGCGACTGGGACATTCATAGCCATCAGGATCAGGAACTGGTCAAGGGACTGGGCCTTACCAGCGCGACCATGCTGGTGATGGGATCGATGATCGGCTCGGGCATCTTTATTGTTTCCGCCGAAATTGGCCGCGAAGTCGATTCCCCGGCGCTGCTGATTGGCGCCTGGGCGGTCGCTGGGTTTATGACCATTGTGGCCGCGCTCAGCTATGGCGAGCTGGCGGCCATGATGCCGCGCGCGGGCGGGCAGTACGTTTATCTGCGCGAAGCTCTCGGGCCGCTCTGGGGATTTCTTTACGGCTGGACGCTCTTCCTGGTCATTCAGACCGGAACGATTGCCGCGGTGGGCGTGGCCTTTGGCAAGTTTCTCGGAGTCTTCTTTCCTTCCATCTCGTCCTCTCACTGGATCCTGCATCTGTGGAAAGTTCCGCCCATTCCGATTGGGCCGATGGTGCTGGGCAACATGGATGTGGGTATCAACACCCAGAATCTGATGGCGATCCTGCTGGTGATTTTCTTGTCGGTGGTCAACATCTTCGGCGTGAAGACCGGGGCAGCTATTCAGAACGTGTTCACCGCGGCGAAAGTTTCGGCGCTGCTGGGACTGGCAGTGGTGGGACTGGCGATTGGACGCAACGCGCAGGCGCTGGCAAGGAATTTTGGCGGCAACTTCTGGCACAACGCTGGACTCGGTGCCCAGCACGCGGTTCAGGTAGGCGTGGGGGGGCCGATCGTGATGGCGGGAACGCTGACCATTCTTGCCGTCGCGCAGGTGGGATCGCTGTTTTCGGCCGACGCGTGGAATAACGTGACCTTCACTGCCGGGGAAGTGAAGAATCCCAGCCGCAACCTGCCGTTGTCGTTGGCGACAGGGACCGGAGTGGTGATCGCCCTCTATATCGCGTGCAATTTTATTTATCTGACCGCGTTGCCGCTCGATGGCGTTGAGGGTGGAGCGACGATCCTGGCGCGCGGGATTAAGCATGCCGCCGAAGACCGCGTGGGTACGGCGGTCATGACCCAGATGCTCGGGCCGATTGGCGGGTTGTTGATGGCGGCGGCCATCATGATTTCCGGTTTCGGCTGCGCCAATGGGCTGATCCTTTCCGGGGCGCGAGTTTATTACGCCATGGCCAAGGACGGCCTGTTCTTCCGCAACGTCGCCAAGTTGCATCCTACCCACAAGACGCCTGCAGTTTCGCTGATGGTGCAGATGGCGTGGACGTGCGTGCTGTGCATCTCGGGCAGCTACGGGCAACTGCTGGACTACATCATTTTCGCGGTGCTGGTGTTCTACATCCTGACGATTATCGGCCTGTTCGTGTTGCGGCGGACGCGTCCGGAGGCACCACGGCCGTACCGGGCGGTGGGGTATCCCGTGCTGCCGGCGATTTATATTGTGATGGCTTTATTCATTGATGTCGTACTATTGCGCTACAAACCGCAGTACACGTGGCCGGGGCTGATTGTGGTGCTGATGGGGATTCCGGTTTACCATGCCTGGTCGCGGAACGCGAACCTGAACGCGAAAGGGAAGGGTGATGCCTAGCGTAACTGCTGAGAGGGAGACCAGACGCATGCCAAATCTGCTGGCAACCAAATCGCTGGATGTGTTGATGCAGGAAGCTCAGGAGACGGGTGAGCATAGCCTGCGGCGCGCCCTGGGGCCGCTCAACTTGCTCACGCTCGGCATCGGAGCAATCATCGGTGCCGGCATCTTTGTCATCACGGGACAGGCCGCGGCGCAGTTCGCCGGACCGGCGATTCTGCTCTCGTTCGTGCTGGCGGGCATTGCCTGCGCGTTCGCCGGGTTGTGCTACGCCGAGTTCGCGTCGATGATTCCGATCGCCGGGAGCGCGTATACGTATTCCTACGCGACGTTGGGAGAGTTGGTGGCCTGGATTATCGGCTGGGACCTGATTCTGGAATATGCCTTCGGGGCGGCGACCGTGGCCGTGGGCTGGAGCGGCCATCTGCGGGCATTCTTGCACGATATCGGCATGGACTTGCCGCCGATTCCGCACTCCGACTTCCTAATGTTCGGCAAACCCATCCATGTGACCTACGACTACGTGGGCTTTATCGTAATCATGGTGATCACCACCATCCTGGTCATCGGAATAAAGGAGTCGGCGAACTTTACCACAGCGATTGTGATCCTGAAGGTTGCTGTGGTTTGCATGTTCATTGCGCTGGTCACTGCTTTTTTTGTCTCACATAAGTGGCAGCCGAACCATTGGCATCCGTTTATTCCGGCTAACACGGGAGAGTTCGGACATTTCGGATGGTCGGGCATCTTCCGCGGCGCCGGGGTGGTATTTTTCGCCTACATCGGTTTTGACGCGGTTTCGACCGCCGCGCAGGAGGCCAAGAATCCCAAGAAAGACATGCCGATCGGCATTCTCGGATCGCTGGTTATTTGCACCGTGCTCTACATCCTGGTGTCTGGCCTGTTAACCCATCTCGTTCCGTATACGCAACTCGATGTGCCGGATCCGGTGGTGGTCGGAATCCGCGTGACCGGGCAACACTGGGCGACCTTTCTCGTGGAACTCGGTGCGCTGGCCGGCTTGGCCACGGTGATGCTCGTGATGTTACTGGGGCAGTCTAGGGTGTTCTATTCGATGTCGCGCGATGGGCTGCTGTGGCCCTGGGCAAGCGCGATTCATTCCCGATTTCGCACGCCCTACATCAGTTCCATCGTGGTTGGCTTTTTTGTGGCGATCTTGGCGATGCTGTTTCCACTGAGCGTTTTGGATCAGATGACGAGCGTAGGAACGCTGTTGGCGTTCATGCTGGTGAGCGCCGGAGTCTGGGTGATGCGAAGGACGCATCCCAACGTAATCCGTCCGTTCAAGACCCCGCTGGTGCCGCTGGTTCCGATTCTGGCGATACTGTTCTCTGGTTTCTTGATCGTCACTCTGTCACCGGCAACGCAGATCCGGCTGGTGGTGTGGCTTTTGATTGGCTTCGTGATTTACTTCAGTTACGGCCGGAAGCACAGTAAGGTACAGAAGGCTATCGCCGATGGGACCGCGGAGGCTCCCACGCAGCCGATGGCGGATTGATTTTATCGTCGCGGGTACGGCCCTCCGCACGGTGCGGAGGGCCGTATTGTTTCACATTGGTCAGGGGCAGAAAGCAGCTAAGTGAAAACGAAACCATCAGCATTTTTGGTAGGCACTGACTCCTGACGTCTGAGCCTTGGACCCGTTCATGAAAGCCTTCCGCAACCTGCGCACCATCGGCGTGCTTCTGCTGCTGGTCATGGCGATCGGCACTGCCGGTTATCACTACATCGAAGGCTGGCCGTGGTTCGACGGCTTTTACATGGTGGTAACCACGCTGACCACCATCGGATACCAGGAAGTGCATCCGCTTTCGCACGCGGGCCGCGTGTTCAATGTGTTTGTGATTCTGGCGGGCGTGTCGCTTTTGCTGCTGGGAGTCGGGGCACTGAGCCAGGCTTTGCTAGAATTCGAGCTGCAAAGCTTCTTTGGAAGGCGGCGCATGGAGCGCGAGATCGGACGTCTTGACGGTCACTACATCATCTGCGGTATGGGGCGGGTGGGACGCAGCGTGGCCCGCGAACTGGCGCGCAGGCCGGTGCCGTTTGTGATCATCGAAAATGCCGACGCCAAGCGCCAACGGTTCACGTCGGAGAACTGGCTGGTCATCGCGGGAGACGCTACACAGGAACACACCTTACGCCAGGCGCAGATCGAGCGGGCTCGCGGTTTGATTGCCGCTACCACCACCGATGCCACCAACCTGTACATCGTGCTCACCGCGCGCGGATTGAATCCCCACCTGAAGATCATTGCGCGAGCCAGCGAAGACAACGCGGAAAAGCATCTGCTCACCGCCGGAGCCGATTCTGTGGTCTCGCCGTATTCGTTTGCCGGGCAGCGCATTGCGCAGTCGTTGTTGCGGCCGCACGTGGTCAGTTTTCTGGACACCGCCACTACTCATCTCGGCATGGATCTTGAGATCGGCGAAATTCATATCACGTCAGCCTCGCGATTCGCGGGGAAGACACTGGAGACTTCGCGCATTCGGCAGGAACGTGGCGTGATTGTGCTGGCCATCAAGCGCCGCGAAGGGATGCGGTTCAATCCCGCGCCGGACGAGCGAATCGAGCCCGACGATTGCCTGATCGCGATGGGCGAGCCGACACAGTTACGGAAGCTGGAGGAGACGGCTGCGTCTTCGTGAACAGCGAAATCTCATGAAAATCGTTACCGCGGCAGAAATGCGCGCCATCGACCGCGCCACCAGCGAGCGCTTCGGCGTACCATCGCTCACGCTAATGGAAAATGCCGGGGCGGCGGTGCTTGAGCACGTGCTGGCGCAGCATCATGCGGCGCGGCGGGTGGTTGTCTTTTGCGGCAAGGGGAATAACGGCGGCGACGGGTTGGTCGCGGCGCGGCGGCTGCATCAGAAAGGGAAAACCGTGCAGGTCATCCTGCTGGCGGACCCGGCCGAGCTGAAGGGCGACGCGGCCGTGATGTATGGCAAGCTGCCGGTGGCCGCGATTGTGGTTCGTTCCAGCGAGGAACTGAAAAGCGATCGAGTGCGCCTGTCGTTACCCGCGGATCTCTATCTCGACGCAATTCTGGGCACTGGATTCAAGCCGCCGGTCAGCGGGCTCTTTGCCGAGGCCATCGCCTTGTTGAATTCCAGTGAGGTGCCGGTGATCGCGGTCGATATTCCCTCCGGTGCCGATGCTGACGCGCTGGAGCTTCAGCCGGGGACTGTCGCACGCGCAAACTCCATCGTGACGTTTACGGCGGCGCGGCCGGCGCATGTATTCAGCCGGCTCACCGGCGGGCCGACTTACGTGGCGGGAATCGGATCGCCGGAAGACGCGGTTACATCGGCCTTGCAGTTGAACGTGATCACGGCTCGCGACTTTGCTGCCCTGATCGATCAGCGGCCGGCAGAATCGAACAAAGGCAACTACGGGCACGTGCTGGTGATCGGAGGGTCGGAGGGCAAAGCGGGGGCCGCGGCAATGGCCGGGATGGCGGCGCTGCGGGCCGGGGCCGGATTGTCGACCGTGGCGACTCCAAAATCTGTGCTGTCGACGGTCGCCGGATTTCATCCCGAGGTGATGACCGAGCCGCTTCGAGAGACGGCGGCAGGGACGATTTCTGCTGCCGCATTGGAGCGAGTTGAGGCGCTGGCCAAGGGGAAGAGCGTTTTGGCGATCGGGCCGGGAATCTCGCGCGAACCGGAAACGGCCGGGTTCGTGCGCGCGCTGGTGGCGAAGAGCGACATCCCGATCGTTCTGGATGCGGACGGCTTGAATGCGTTTGAGGGGCATACGGACGAGTTGAGCGGCGAGAAAAGGCTGCTGGTGATTACTCCGCATCCGGGTGAAATGGCGCGGCTGGCGTGTTGTTCGACCGCAGACGTGCAGAAAAACCGGCTTGGCACGGCACGAAAGTTTGCGAGTGAACACCAACTGATCGTGGTGCTCAAAGGCCATCGCACGCTGGTGGTGCAGCCCGACGGCGAGACGTGGGTGAATACGACGGGGAATCCCGGGATGTCGACCGGAGGTACCGGCGACATTCTGACGGGCATGGTTGCGGCGATGATTGCGCAGCACCCCAACGCTGTCATGCTGGCGATTTGCGCCGCGGTGCATCTGCACGGACTGGCGGGGGATGGGATGCGCGACGTCGTGGGTGAACATTCCATGGTTGCGACGGACTTGCTGCGGGGACTGCCGGAGGCCTTCTGGCATGCGCAGAGGACGACGCGGGAGAAATTTGTGACCTGGGACGGCTAAGCGCTGTGGCTTTTCAGGTTGTCCTGCAGGAGCCCGGGCCGGACCGAGTCGAAGAATCCCTACCTGCACTGCCTCGCCTGCCCTTGGGGCGCGCTCACGTCGAGCCGGATCGTTTCAGCGCCCACATCGGAGTATGGCCGGGATCCTTTCGACTTCGCTCAGGATAACAAGCCGTTTCAGACGACAAACTACCTCGAGGACGGTAAGCGCACCGTTTGCCCCGTTGCTGCCGACCGGCGGGCTGCATCGAGAATTTCCGTCACGGTCACGTTCGTTTCCAGGGAAGAGGGGGCATCCTCTTTTGCGCCGTCGAGAATTACCGCTCTCAGGTATGAAAGTTCGTTGTCGTAGGGAGCGGGCACGGGCTTGGCGGCGATCGGTTCTTCGCGGCCGTCGTCTTTGCGCCGCACGAGCAGGTCGCCGCGTTTCACGGTAATCGCGTAGCCGGTCTGGCCATACACTTCCATATCTTTGCGGTCAAAGGGCCAGTTCCATGAGGCTTGGATGATGGCCTGCGCACGCGGATAGGTCAGAATGATGGTGGCTTGGTCGTCGACTCGCGAATAAATTTGGGGCTTGATCTGCTGCGTTACGGCGGTGACGGTTTCGGGACGCTGGCCGCTCATGAGCCAGGTCATCAGGTCGGCGCCGTAACATCCGAAGTCAAACAGTGCACCGCCCCCGTTGAGTTGGGGGTCGGTGAGCCAGGCGAGGAACTCCGGTTCGACACCGATTTCTTTCGGGCCACCGTGGCCGTCGTGGACCACCACTTTGCGGATCTCGCCGAGCGCTCCGGCCTGCACCAGATCGTGCGCGGCATGATTGCTGGGGTACCACGAAGTCTCGTAGTTGACGAGCACATGAATTTTCGCGTCATGCGCGGCCTTTTGCATGGCGATGGCATCGTCCAGGTTGACGGCCAGAGGCTTTTCCATCATCACGGGAACTCCGTGACGGGCGCAGGTTTCGACGACCCGGCGATGGTCGAAGGTGTTCGTGTAAACCAGGACCGCCTGCGGGTGCGCTTTGGCCAGCATTTCTTCGAGATCGGAGAACAGCTTGGAGTTGTCAAGTCCGTAGCGTGAGGCGGCCTGCGACAACAACTGTTTGTCCGGTTCCGCGATGGCGACAATTTCGATTTCAGGACTCTTGCCGGACTGGTCGAGAAATCCGTGGACGTGGCCGTGGACCAGCCCCACGATGGCGACGCGCAGCGGGGACTTTGCGGTTTGAGTGAGCAAGAGTGTTGGGGCGAAGAGCGCGGCAAGAGCTGCGGCCAGCGAGATCCGGAACATTCGGTCCTCCGCGGATGGTAAACAGACATAGTAAATGCTGGCCTGCCGGAAAAAATTCCGGAGATTTGACGGCGGAGCCGGAGGTCCTCCCGGACATTATCTGATCAGTAAACATTCGCTTAACTCCTTCAGATTGCTGGGCCTCCCAATCGCAAGTTCAGGCTTGCAGTGCGGAATTCGGACGAGGGGCTTCAGTAATCTATTACGCAACAGGGGATGGTGCGATAGTGCAGTTGGCTTATGACCCACTTCCCCCAACCGCACCCTTCGCGGCGCGCTGCCCGGGTCCAGCTCGGCGATTCGGTCCTGGCTGCGATACGGCTCGAAGACGGCAGGCGCACCAAAGCTAAACTCCAAACCATTTCGGTGACCGGGGGCCTGCTGAGCCTGACCCAGTCGCTAGGGCAGGGCGACTTTGTCGAAGTCGCGTTTCAGACCCAGGCCGGACCGGTGCACGGCATGGCCGAAGTGCTCAGTCCGATGAGGCAGACGAACGACGGCGTTCTGCAAGCCTTCCGTTTCGTCGCTATCGAGGACGACGACCATCGTCGCCTGCGCACATCGCTGGAACATGTGGTCGCGCGGAGATCGGTGGGCCTGCAGGCAAGCGTGTTCTCGAATTATTGAAGCTCGATCATTGTGGACAGCCGCCCTTCGCCTTCTCCCAGCGCGGGCTCTCAGCTGTCCAGCCCGCACCCGGGGCAAAAGCCGACCCCTTTCTTGCCCCTAGCGGCAGCAAGCCGTGCCCTTCCCAAAACTCCCCCCTCCCAGAAACTGGCCGATGAAACCGGCTCTATACTGATTGGGTGACGGAAGAGACAAAAGCGGACGTTCTGCGGGAGATGACCACTAACTCTGCCGAGGAGACGATCGCGTTTGGGCGGTCGCTGGCGAAGTTGCTGGCGCCTCCGAAGTTGGTGCTGTTGCGCGGTGATCTGGGGGCGGGGAAGACCACGCTGGTCAAGGGAATTGCGGCGGCATTCGACGCGGCAGCGGAGGAAGACGTTACCAGCCCTACCTTCACCCTGGTGCATGAGTATCGTGGGCCGCGGGCGAAGCTGTATCACATCGATCTGTACCGCGTGGATACGCCGCGAGAGTTGGAGACGCTCGGGCTGGATGACCTGCGGGCGGAAGACAGCAGCATTCTACTTATCGAGTGGGGGGAGAAGTTTCCGCGGCTGTTGCGGGAGCGGGAGGTGGAAATTGAGCTAGAGCGGGTGGGGGAGAGCGGGCGCAGAATTCGAGTTACCGGCTGAATTTGGTCCTTCCCGGTACGGCGTGGGTTTGCAGTTCTGATCTGGGGTGAGTCCGTTGCGGCTCATCATCATCGACGGAAGCTCACCGCATAGCGCATGCGGCTGGCCACGGCCCGGCCGTTTTTGCACGCCGGAATAAACTTCCAATTCGCACAGGCCTTGGTCAACTCGGTGTCCTGTTTTTTCTCTGGTTGAGCTGATCGCACCTTCCCAGCCGCGTCAATCACAAGATCAACCATTTCCTCTGTCTGCGGCAGGGTGGGCTCCTGGTTCTGGGGAATCGGGCGTCGAAGAAGAATTGGCTGAGGCTTCGTGTCTGACTTGAAAGCGGGGGCAAGATTGGTCGCAGCCTCGGCCGCCTCTGAAGGCATCTTGTAGATAAAAGTGGGCGTCTTCGGAGGCAAACCGAGAGTTGACTCAACTTCGTCGACTTGAGCACGAATGCCCTGCGCTCGCGCCTTTAGAATGGCGGTGCGAATCCGGTCCACCGGCGGGGGGCCGGAGAACTTCACGTACATGAGCGCGCCGCCGCGGAAATCGATGCCATAACGA
>Ga0209698_10002437_pt1 | contig 21073 bp, 13 predicted proteins | sample LitLauG_LLR_2012_FD_187203 | JGI IMG/M metagenome (GOLD analysis project Ga0209698, IMG submission 187203) | Freshwater sediment microbial communities from Pennsylvania, USA - Little Laurel Run_MetaG_LLR_2012 (SPAdes) (version 2) | ecosystem: Environmental > Aquatic > Freshwater > Creek >...
AACGAGACCGCAATCGGGAACTCAGCGGTATCGGTTCCCTACGCGGCCGTCCAGCTGGCGCGGGAGATTTTCGGAACTCTCGAAAATAAGAAAGTCCTCCTCCTAGGTGCCGGCAAAATGAGCGAGCTTTCGGCTCGCGGTCTCATGAACAACGGGGCAAACTCGGTGCGGGTCATTAACCGAACCTTTGAACATGCCGTTGACCTGGCCGCAAAACTAGGCGGCGTGGCCGCTCCCTTTGAGGAACGCTGGCAGCAGATGCGTGAGGCAGACATTGTGATCAGCTCGACGGCCTGCCCTCACATCATCCTCAGCCGCGAAGAAGCAGAACTCATTGCTCGAGAGCGGGACGGCCGGACGCTCGTGATCGTCGACATCGCCCTACCTAGGGACATTGACCCCTCGGTGCGCGAACTGAAGAACGTTTTCCTTTATGACATTGACGACCTTGAACAAGTGGTGCAGCGCAACGCGGGAGAGCGAGCTGCGGCAGCCGCTGAAGGCGAGAAGATTGTGCTGGCGGAAGCCCAGGGCTTCCGTCGCAAGTTGATGGCCGAGAAGGTCGTGCCCACCATCGTGGCGTTGCGTACCAAGCTTGACGAGATTTGCCGGCAAGAGCTGGAGTCCTTTCGGCAGGAGTACGGGCCTTTTTCCAGGGATCAGGACCAGATGTATGCAGCGGTGACGTCCCGCATCACTCAGAAAATCGCAGGATCTCTGGCCCGCGAACTCAAGGACCTTCCAGGACAGGGGGACCAGCAGCAAATGACGATAGCGGTGCAGCGGCTGTTTCACCTGGAAACGCCTGACTTGGCGCTTGCCGGCACCAGAAACTGAAGGAGAAAGACATGAGCGTCGAGAAGATAGTGCGTGCAGGCGCCGAAGAAATCGGGTGGAGCAGCAAGCAGGCATACACCCTTGCAGTATTCTGCATTCTCCTCGGAATCCCGCTTGGATACTTCTTTCGCGGATCGGCGTCGCCCGAGTACGCATCCGCCAACTTCTCGGCCACAAGCAGCAGCCAAGTCCAGCCAGCTGGTGGAATGGCTCAAGGGGCGCTACCAGGCGCGGACCAAAACAAGGCGGTTGAACTTGCCGCGGCCCCGCTGCTGGAGCGGCTCAAGACAGATCCAGCCGACCTCGAAGCTATCATAAAGCTGGGGAATATCTACTTCGACGGTCAGCAGTTTCCCGAGGCCATCAAGTATTATGGGCGGGCGCTCGAATTAAAGCCTGAAGACCCGGACGTGACCACAGATCTGGGCACAGCGTATTGGTACACGGGAGACGCGGACCATGCGATCACCCAGTTCCAGCAGTCGCTGAAAATTCGCCCCGCTCATGCCGGCACGCTCTTCAATCTCGGCGTCGTCCGTTGGCAAGGTAAGTCCGACCCCAAGGGTGCGGTCCAGGCCTGGGAAGAGTTGTTGAAACGCAATCCCGATTACCCGCAAAAGCAACGGGTCCTGGACTACATCGAAAAGGCCAAGCAGCACTCAGCGCGAGGTTAAGCCCATCGCCTTAGCCTAGAATCACTCGCCGTGGGGAAGAAAGCCGCGTGACTACCGACCGCTGCCCTCAGGCTGAGAGGGAGCCTCCGCCTCTTCTTCTTCCCCATGAACCAGACCGAACTTCTTCAGCTTGTAGCGTAGAGCGTCACGACTGATATCGAGTAACTTGGCAGCATGTGTCTGATTGCCATTCGCCTGACGCATCGCCAAATCCACCATGGCGTGCTCAACCTCTTCCAAAGACGTTCCACCTTCCGGGATGTAGAGTTTGGGCAGCATGCGACCGTTGGGCAGAGGCTGGCCGGTTTCCACAGGCGAAGTTCGCTCGAAAACCGTGCGACCGCCCGACTCCGCCACCGAAAAAGGCAGATAGACCGGACGCAGAAAAGGCTCATCCTCGAGGATCATCGCGCGTTCGATCGTGTTCTTCAGTTCGCGCACATTCCCCGGCCATGTATGGCTAAGGAGCAGGCGACGTGTTTCGTCGGTAACGCCACGCACGGATTTCTTGAATTGCCGGTTGTAGCGGTCGATGAAGAAATCAATCAGGGGCGGGATATCTTCCTTCCTGTCTCGCAGGGGTGGGATGAAGATAGCAATGATGGCCAACCGGTAGTAGAGATCCTGACGGAAGTGGTTTTCGCGCACGGCTTTCTCGAGGTCGCGGTTCGAGGCGGCGATCACACGCACGTTGACCTGCATATCGCGAATGCCCCCCACGCGGCGGATGACCTGATCTTCCAACACCCGTAGAAGCTTGGCCTGCAGGAGGGGAGAGAGTTCCCCGATTTCGTCGAGGAACAGCGTGCCACCGTCGGCTGCTTCGAACAGCCCCTTCTTCATCTGTTTGGCGTCGGTGAAAGCTCCCTTTTCGTGGCCGAAGAGCTCGGCCTCCATGAGGGTTTCGGGAATGGCGGAACAGTTGATGGCAACAAACGGTCTGTCCTGCCGCGAGCTTCCGTAATGAATCGCCTTGGCGACGAGATCTTTTCCGGTGCCGCTCTCACCTTGCACGAGGATCGTCGTCGCTTCGCTGGCCGCAACCTTCTGCACGAAACTCATCAACTCTGTCATCTTGGGCGAGACGCCGATCACTTCGTGGTGCCCGGTGTGCCGGCGCACGTCGGCACGCAGGTTCTGAACTTCAGTGCGAAGGCGCGTGGTCTCGAGAGCGTTCTTTATGGCGACATGGAGTTCGTCGAAATCAAGAGGCTTGCCTACGAAGTCATACGCCCCCAGTTTGAGCGCCATCTTTACGTCGTCGAGTTGAGGATCCGCCGTGATCATTATGACTGCGCGAGCCTCGCCGTTTTTCCGCAATTGGTCGAGAACCTCGAGACCACTCATGTCGGGCAGGCGGACGTCGAGCAGCACAAGATCCGGAGATTCATTCTGGGCCAATCTCAGTGCTGGCTCGCCCGCTTCAGCCTCGAGGACGTGATAACCCCACTCTTCACACTTCTGGCGTAGCGACCAGCGCACCAGGCGCTCGTCATCGACCACCAGGATTTTGTCAGATGGCATCGGATCATTACTCTACTACGATTTTATCGTGGCGGGATTGCGGCGGACCGGCACCAGCAGGCAGAACCCGTGAACTTCAGGATGCTACTAAATGGGCGGCGGGACGCTTGAGAGGCAGGAAAACCTGAAACTGCGTGCCTTTTCCTTGGACGCTACTGACTTCGATCCGTCCATGATGTTCTTCCACAATGCGGCGTGCCAGTGAAAGGCCCAAGCCAGTGCCATTCCCCTTTGTGGTGTAGAAGGGCCGGAAGATATTGGGCAGATGCTCGGGTGCGATTCCGCGGCCTGTGTCCGAAACGGCAACGGTTGCAAATTCATTTGCAGAGGAGATCTCCACATGGACGGTGCCGGCTCCATCCATAGCCTGCACTGCGTTCAGCAACAGATTGAGGAGCACCTGGTGGATTTGATCGCTATCGTGTTCGACGTCCGGCAGGTCCGCAGCCTTCTTGAGCTCAATCTTGATTGGTTTAGACAGCACCTGCTGCCGAGCCAGCATAACAGCATGTTCTACGGTGGTGTTCAGGTCGCTCGGACGGATTTGCGGGGGACGCGGGCGAGCGGTCTCGAGCAGGTCCGTGACAATACGATTAATTTGCGCAATCTCAAGACGAACATCCTTCACCACCGCACGGGCAGGGCTCGTGGTCGGAAGATCACGCCCGATAATCTCGATCACCCCCGCGATTCCGGCCAGCGGATTGCGGATTTCATGAGCCAGGCCGGTGGCCAGCTCACCCAGGGTTGCGAGGTGTTCTGCCCGGGACATCTGCGTGCGATGCAGACGCTCGATCTCTTCCCGGCTCTCTCTCAGCTGCTCGACCATGCGATTAAAGTTGCGGCCCAGGTCTCCGATTTCGTCATTGCGCTTCGAGAAACTGACCGAAGCACCAAGGTCGCCTTGACCGACAAGTTCGATCTTTTCCTGCAGTTCCACCATGGGCCGCTGAATGACGTAGGCTAGGACAACGATGAGTACAGCGCAAATGGCAACTGCCCCCGCTCCGGCAACCATCAGGACAGCGTGCCGTTGCGGATTCTCGAGGGAAACGGTTGACAGCAGAAACAGCAGAAGTCCATTCAGCAGCACAAAGGCAACGGGCAAGACAGCTTTCAACTGCCAGTTCAGACGTACTGACCGCAATCCTGATTTCCGGTCCTCCGCCTCCTGGATTTCGTTTTGCATGCTAGACCACAGTTGCGAGAGCTGTCTTTAGCAACCTCCAGCTCCGCCTTCAAGAATGACGGCCCATGCCCTAAGCGTAAGCGTGCAGGCCGGGCAGTAGATAAGTTACCCCGAAGAAAGTAAACATCACCACCGCGAAGCCCAGGATCGCAAAATAGGCTGCCCTGCGTCCGCGCCACCCACGGGTGATGCGCATGTGCAGGTATCCTGCGTACACCAGCCAGGTGATGGCGGCCCACGTTTCTTTCGGGTCCCAATTCCAATAGGATCCCCACGTACGGTTCGCCCAATACGCTCCCGCTGCAATCATGAGAGTCAAAAGGGGGAAGGCGATTGCAATTGTATTGTAGGTGATGCGATCGAGTGTAGGCGCATCCGGCAATAGCTTCTCAAGATCTTGCCGCCGCCACAGCAACATGAGGTACATGAGTGAAATGAAGATCGCTCCCACTAGTCCGGAGAGAATAAACGGGCTGGCGGCCAGGCTCGTCGGGAACAGGCCCTCAGCGTCCAGCGAACTATATCGGCCATCGCGGGCCCGAACGAAGAATGCCGCCAACGCCAAGATTTGAAGCAGAATGCTCACGAAGACGGCGCGATTCGCTGAAACGAGAACTCTGTCATCGTTCCTCCAGCGTCCGTACAAGTACAAGGCGAAGGGAGCCGCGACAGCGAACAGCACGAGTAACAAGAGCCAGCCCAGATCAGGGATAACGACGAAGAGCCGCACACCGCGAGCTACGAACACTTCTCCCCGCTGCTGGGGGTCCCAGGCCACTACACTGAGCCCTCCCCTGTCAAACCGGGTTAGAACAATTGCCGCGTAGCTGACAACTACTGAGAAGCTGGTTCCAGCCAGAAACGTTTCGGTCTTGACTTGGTCCTGAATGAGAAACATCATCGCCAGAGCGAAGCTTAAGGCACAAGCCGCGTAGGCCAGCATGGCGAGAGTGACATGGACATGCAACCATGTCGACTGCAGCGCCGGAACCAGGGGCCGAACTTCTGAGGGAAGCAGTTGCATCAGAACCACACCTACAATCGCTACCGGCATCGTCACCGTGCCGATCACCTTCACCCCAAAACGCTTTTCCGCGATCAACGTTAGCACCGCCAAGGTCCACACAAAACTGAGGAGCATCTCGTAGATACTGGCGAATGGCGGATGGCCGGCAACATACCAGCGATGGACGATGGCGCCGGTATTCGCGAGCAAGCCAATCCACGTGGCAAGCGAAGCGAATCTAACATATGACTCCGTACCGGTGACACCGAAACCAAGATAAAGAGCTCCCGCCCCACAGTAGAAGATAAGAGCGGCATAAAGCAGGTTCGATTCATTGAGCAGATTGCCGGACTTGACCACGTTGAGGAAAGCCATGAACAGCAGGAAGGCCACACTCAACCCAACCATCACAACCAGCGTCGCGCCGGTTCCGGTTGGTTGCTGATGCTCAGCTCTTACGCTAGCCATTATTCGCTCCTTGCCGTCGGAATTTAGCCGGCCACTGAGGTTTCATGCACTCGGACGCACGCCGCCGACTCAGACTTGATCTGTTTCTCGATTGCTTCCACCAGTTTCGTGAATTTCTCGTCGAAGATCTCGCGATTCTTATTCGCTGCACCTCCGACCCATAGAGCGAGGCGGCCACGAGCGTCAAGAACCGGCACCACCCAAAAACGCACATGTACCAGGTAGAAGACGAGCGCTAGTCCAAGTCCCATCAAGATGACACCCGTCCAAACCGCCCATTGCCCCGGCTCGTGAGAAACCTCCAGCCCGGTGAAGTAGCCCATCTTGAGATCCTGCGCTTCAAAGCGGTAAGGTGACCTATCGTTTTCAGCAAACCCCGGAATCGCAGGCAGCCACACATTGAACGACTGGCCCGACTTTTTCGACGCCACGACCAGGTGCGCAGCCGGATTCTCCACCGATGTCGAGCGGGTATAGATCTGGTTGTCGCGCACAACATAATCCGGAATGAATTCCGCCAGTCGAACGGACATATCGGCATCAAGAGCCACGCTTTGGTCCAAAACCAGGGAAACCTCCTTCGCAGGTTCTTGGCCACTCGCAGGAGTCGCTGAGAGTACAAGCTTGTCCAGTTTTCCGGTCGGACCATAACTCGATTGGTAGAAGCGCACTCCCTGGAATACCAGGGGATCATTTACGACGATCTCTTTCCGTTGAACCTCGGACCCGTTCTGAACGATGGTTAATTGCGACCACCACCGTTTTGGACTGCCGTCTGAATAGTTTTCTTGGCCCGCGCTATCGCAACGGATAGTAAACGGGAGTGTGCGGGTGGCGCCGTTGCGCAGCCCGACTAAGCTGCTCTGTTGGCCCGGGGTCAAAGCGACATATCCGCGCCAGCCGTAAAGAGCATCCACGATACCCCCAAGAAAGATCAGCAGCAGGCTGGCATGCACGATGTACACCGCCATCTCAGAGATGCGGTTTCGCTCCGCAAAGAGAGATACGTGCTTGTCGCTCGTCACCAGTTCGGGCTTGAAACCTAACTCCCGCAGTGCACGCGCAGCAGCGAGTACAGCGGTCTCTTCGTCTTCGATCGGGATTTGCTTGCGCGTAGCTAAAGCTTTCCGAAAGCTTTCTGTCGGGCTCTTATATGGACGCGAGAAGTAACGCCACGAATTGGGAAACCGCTCGACCGAAGCCGCAACGATGCTTAGGCTGACCAGCACAAGCAACAACACAAACCACCAGGCGTGATATACATCCGTTAACTTCACCGCATCAAGAACCCGCAAGACTTGGGGGGAGTAGGCTCGTTGCATTTCTTCCGGTTCGGTGATTGGGCGCTGAAGGATTAGCGTCCCCCCCGCCGAAACGATCACTACGACGATCAGGAGAATCACACCGGTCTTGACCGAACTGAAGATTTGCCACAGCTTGCGGATCGGGTTGCGTGCGTTCTCAGCCATGACTCTCCCCTTTTCCACAGTGATAAAGGCACGTTCCGCACCAAATGCCGCGGCGTGTTCAAGTGTCGATTTCTAAAGGGTCTTAGGAAGCCAGGAATGGATACAGGGACGCGCTCCTTTGGGCCATATCGCGCAGGCCCAAGTGAGTATCCAGAAATTTCACGCATCACACGCGGGAGGCTTTCTCTTAATGGCCGCCCTGCCCAGCGACCAAGCCGTTTCTTGACGGCAGCGCTCTCGGAGACTCACAATGTTTTGCTGCGTTGTACTTGGGTCATTTTCACCATTCTCGCTGTGGGAGATACCCCATTCTTCAAGGCTTTCACCGAATGCACCAATTCTCCCCGAGCCAGAAGGCTACTCCGAAACCACTCTGCTGCAATAACTTAGCCAACTGTAAGAAAAATCATCAGTCGCTGCTACTTGCGGCCAGCGTCGTGCACAATCGTTCTTGGGAAGCAACGGTGAGAATGCTCGCTCAAAGACGAACGGCTCCGTGTAACAAGGTAAATGGAATTCTCTGGCTTATCGCCGCGGCCATGATTGGCCTGGTACCAAGAGCGTTCTCGGCCACTCACCCAGTACCCCTCGACAAGAACACCGACGCAGCGAAGTGCATTGAGTGCCACGAGGACAAGACCAAGGGCAAGGCGGTCCACTCAGCGATTGCGACGGGATGCCTGAGTTGTCATGAAATCAGGGTCAACAAAGATGTCACGCGGGTCAAGCTCATCACCTCGACGCCGCAGGCGCTCTGCTTGAGCTGTCACACGGAAAAGGATGCCACCACTCTCAAAGGGACCGTGCATCCTCCGGCTGTGCGGGACTGCATCAAGTGCCACGACCCCCATGTCTCGGACAATAAGAATCAGCTGCTGAAGGCCACCGCAGGTGACAAAGGCCAGAATCTCTGTCTGGACTGCCACAAACAGGGACTGAACGTACCCGAAAAAGGTAGCCGCCATGCGGCGCTCGACATGGGCTGCGATACCTGCCACACGACGCACAAAACCGGCGAGCTAGGGAAACAAGAGTTCGACTACCACCTGGTCAAGGCTGTTCCCGAACTATGTATCGGCTGCCACGATGTAAAAGACGCTGCTCTCATCAAAGCTCATCAGGGGCAACCCTTCGCTACGGCAAGCTGCACGCAATGCCACGATCCGCACCAGTCAGCACAGACGAAGTTGATGCAACGCTTCACGCATCCTCCGTTTGCCGACAAGACCTGCGAAATCTGCCATGCGCCGGCCAAGGACGGCAAGGCTGTCCTGACCAACGCGGACAGCAAGGCGCTCTGCGCTACCTGTCATAGCGAGCAGGTCGAGAAAATTGACAAGGCCAAGGTGCCCCATCCCGGCGCGCAGGGCGAGTGTGTGGCCTGCCACAACCCTCACGCCGGAAGCAGTCCGGGCTTTCTGCAGCCTGACCCGGTCAACGCGTGCCTGTCTTGCCACTCGGATCAAGGCGAGCAATTTAAGAAAGCACACTTGCATCAACCCGTGTTTCGGCAGGCATGCGCGATCTGCCACGAGCCGCACGGGAGTGAGAACGATCATCTTCTGCGCGCTAAGAAACCGGAGCAAGTCTGTCTTGAATGCCACGGGCCCGACTCGCCACAGCCTAAGAAGCTCGAGGCCGAGCATGTAGTCACAATCTTCAACGGAGCCGTAAAGCTTCCCGAGGATTACTTCACCAGGAATAAGGTAGTGGTGCTGCCTTTGAAATATGGACGGGGACATCCGACGGCTGGCCACCCGGTATCTGATGTGCCCGATCCTACGGACATTACCAAGGTGAGAGCCCAGATCAACTGTCTGTCGTGCCACCAGCCGCACTCGTCGGCGCAGCCCGATCTGCTGGTGAAGGACCAGTCCAACAACCTGGCATTCTGCTCCAGTTGCCACAAGGACCTGACGCGGAGGTAGTTCGTATGAGGAGAATGCGTACGAAGTCGGAAGCCAACACAAGCCTGGTTCACGATCACAAGCTCCTGCTCGTGACGTTGGTTCTCATAAGCCTGATTTTCTTGTCCCCGATTTCCGCGTTTGGCGGCAAGAAAAAGAAGGATGAGGCCCCCAAGAAAGTCCCGGTTATCGACTATTCCAATATCGTCTGGCCGAACCCGCCCGCGATTGCGCGCATACGGTACCAGGCGTTCTATGCTGCCCAGAAGATCTCGCAGGTGGAAGGTCCTCCCACCAAGAAACAAAAGTGGATGGATCGCCTCGCCGGCACTCAGCCAATCAGCGATAGGAAAGTCTTGTACCAGCTCGCCGAGCCTTACGGCGTGGCCGTCGATTCCAAGGGCAACCTTTACGTGGCAGACCAGAAGGTGGGCGCCATCTTCGTCTTCAACACCGAAACGCGCGACGTTGATCTGATCAAAAACAAAATCAATGCTCATTTCGTCCGCATCATCGGCTTAGCAATGGACGACGGTGACCGCCTTTTCGTTTCCGATCCCGGTCTGCGTCATGTCCTTGTGTTCGACTCGGCGCACAAGGCGGAGGACGTTATCACGGACGGGCTCGTCAGCCCGGGTGCGCTAGCCATTGACCGCGAAAACCGGCTTCTCTACGTGTCTGATGTCGACCTCGATCAGGTCCTGGTGTACGACGCCGATTCCCTGAAACTGAAACGCAAGATGGGCACCACCGGGCACAACCACGAGCTCACCACACCCGGCGATTTCGCAAAACCCACAGGCCTGGCGGTGGATCAGGAGGGTAATCTGTACGTCGCCGATACGCTGAACAATCGCATCGAGATCTTCGACGCCGACGGCAAATTCATCAGCACCTTCGGCAAGGCGGGCGATGGCCCGGGATACTTCGCGCGCCCCAAGGGCGTTGCTATCGACGGCGACGGGCACATTTGGGTTGCTGATGGCATGCAGGATCGCGTCCAAGTATTTAACAAAGAGTCCCAGTTGCTGATCAGCTTCGGTGGCCATGGTCTGCTGCCGGGACAGTTTCAGGGATTGACCAGCATTACTATCGACAAGATGAACCGCGTTTTCACCTCAGAGCTTTTCCCCGGGCGCGTGCAGCAGTTCCGTTACGTCACCGATGCCGAGGTTGAACAGCAACGCAAAGAGCGCGAGCAGCAGCGCGAGAAGAAAGCCGGCGCGACCGAAAAGAGCTCTACTCCTCCAGCAACGTCCCGATCCGAGGTCAAAAGTCCTCAGAGTTGACACGAGTGACCGTGAGATCGAGTTCTCGTGGACGCCACCCTCTTCGCACTAACTGCTGAGATTTGCAACACTTCCTTCCGACCCGCCAGTAACCTTACAACTGGGGAATTTGACCAGCCCTAGTTTCCAGGTGGCTCTTTTCCCCCAGCTCCGGCAGGTCCCAAATTGGGACGCAAAGCAGACGGAAACAAGATTAAACCGTTAGATTTAGCAACTTACGATCAAGTTCCGGGGATTGTCTCTCGCTCGTAATTTCGGGTAGCTAGTTGCACTAATAGGGGTCGAGAGGCGACCGCGAGAGGTGCCCAGGCACAAATCGCAGTCCAGGGCCTAAGCCTCTGAGAGTTTGAAACGGGGTTGCACACATCACGGAGGTCTTAAATTTTATGAGGAAAGCAATTCTAGTTCTGATGTTCGTATTCGCAGTCGCCGGGTTGGTGATGGCACAAAACTGGTCGTCACCCGGAGTCGATGTCCTCGGCGCGCACAACAACAACGGCCGCGGCTGTGCGGGCTGCCACCAGCCGCACAGCGGCTCATTCGGCTCCGGACAAAAGGGAGCAGCCGATGCCGGTAGCTATGCCCTGTGGGGCCAAGACGCCAGTCCATTGTATGGCGCGACCATCAACTTCGGTGACAGTGGCCAATATGCGGAAGTTCTGCCGACCGGCATCCAAAGTGGAAGCCAGGAAGTCGGCGGCATTCTGCTCTGCCTGAGCTGCCATGACGGCAACGTCACCGCGAAGAACATGATGGCTAACCAGTCGTACGAACAGCGGATCGGCCTTCTGACCAACACCGCCTATGGCAGCAACCCGATTCCCACACTACTTGGAAATGATGGCACCTCGGCCGGCAACTACAACAACGACCATCCTGTGGGCCAGGCAGCCACGATTCGTGCGGGGAGCGGGCTGGTTTGGTCCGGAACAACCTTCACGGTAACTCCGGGCTCGGCATATGCGCAGTTCGTCGCAAACTATGGTTGGCCGGCGCTGGCACCTGGCAAATGGTCGAATCCATGGGGCGTCAATCCCAGCGGACAACCTTTTGTGCTATGCACCACCTGCCACAATCAGCACGTAATGACTGTCTACACCTCAACGAAGGCCAGCCCGATCGCGGGCGATGGCGGCGGCAAGTACTACGCCACCTACTTCTTCATCAACGGACCATACAATCCAAACATTAACAACGTTAGCAACGCGAACGCGCCGTCAACGACGCAGTTCTGCCGCCAGTGCCACTTTGGCGAGGCAAACGAGGCTAATAACACGAACAACATCACGACCGTCTTCCAGTAGACCTAACCTGATGTCGAGGGGGAGAGAAGGCTCTCCCCCTTTTTCTTAGGGACTTAGGAAGCGAGGAAATATGAGATACCAACTCCCGATCTGCGCAATGCTGCTGGTGACGCTCTCCGCCGCTTCCGCCCAAGTAGCTTCGCACGCTCCGACTGCGGTGGCGAAAACTGCCCCCGCCCCGGCAACGCCCCAGCCGATGAGCGACAAGCCTGTCGCCCGAGTCAACGGCGCGGTGCTAACCGACCGCGACCTGCTGCGCGAAATGTATGCCATCTTCCCTTACGCGCAGCAGCACAACGGTTTCCCCAAGGCGCAGGAAGCAGCGATCCGTCAGGGCGCGCTGGAGATGATCATTTTCGAGGAGTTGGTGTATCAGGACGCTGTCCGGCGCAAGCTCGCGGTTCCGGCAGAAAAGCTCAACCGCGCCGAAGGCGATTTCCGCAAACAGTTCAATAGCCCCGATCAGTACCAGCAGTATCTGCAAGTCGAGATGCACGGCTCCGAGCAGCAACTGCGCCAGCAGATACGGCGCTCCCTGCTGATTGAGCAGTTGCTAAGGACCGATGTCGAAGTGAAATCTGCTGTTTCGCCGGCTGAAGTTCAGGCGTATTACGACAAAAATCCGGCTCGCTTCCAGCAAGCCGAGACCTTCACTTTCCAGAGTATCTCTGTGGTTCCTCCGCTAAAACCTACAGTCGAGCAGGCAAAGGAAGCACAAAAGAAAGCGGAGGACGCCCTGCGCCAGGCCAAAGCCACAAAGAGTTACCAGGAGTTCGGGCTTGTAGCGGAGAAGATCTCCGAAGACGATTTCCGGGTCAACATGGGCGACCACAAAGTCGTGGGCGGCGACAAGCTCCCGCCCCAGGTCGTGAGAGCCCTGCTGCACCTCCAGCCCGGGCAGGTTAGCGGCTTGATCCAGATTGAGAGTGCGTACACTGTCATCCGCCTAAACGCCCACACACTCGCCAAGAAGCAAAGTCTCGACGAAGTGAAGAGTGATCTGAAGACCGAGTTGCAGAAGCGGAAGTACGAGCAATTGCGTTCGAACCTCGCCAGGCAACTGCGAGCCAAGGCGAAAATCGAAATCGGGTAAGCCTGCCAGAGGCGCCGTGATGCCCGGATTCTTGTTTCCCTCCCGTTTCTGATCCGACCTCCGAATCGAGATCAGTGTTACCAAACCAAAGTGCTGTTGAGTCATTCAACGCCCCTCGTGGGGTGATATGCCGCATTGTCGGGAGATGCAGTTTGCACTCACCCTTAAAATAGCAGTCAACCTTATTATTTTCATAAACTTACAAAATCATTCCGCACCCCCCTTTTGGCAACCGTTGTGCCTTTAACAGGTTAGTGAATCGACGTGGTTCTGCTGGCGGGAAGATAGCGTGACATGAGGGGAATAAAGCTCATCATCGGCTTGGCGATTCTGACGATCGCACAAATCGCCTCCGCACAGCTTTCGCTCGGAGATAACACCAAGCTGAACGCGGGCGGCCTCCTCAGCTTCGGATACCAAGATGTTTATGGCGACGAGATTCCATCCAGTCACGGTTTGGACTTTGGATTCGACGGCAAGGCGTCAGGCTACTATTACAGTCCGAACTTCATATCTTTTAATGCACATCCCTATTACAACCAGTCAAGAGCGGATTCCGACTATCAGTCGCTCACCGGTGCAAAAGGAATCGATGGGAGCGCAAACTTCTTCACCCTTAGTAAATTCCCAGGGGCGGTCAGCTACCACTACGACGCCAACAGCACCGGCACTTTCGGCCTAGCCGGACAGCCGGACTTCACTACTTACGGACGGGGGCAAGGCTTCGGAATCAACTGGAGCGCCCTGCTGCCTGACTGGCCCACGCTCACGGTCGGCTACTCACAAGGAAGTGGCCATAGCACTTTATACGGGACGGATGAGCAGGCGGACTCGAGCACGCGCCTGTTCAATGTTCATTCCAACTATCTCTTGGCGGGCTTTCGCCTCAATGGTTACTTCGACCACAACACCTTGAATTCAAAATTTCCCCAGTTTCTCTCTGGGCAGGGCGAGTCGGTACAGGATTCGAGCGGTCAGGACTTCGGCTTCGGCGCCCAACACAACCTTCCCTTTCACGGTACATTCTTCGCCAATTTCAATCGATCAACAGCAACCAGCGATTTCTCCGGCCAGGGACAGAATGCGAATACTTCGAATTATGCCGACAACAACGAGAATGCCGGAGCCAGCTTTCACCCTACCCTGAAACTTACGCTGAACGTTAACCAGAGCTATACCGACAATCTGACCGGATACCTGGCACAGAGTCTCACCGCTGGCGGAACGGTTGTGCCCGGACTGAACCTGGGATCGGGATCGCACTCCTCCACCCTGGGTGGAGGAGCTACTTATCAGTTCACCAACTTCCTTTCGGCGCAGGCGCAAGGTACGTACTATGACCAGTACTACTTTGGAAAGAGCTACACCGGGTCATACTTGAGTGGTACGGTGAACTACGGGAGAAGATTGTTCGACATGTTCACCTTCTCCGCGTCGGTGATAGAAAGCTCCAATGGGCAGGGCAACAACGCCGTAGGATTCGTCGGTAACGTGAATTTCTTCCGCTCCATCGGCCGGTGGCAGACGTCGGGATCGTTCACCTACGCGCAGAATGTACAGACACTGCTGGTTACCTATACGACCTCCTACTACAACTACAGCGCCAACGTGCGCCGCCGCTTGCTGGGCGGTCTTACGTGGACAGCGGCTTTCAACGGAACCCACAGCGGCTTAACCAACTATCAGGGCACGAGCAACCACGGGGAAAGCTACTCCACCTCGCTGAATATGCGGGTGCTTGCCGTCAACGGTCTTTACACAAAGTCTAACGGAGTCTCGTTGCTGGGCGCAGGTGGCTTGGTAACACCTACTCCCACCCCCGGCCTGAACAACTTCATCCTCTTCGGCGGTGACAGTTACGGTGGCGGAATCTCCGTCACTCCCATCCGGCGGCTCGTAGTTGCGGGCAGCTTCAGCCGCGCCATCAGCAACACCATCAGCAGCACCACGTCGCACAACAACACCGAGATCTTTAACGCCCAGCTGCAGTACCATCTGCGAAGAATCGGATTGCAAGCCGGATATACTCGATTCACGCAGGGGATCAGTGCCGTCGGCGCGCCTGCCAATACGACCTCGTTTTTCGTCGGGATGACCAGATGGTTCGATTTCTTCTAATCGGGCAGGGTAGGCAAGTTTTCTGCGTGGGACTTGCGATTGCCCTAGCCGTATTGCTGGCGATCTCGGCTCCAGCTTCGAAGCACTCCAAGCAGACGATCGGTCCGCCACCCCCACCAGACCTTCTTCTCGATGGCGGACGGAAGCTGGCATTCGAACGCACCTTCAGCCTGGAGCGCGAAGTCAAGCCGAAGCGCAGTTTTTGGACGCGTGTGGTCGATGTCGTCGCTGGCGAGCCTGATTTCCACTACCTGGTGAATCCTTACAGCGTGGCAACGGACTCGCATGGACGTATTCTGGTTACCGACACTGCGGCTGCCGGAGTGCACGTCTTCGATTTCACCCAGCAAAAGTACAAATTCATATCCCGTCGCGATGCCGGGAAGGACCCGATGCTGACCCCGCAATGCGTGACGGTCGATGCGCAGGACAACATCTACGTGACCGACTCACAATCGGGAAAGGTGTTCGTGTTCGAGCCGAACGGAAAATTCCGGCGCGCGATCGGCAGCCTGAAGGGTGGCGAGGGATACTTCAAACGTCCGACGGGAATCGCGGTGGATTCCGCCGCCCAGCGAATTTACGTAACCGACACGCTGCGCAACAAGATCTACATGATGGACATGCAGGGCAGCGTCCTTCAGACCATCGGGAAAACCGGCACGGGCGACGGGGAGTTCAACTTTCCCACGGAATTGAGGCTCAATGGCTCGGATCTGGTCGTCGTCGACGCCATGAATTTTCGGGTGCAGGTGCTGGACCGCTCGGGCACCTTCCGCTACACGATCGGGAAAGTCGGCGATGGCGCCGGATGGATCTTTCGTCCTAAAGGAATCGGTTTCGATTCCGAAGGACATCTTTACGTGGTCGACGGACAATGGGGAGTGGTGCAGGTTTTCGACCGGGAGGGGCGGCTCCTGTACTACTTCGGGCAGAAGGGGACTGGACCAGGCGAGTTCCAGTTGCCGGTAGGACTGGAGATAGACAACAAGGATCGCATCTACGTGGTCGACTCATTTAATCGGCGGGTCCAGGTATTTCATTACTACGCCCTGGCACAGCCAGCGAATGGCAGGAAACCGTGAAGGCGATCCTCTCATTCGTTTGCGTGGTGGTTCTTGCCTGTACTGTCGCGATGACGCAAACTGGCGGCGATGTGCTGGGGATGCACAACCTCACCGCAAGCAGCGGCGCGTCGGTATATTCGCAAGGAAGCCTGGGCTGCACGTTCTGCCACGCTCCACACAGCGGAATCGGCGTTGTGTCGCCGCTGTGGAACCAGACGCTATCACAGCAGACCTACACTCCCTACAACAGTACAACCTATCACGAGCAGGGGAACACCCAGCCAACTCTAGGCGTGACGAGCAGTCTGTGCCTGAGTTGCCATGATGGGACCGTCGCCGTTGGCCAGTCGGCAGTGTACGGCCAGTTGCCTACAACCGGACACTTGAATAGCCTCGATTCATTTGGAACCACCCTGACCGGGTCTCACCCCTTCAGCCTGGTCATGCCCATGAAAGACGCTGCGAACCTCGCAGCATCGTTGGTCTCGCAAGGCAAGACGGCGGATCCGACTGGGGCGGTGAAGCTGATCAAAGGCAACATTGAATGCACAAGTTGTCACGATCCGCACGTTCAAGGCATCGACAAAATTGCGCAAAACTTTCTGGTGCGAGACAGTTCGAACGCCCAAATGTGTCTTGCCTGCCATGACCCGACACGCGTGGTGCAGGGACAAGTCAATCCCTTGGCGGGTTGGCCCAACAGCATTCACCAAACCGCAACGAACCAGGTCTCCCCTGATGCCCATGTGGGTTCTTACCTGACCGTGGGCGCAAACGCCTGTTCTTCGTGTCACATGTCCCACCAGGCCGTGGCACCCACGCGACTGTTACGACCAGCTACACCGCCCGCGCCCGCGAATGATCCCCCGACTCAGGATTGCATGACGTGTCACGGCGGCGGGACACTTTTGTCTCCGGTGCCGGCGAATGTAATGGCAGAAATCTCAGGACCAGCGAAGGTCGGCCATCCTTTGCCTTCGGGTACTAACTTCCATGATGCCTCCGAGGCGGGAGTGCTGAACAACAACCGTCACTCAACCTGTGTTGACTGCCATAACGCGCATGCGTCCAACGCGGTCATGGCATTTGGGGCGCCTCCTGCTTTGCGTCAATCGCAGGCCGGAGCGACGGGTGTCAGCGCGGCGGACGGTGTGACCGTCCTGATCCCGGCGATCAATCAGTACGAGACCTGTCTCCGTTGCCATGGTACGAGCACAGGCAAACAGAGGCTCATCATTTATGGATACGCTCCCCGGCGAGTGGTAGTGGCTCCCGACACGTTGAACAACATTCCGGAATTCGCGTCGACGGCAACGTCAAGTCATCCGGTAACGCATGATCGGACTAGTCCCCTGCCCCAGCCGAGCCTTCTGGTGAACATGCTGAATGAGAACGGCACGACCTCGGGGCGCATCATCGGAACTCGCATCTTTTGCACCGACTGCCACAACAGCGATGACAATCGTGAGTTCGGCGGTGGCGGACCCAACGGCCCGCACGGTTCCATCAACTCTCATATTCTGGAGCGCAACTACCAATTCAGCCAGGCGGCCGTGCCCGGGGGGCCCGTCACCAATCTCTTTCCCAACCCTGATCTAAGCACATCTGGACCGTATGCGATGTGTGCAAAGTGCCACGATCTGACCCAGATTCTCGCCAACACAAGCTTCGCGCAGCACAACCTGCATGTAGCCCAGGAGGGTTTTACCTGCTCGGTTTGTCACACCGCTCACGGCATGGGCGCAGTTTCTCCAAACATCAGCGGAGAACGGCTCGTGAACTTTGACGTGAACGTGGTCGGGCAGAATGGCGGAGCACCGATCGCCTACAACCGAAGCACTCAGACTTGCACATTGACTTGTCACGGAGTCGCGCACAGTGCAACTAGCGTTGCGGTTCCCACTGTCGGAAAACCCAAGACGAAGTAGCGCGATCCAGGCAGTGCGACCTTGGCTCTTCTGGTTTTAAGCGCGGCAAAGTACGCGTTGGCTGAGGAGAATCGCTCGCTCTTGTGACTCCCAAACCTCAATCGCCGTGAGCACCACCTGTAAGACACTGGAAGCAAAGATGATGATGCGACAAGACAGGTCCCCCCTTTGGCAATCACAGTGCACAAGCACGCTCGGGCTGGACGATTGGACCTGACGCCGCGGTTAGGCCCACGGAGCCAGATCCGGTCCAGCCCTGCCTCATCATTACCGCGGCTACTATAAGGCAGGGTCAGGAAAACGGTAGCAAGGATGCCTCCGCATACAGACGCAGACCGCGCGAGTCAGGGCGGCTATTGGGCGCTCCGGGTCACCACCGCCCTCTTGGTGACCCTGTTGCTATTGGGCGTAATCGAAGGCGCGTTGCGGCTTTTTGGCGTCGGGTTTCCCACCGATCTCACAGTTCCCTGCACCGTGCAGAACCGTCCCGCCTCTTGCTACAACCTCTTCTTTCCTGCCCCGTTCTTCCCGCCGGGCATGATCAAAACACCTCAGGCGTATGCGATTCCGGCGGAGAAACCGCAGGGGACATTCAGGATATTCGTGCTCGGAGAATCTGCGGCCATGGGGGATCCTGATCCGGCCTACGCCTTCAGTCGATACCTGGAAGTGATGCTCCGGGAGCGCTTTCCTTCTATGAGGTTCGAAGTCGTAAACACCGGCAGCGTTGCCATCAACTCCCACGTCCTGCTTCCGATCGCGAAGGGGTTAACGAAATTTCACCCGGATGTCTTCATCATCTACTCGGGTAACAACGAAGTCGTGGGACCTTACGGCCCAGGAACCGCACTCACTTCTTCCGCCATGAGCCTGCCGGTCATCCGCGGCAGCATTTTCGTCCGCTCCACGCGCACTGGTCAGCTGCTCACCCGGGTCGGGTCTCAAAAGAAGGAGTGGGGCGGGATGGAGATGTTTCTCGACAAGCAGGTCAGAGCCACCTCGCCACTGCTGCGATACACCTATGAGAACTTCGAAAAGAATCTGCGTGACACCGTGGCCATCGCTCAGAGTTCTGGCGCCCGGGTCATTGTCAGTACGGTATCCACAAACCTGAAGGACTGTGGCCCGTTCGCATCCCTTCACCGCGAAGACTTAAGACAAGATGAGCTCCGTTCCTGGTCGGCATTGGTTCAACAGGGATCTGACTTAGAAAATTCGAGATCCTATGCCGAGGCATTGAAAGCGTACCTCACGGCGATCAACATTGACGGTCAGTTTGCGGAGCTCGAATTCCGTATTGCCCGTTGCTTGTGGATGCTGGGAAACTATCCGGCTGCCAAAGAACATTTTCTTCGCGCCCGTGATCTCGACACGCTCCGTTTTCGAGCGGACAGCAAGATTAATGACATCAACCGCTCGGTCGCATCTTCCACTCCGAGTGTTGAGTTGGTTGACGCTGAGGAGATTTTTTCCAAGGAAAGCGCAAACTTGATCATCGGCAGCGAACTCGTGTACGAACACGTTCACATGACTCCTCTGGGCAATTATCTGCTCGCTCGCGCGATGTTCCTTCAGCTCGTGAGCAAGTTTCCTGCACAGGCGGGGCATTCTCCGCAGGAGGCTGACCCTCCGTCCGAGGCTGACTGCGAGCGGCTGCTGGCATTCACAAATCATGACCGGTCCCGCATCGCAACGGAGATGTTGCAGCGGCTGCAGAAGCCCCCGTTCACAAATCAACTGAACCACTCCGATCAGATCTTGAGGTTGATGATCAAGGCGGAGGCTTCCGTTGAAAGCCCGGGGGAAACCGCTGCTCAGTATGAATGGGCCATTGGGAGAAAGCCAGACGATCGGGCCTTACACTACAACTTCGGTCTGTTCCTCTTTGAACACAACCGCGCAGATGCGATAGAGCAGTTTCGACTGTCCCGACCATGGGACGGCTTCCCCGTTTTCACACCCGACGGCATGCTGGTCGAGTAAGTAAGACGGCTCGGTGTCTAGAAATTGCCATACATGAACTGAGCCGCACTGGTGCCGTGAGCGAACGTTACGATCAGCAGGAAAATCAATGCCACGGCATAGAGAGGGGCGATCCACAACCAGCGCCAGCGGGCTATCAGACCCATAACTCCCGGATCGACAGCGGCTTTCAACGGCTGCGGCTCAACTGAATGGCGATCGAGCACCGCAATCACCAATAGCACCGTCGCGTATCCCACCGCCAGACCCGCAACCAGAAGATACAAGCTTCCGCTCAGAAAGTGCCCCAGATAGCTCTCCGGCGAAACGACTGCTGACAGCATCTGACGCGTCTCCACCAGCGATTTAGCTCGGAAGAATATCCACCCCAGGTTGAGGGCGGCCATCGTTGTGATCCACGAAACCGGCGTCCAGACGATTGCCGGTGGTGTCCAGTCGAACTTGCGTTGTAACTGCTGCACCTGGCGATGCAGGACCAGAAGCACGCCGTGATAGCAGCCCCACAGCAGGAAGAGCAGGCTCGCTCTATGCCACAATCCGAACAGCACCATCGCTACCACTAAAGCCAGATTTCGCCACCAGACTTCCCGGCGCAAGGTTGCCAATGGCAGGAAAACGTAGTCACGTATCCAGAACGACAGGGACATGTGCCAGCGCGTCCAAAAGATCGAGGCACTTGTGGATTGGAAGGGACGCGCGAAGTTTTCCGGCAACTTGAATCCCAGCGTTTTGGCGGCACCAATCGCGATGTGCGAGTAACCGGCGAAATCGAAAAAGAGTTGCAATCCATATCCAAATGCCAGGCACCAGACGTCTGTGCCACTCCAGCGCGTGGCATGATCGAACCCACTATTGATGCCGTCGCCCGAGAGGATGCCCTGCCCTAAGAGCCGGGCCAGTAACACCATCAACACGCCCATAGCGATACGGCTGGACCCGCGTCCGATGTCATCCCAGGGTATGGCGTCTTCGGAACGGAATTGTGGCAGCATTTCCGGCATGCGGCAGATCGGCCCCGAAATCGTAACCGGGAAGAAAACCATATACAGGGCAAATTCGAAAAAAGATGGGTCGAGATCCTCTCCGCGATAAAGGTCGAGTAGATAACTCATCGCCTGGAAAGTCCAGAACGAGATACCCACCGGCAGCACGAGATGCGAAAACCTTTGCAACGACGAGAGTGGGATGTGAACTGCAAGTTCCGGAAGGTATTTGAA